>Ga0310695_10009186_pt1 | contig 14982 bp, 13 predicted proteins | sample RumenRJG_04DNA_FD_203882 | JGI IMG/M metagenome (GOLD analysis project Ga0310695, IMG submission 203882) | Bovine rumen microbial communities from Lethbridge, Alberta, Canada - RJG_04 (v2) (version 2) | ecosystem: Host-associated > Mammals > Digestive system > Stomach > Rumen | place: Canada... | reverse complement strand
TGAAGTCTTCGGAGAATTTCTTTCCTAACTAAAAATTATGAAAAAAATTATTCTTTCTTTTGTTTTTTTAATTACTGCTTGTGCATTATTTGCAGCAGATCTTGCCGCAACTGATGTTCAACTTTATAACGAAGTAAAGCAGACTTTTGGTAACGGATTTTATCCGGGAACTGTTACTGCAGCAGATCAATTGCAGAAAAATTATCCTGAATCAACCTTTACTCATAATGCACTTGCTTACAAGGGTGAAGCTCTTATAAATATGGAAAGTTATGATGAGGCTGTAAAAACTCTTGAGTCTGCTATTACTTATATGCATTCTGGTTCTCCGGAAATCATACGTTCTACATATTTGTTAGGCCGCGCTTACTATCAGAAAGGTGAATATAATTCAGCAATTGAGAAACTTTATTTAGCGTGCAAACTTTGCCTAACTAACGATAGTATGGAATGGTATGCACAGTCAGTTTTATATTCAGGTCGTGTGTTATTCAAACTTGAACAATATAAAGATTCTGTTCCGCTTTTTGAATACGTAATTTCTAACGGTAATTCCTATTCTTCAAATGAATATACAGAGAGTCTTCAAAAATTATTTATTGCTTATAATAAAACTGGAAACTCTGCAAAGACAATTACACTTTTTGAAAAACTAAATCAAAGTGATTTTGAAAATGAAATCTATTATACACTCTGCCTTTATTATGGTGATGCTTGTGCAGATTTAAAACAAAATCAAAAAGCTTATGATGCATACTGCCGTGTTCTCGAAAGCGGTGTAGAAGCCCTTGCAGTTACAGCACTCAAAAAAGCTTATGTAATTTCTTCTGAAAATAACCTTGCAGATTCAGGAGAAGTGTTAGCTACAACCAGAGAAAATTTTAAAGAAAATCCGGAATTACTAAACGAGTTCTGGCTGCGTCTTGCCATTGATGAATATAATGCAAAAAATTATTCTAAATCAGAATCTTATCTTGCCAATATTGATGCAGAAGAAAATTCAGAAATCTGGTTATTGCAAAATCTTTACAGCGCAAAAATTATTCTTGAGCAGAATCGTCCTGTAAATATTGCAGAAGAAAAACTGCTTTCAGTTGAGCCGCTTGTAAAAAAATCTTCAACTGAAAATGTTAATGATTCATTTTACGCGGCACTTTTACAGAGTAAGGTTCAGCTGGAAAAATGGGATGAAGTTCCTTCGGTTTATTCAAAAATCAAAAATCCGGATGATAATGCTAAATACGCAATTTCTTCCTACTATTATAGAAATGGGCAGTATGAAAAAGTTGATTCAAGTTGCGGTGAATTATTTGCTTCTGCCCTTTGTAAAATGGGAAGGTATGAGGCTGCATGTTCTGAGTATGCAAGGCTTAATTCTCTTTCTTTTGATTACGCAATGGCACTGTTTTTATGCGGACGTTATGAACAGTCATATAAAATATCAGCCAGCGGTAATTCTGAGAAAAAAGATTATTTATGCGGGCTTAGCTGTGTAAATCTCCGTCAGTGGAAAAAGGCTTCAGAACATTTTGGTTCATATATTTCAAAGACTTCTTCAAGTCCAGATTTTGCTGTTTTAAGTCTTTACTATAAAGGATATTCCGAATATAACTCTGCAGAGTTCAAAAATGCCTATTCATCATTCGTGCGCTTTGCAATGGAAAGCCCTGTAAAAGAAAATGCTTATGTCCTAAAAAGTTATGAATATGCAGTAAAAGCTGCACTTCAAAGCGGTGACTTTAAGAATGCTTCGGTACAGGCTGGTAATCTTGTAAGATACTCAAAAGACGGTGAACCAAAACAGAAGGCTGTAATTTTAAGTGCAGAGATTTTTTCTGATTACGAAAATTATGATTCTGCAATTGAACTGCTTGCGCCTTACACAAGCGGGCGAGATGAGTTTGCCGCTCAGACAATTTTTATGACTGCAAGAATTTATGAACGCCAAAATAAAGTTTCTCAGGCTGATATGCTTTACCGCCGCATTTATGAAGAGCTTCCAAAATCTTCTTATGCAGAAGAAGCTATGTATCGTTCCGGTGAAGTTTATTATGCTCATGAAAAATATTCTGATGCCTACAGTAAGTTTACCGCTTATATCTATAAATACACATCGGGAACCTTCAGTGATGCTGCACTATTTTATGGTGGAGACTGTGCACTGAGACTTGGCGAAACAGACCGTGCAATCATGCTGAACCGTACCTTACTTCAGAAATATCCTTCGAGTGTTTATTTGTATGGAGCAAATAAAAATCTTCTTACCGCATATTACTCTCAGGAAAATTACAGTCAGGCACTTTTGATTGCAAAAACTCTTATAAAGGATTTTCCACAGCAGGCTGCTGATGATGAAATTGGAAAGCGCCTTATAGAGCTTGAAAAAATAGTAAATGGTACAGACCGCCGCGTTGCAGAAAAGGAAACAGAATTTGCAAAGCTCGGTGAGGGGAGTGCTGTCGGACGTCATTCAGGAACAGAACTTGTTCGTCTTTATGCCGAAAGCCTTTATACTCAAAAAGAAGCTTATGATTTAGCAACCCGTCTTCTTGCAAAACAAACATCAAATTCTGAACTGGCAGATGCGGCAAGTAATGCCGAGTTCATTGCAGATTACCAGCGCCGAAACGGTGAAAATAAAAAAGCTGCACAGATGTATCTTCGTGCTGCAGAGTATTATCGTGGTGTAAAAAACGAGCAGGGAGCCGCTGGTTCTCTTTACGGAGCGGCAGAAGCCTTTGCTGCAGAAGGCCTCATAGGAGATGCCCGTGAAACTGCAAAGCTTCTTAAAGAACTGTACCCTGATAGTGTGCAGGCACAGCGTGTAGACCGTGTAACCGGGGATGCACGAAATTAGTTTTAATAATGTCAGATGGAAAATAGTGGAGTTTTATTATGAAACGACTTTATAAAAAATCAGTTTTAATTCTTTGTTCATTGAGTTTTGCAGGCTTTGCTTTTGCGCAGAATATTGAATTACCGGAAGTTACAACAGTTATTTCTGGAGAAACAGAAAAAGCCGAAGCAGATGCATTGCCGGATTTTAGCGATGTACTTTCTACTAAACCGGTTTCTGCAGGAAGTGGTGGTGTAGAGCCTGTGCTTCCTGAAGTTGAAACTACAGAAAATACTGAAATAGCAACTGGTAAAACTGTTACTACAGATAAATCTGTTTATGCAGAAGGTCTGCTTGGTGGTGGGTATCCAACCTTGTTCAAGGGAGATATTTCTGTATTCCGAAATGTAGGAGAAAGCCCGTTCAGGTTTGCATTGTCTCATGATTCGGCTGCCGGTTATGCAGGGCACTCTTTTACAGAAGGTTTTAGCGATCGTCTTACGAAAATTGAAATAGAAAAATCTTACAAAAAAAATAATTTTACCTGGAGTGCTGGCGGTAGTTATCAGACTGCAGCAGATGGACTTCAGGGAAACGTTATGTCAGATGTTTCTGATGGATTTCCGGTAAGTCTTTTTAATCATGATACTTATAATGCTAAAGGAAAAATTGGCTACGAATTTTCAAATGGATTTTATACAGGTTTTGATGCAGGCGTAGATTTTTACAATCGTTATGCAGACAAAAAATGCAATTGCATTCCAACAATAGCTTATATGGATTTAGAACCTTCAGCTTATTTCCGATGGAAAGGGCATGGTTTTGATACTGGAATTACAGCTGCTTATTCTTTTGGAACTGAATTTGCAACTGATTGTTTTGGAACTGGTCACAGAGCTGAGTTTGCCGCAGACCTTCAGTGGCAAAATGATTTATTGCGGGTATTTGGAAAGGCTTCTGCAGTAGTCGGAAATCAGCTGAATGATAAACCTGTCATTGTTCCGTTTACAGTAGGAATAGATTCATCTTTTCCAGTTTATTTTGCAAATCGTCGTGTAGGACTTTCTTTAGAGGGCGGAATACAATCTTATAAGCCGCATATCTGGCAGCTTGAAAACAAATATAAATTTTCGGAGATTAATTATACTGCAGCGGAAACCTCAGACTGGTATGGAAAGTTTAATTTGACCTTACCTTTGAAATCAGCTTTTACGGGTAATGCATCTATTGAATACTATCAGACTGCATATGATAATGGTGTTTGGGAAGCTGATTATTCTGATGAGAGTTCGTATTTATATTTTATTAATCAGAAAGATCATCAGCTGCTTATTACCGATTTCTCACTTGCCTATACTTATGAGATATTCAGTATAAGTGGAGGCTGGCATTCTAACTGGATGGATGTGCCTGCACTTGAAAGTAAACAGTCTGTTCGTCTTACTATGAATTTTCAGGATGAACAGGTTCGATGGGGTGCAAATCTCGGATTTATTATGCTGATTAATTCAGAGATTGAAACACCTGTCGTAAATGCAGAAGGCTTTGTGCGCATTACACCTGCTGTGCGTGCAATCTTTTCTGTAAATGATATGATTAAATTGTATAAGGGTGAAACCCGCGTATACGCTGGAAAGTATGCAGCGCGCGGTGGTTCAGCTACAGTACTTTTGAAGTTCTTTTTCTAATTGGAGGTATATATGTTTCAGACATTAAAATCAGGTGGACCGTTGATGATTCCTATCATCATCTGCGGAATTATTGCAACTTTTATTATTATTGAGAGATGTATTTATTTTATAAATATCAAAAAGCGTGATGCTAAATTGATGAGTGATTTGGATGGTTCTCTTGCAGCTGGAAATTATGAGGCTTGTGCAGTTGCCTGTGCTCAGGCAGATACACCATTGGCACAGGTTGTAAAAAAAGCTATGGATTGCCGCCGTTATGAAGAGCATGATTTGCGCGAGGCTGTAGAAGCAGAAATGGATTTTGTAATTCCTCATCTTGAGCATTTTTTGACTCCGCTTGGAACAATTGCAAATATTGCAACCTTGCTCGGATTGCTTGGAACTGTAACAGGTAACATAAAAGCCTTTGGTGTTCTTGGAGCTGGTGGTTCAATGGGCGACCCCTCATTACTTGCAGGTGCAATTGCCGAAGCTCTTGTTACTACAGTAGCCGGATTGTGTGTTTCAATTCCTTCTGTTATTTTCCATAATTATTTTGTTTCACGCGTAAACCGCCGTGTAGTTGAAATGGAAGCAAGAGTAACCTCTGTTCTTTTGCGTCTTACAGGTCGCGTTCGCTAAGCGAGGTCGCATATGAAACTAAAAACAAAGAGGGAAGGTATCCGCTCGAATGTGGATATGACCCCTATGATTGATATTGTATTTCAGCTGATTCTCTTTTTCCTTGTTTCTACAACCTTTGCAACTTTACCGGGAATCAAACTGAATCTTCCGCAGAGTCATACTTCGGAATCAACAAGTCTTATGGGAATTACAATTACTGCCGATGAAAGCGGAGCCTTGTTTTTTAATGACAAGGAAGTTTCTATGGCAACCCTTGGCGAAGAGCTTTTAAGCTTTGATACAGGAACAACAAAAAAAGAAGAGTTTCCTGTTTCTCTAGAAGCTGATTCAGAAGTTACAAATGGAACAATTGTAAAGATTTTTGATGTAATTCGCGAAAGCGGTTACTGCGTAATAAATCTTAGGACAACGGCAGAAAAATGATAAACTATAAGGGAACTCCACTTTTAGGAGAAGACAGCAATCCTCAACACACCAGCGAGTTTTTTGCAATTGCAGGTACGGTTCTGTTCTGGCTGATTTTTTCAATTTTCTCATTCGTTATTAAGCCCCAGCCTGAAAAGCCGAAATATAAGGAAGTTCAGATTGTTCTTTCGTCTACACCGGTAGTTCAGAAAACTGAAGAAGCCCCTGCTCCTGCAGAAGCGGCTAGCGCAAGTGCAGCAAGCAGTGAGACTGTAGTGGAGCAGGTTGTTGAGACTCCTGTGGTGGAGACTCCTGCTCCAAAAGTTGAAACTACTCCTGTTGTAAAGGAAACTCCGCCGGCACCAAAGCCAGTGGAAAAGAAAGTTGAAACTTCTAAGCCAAAGGCACAACCTAAGCCGGAACCTAAAAAGGAAGCTCCTAAAGCTCAAACTCAGAAAACACAAACTCCGGCTCCTGCAAAGAAAGTTGAACCGGTTGAAACTCCAATATATAAAAGTAATGACGAACTTTTGGCAGAACAATTAAGTAAAACAAGAAAACGAGATGAAAATTTTGATCCTTTTGCAAATGATAAAGATGATAATGAAAATTCAACTATCAGCGATTCTCCAAAAGTAGTTATAACCCAAAATACCATTGCTGGCGAGGCTGCAAAGGCTTCAAATAATGATAGTAGTTCTATAAAAAGTTCAGCTTCTCAAAAAGATACTAATAATTATGATGTAACAGCTGGAAAAGAGTTTGATAAAATTCGCGATGCAAAAGAGCTTGGAAAATCTGACAGTGGTAATGGAAATAATCCCAATAAATCAAACTCAAGCGATAAGAATTCGATTACCTGGACTGATGGTGCAAGTTCACGTTCTGTATATAGTTTTGATACTGAATTATCTCAGAAAGCAAAAAGTTCTATGCAAGTTTCTAAGCCAACACCATTTACTATTACATTCTCGGTAGATGCTGATGGAAATGTAATGGCTACGACAATAGTAATAAAAAATGAGTTTATTCTTTCTGAAATAATTATGAAAGAAATGAAAGAGAAAATTAGTTCATGGAAATTTGGAAAAGGCTCTGGTATTTCAAAAGCCAGATTTGATTGGATTTTAAGTCCAGGAAATTAGTGTCAGATTCAATGTTTTTATTTCTCGCATTATTCATAAGTTTATAATATAATGTCTTTAGGAATTTAGTATGAACGATAAGGCGTATCTTTCAAATGATGGACAGTATACGATTTTCTCTTTTGGTAATAACAGGTTGAAGTTTATTGCGCCATATTCTTTGGAGCGATATGACTCTGTTGTTCAGTGGGATAATGGATATCTTGTTGTCATGGCAAAGTATGCACATAATAAAGAACTAGAAGAAGAATATATCGATTTAATTCCAATCTTAAAAAGTTTATACATTCAGCCAGAAGAGTTTCTCAAATCAATAAAGTCAGTGGAGGTTCAGTATGCCTGATTTAAAGCAGATTTCAGATGATGCAGATATGATTGTTTGTGGATTTGCATATAAAAAAACTGATGAAGGAATTCGTGTTTTTGATTTGAATAATGGGGTAGGTGCTGCTGTAATGACAGCTGATGGAACTCTAATAGAAACAAATATGGATGATATAGAATTTTCTATAGCTCAAAAATACTATACTGCAAATGCAAAATATATGGAGACATAAAAATGCCGAAGTATTTTTCTTTTAAGGTTTGCGGTTATTATCTGTATTTTACTTCTAAATGTATTTTGGAAGCAATGCATGTTCATGCTAGTGATTCAAAATTGACAGAAGAAGGTTCTGCTAAGTTTTTTGTAAAAGGAAATGGTGATTCAATACTTCAGGAAAGAGGTGTATTGAACGATAGAGAAATCAACAAAATCAAATCATTCATAAAAGATAATTACCAGGATATGTATAATAAATGGCAGGAATACAGTAAGACTGGTTTTTATCTTGGAAAATAATTAAAAAAATTATTTAAAATTGTAGGTATAATCCCCCATTTTTAAATTCTTATACTTGTATGCTAGTATATTAGTTGATAAAACGTTTCAGTGATGTTATACTACAGGCAGTAGGAGTATAATTTTATGGAAATGACTTTGCGCTGGTATGGAACTGGTTTTGATTCAGTTACTTTGCAGCAGATTAGACAGGTGCCTGGTGTTCACGGCGTTATTACAACTTTATATGATTCTGTTCCTGGTGATGCATGGGAACTTTCGGCTATTCAGAAGATTAAAAAGGAAGTTGCAGATGCCGGACTTAAGATTGCCGGAATTGAAAGCGTAAATATTCACGACGACATTAAGATTGGCGGTGGTGACCGCGATAAGTATATCGAAAACTACATTAAGACTTTGGAGCGCCTTGGTCAGGAAGATATCCACATGGTTTGCTACAACTTTATGCCTGTTTTCGACTGGACTCGTTCTGAACTTGCCCGCCCTTGTGAAGACGGTTCAACTGTACTTGCTTATAACTCTAAGGCTATTGATGGTGTAAAACCTGAAGAAATGTTTGAGCGCCTTGATAAAAACTCAAACGGCTTTATTCTTCCTGGCTGGGAACCTGAGCGCATGGCTCGTGTAAAGGAACTCTTCCAGATGTACAAAGATGTTGATGAAGAAAAACTTTTCAACAACCTTGTTTACTTCCTTAAGGCAATTATGCCTGTCTGCGATAAATACAATATTGATATGGCAATCCATCCGGATGATCCTGCATGGCCGGTATTTGGTCTTCCACGTATCATCACAAGTCAGGAAGGCGTTTGCCGTATGCTTAAGGCTGTAGACAATCCTCACAATGGTTTGACTTTCTGTACAGGTTCCTATGGTACAAACCGCAAGAACGACCTCTGCGAGTTTATTAAGGCTGCACAGGGACGCATTCACTTTGCTCACGTTCGCAACCTTAAGTTCAACACTGCAATTGATGATCCTGTTCTGGATTTCCAGGAATCTGCTCATCTTTCAAGCACAGGTTCTTTTGATATGTTTAAGATCGTAAAGACTTTGTACGAAACAGGTTTTGACGGTGTTATCCGCCCAGACCACGGTCGTATGATTTGGGGTGAAAAAGCTATGCCTGGCTACGGACTTTATGACCGAGCGTTAGGTGCAACTTACTTGCAGGGCCTTTGGGAAGCCTGCGAAAAATCATTTGACCGCAGCAACGTGAAATTGTATAGATAAGGTCAAAGAGGGGAAGGCCTTCCCCTGCGCCCGCACTTTGTTGCGGGCTACCCTTTCTTACGGGGGCGGCTGCCCCCGTAACGCCCCTGCTTTTTTCCTGCCATATATGTTATAATAAATCCATGAAAACAATTACTTTAGGTTCAACAGGAATTTCTGTTCCTCAGAATGCTTTTGGTGCGCTTCCGATTCAGCGCGTTAATTTGGATAATGCCGTGAAAATTTTACGCAAGGCTTATGATGGTGGTATGCGCTTTTTTGATACAGCCCGCGCTTATTCTGACAGTGAAGAGAAAATGGGCGAGGCTTTTGGCAGGTGGGATAGTCCAAAACGTGACCAGATTTTTATTGCAACAAAATCAACTGCAGAAACTCCGGAAAAACTTCGTGCAGACCTTGAGACCTCACTACGTAATTTAGAAACCGATTATATAGATATATATCAGCTTCATTGTGTAAAACAGTGTTACCGTCCAGGGGACGGAACCGGTCTTTACGAAGTTTTACAGGAAGCAAAATCACAGGGAAAAATCCGCCATATTGGAATTACTGCACATAAAATTGGAATCGCAGAAGAAATTGCAGAAAGCGGTCTTTATGAAACCCTCCAGTTTCCTTTTTCGTATCTTGCATCCGAACGAGACATTGCCCTTGTAGAAAAGTGCCGTAAAAACAACGTTGGCTTTATTGCAATGAAAGGTCTTTCAGGTGGTCTTTTGACTAACTCGCGAGCCTGCATGGCTTTTATGCTTCAGTATCCTGTCCTTCCAATCTGGGGGATCCAAAAGGAATCTGAACTTGATGAATGGCTGAGTTATTTTGATGCTGAACCTGAAATGACACCTGAACTCGACGCCCTTATCAAAAAAGATCGTGCAGAACTTCTTGGTGATTTCTGCCGTGGCTGTGGCTACTGTTCTCCTTGTTCTGTAGGAATCGTTATAAATCAGTGTGCCCGAATGAGTCAGATGATTCGTCGTGCACCTTCTGAGAACTGGCTTACTATGCAATGGCAGGAAGAGATGATGAAGATTGAACGGTGTACCGAGTGTGGTGCATGTATGAAGCGCTGTCCTTATGAACTTAAAATCCCAAGCCTGCTCAAAAAGAATCTTGCTGATTATAAAGAGATCCTTGCTGGAAAAATCATATAAAACTTCTTTTGTTGTGGGGTAAAAATGAAAATAAATAAAAAAAAAATATCACTATTGTTTTCAGTATTTTTTTCTTGTTATCTTTGGGCTATCCCAGGGGCGGATGAAACTTCCTTAAAAGAAATGTCTTCTCCTCAATTAATCAAATTGATGGGAAACGGAATTAATCTTGGAAATACAATGGAAGCTGCAGGACCATGGCTTGGTTATGGACATGCTCAGGTAACAGATTATGAAAAAGCCTGGGGGCAGCCTGTTACTACAAAGAAAATGTTTGAGGCTATGAAAACAGCTGGATTTGACAGCGTACGGATTCCTGTGGCTTGGACTCACACTATGGACTGGAGCCGTGGCAAGTTTACAATCAGAAAAGATTATCTGGATCGTGTTGCACAAGTTGTGGACTGGGCATTGGAATCTGATTTGTTTGTCATTATTAATGACCACTGGGATTATCAATGGTGGGGAATGTTCAGTCATGATGAAGCTTTAGCCTGGAATATTTATGAAGCAATCTGGAGTCAGGTAGGGGAGCGTTTTAAGGATTATTCTTTGAGGCTGATTTTTGAAGGCGGAAACGAAGAAATTGGAGACAGATTAAATGATGTTGTTGATAATAAAGTTGATAGCAGACTTGATGCTTCCATTAAATATAGTTCAAAAGGAAAGCTTACTGAAAATCAATGTTATGCTCTTTCAGAAAAAATCAATCAGAAATTTGTTGATATAATCCGCTCGCAGGGCAGCAATAATTCAAAACGTTTTCTTTTAATTCCCGGATACAATACAGATATAGATAAGACTTGTGATTCAAGATTCAAAATGCCGGCAGATAAAACAAATACAGTTCAAAAGCTGATTATTTCTGTTCATTATTATAAGCCTGAAACTTATTGTCTTGTGAATGATCCAAAAAACAGCTGGGGATATATGGATTCCTGGCCGGGATATGACAGTAACTTTAATACCGTTTCAAAACAAAATAACTGGTTCAGAAAGCTGAATAAATTTACAGAACAGGGCTATGGTGTAATTATTGGAGAATATGGTGTTTCTACAAGAAAAGATGGTACAAAAAAGCCTGGTATGGAAGCTTGGATGACGAGTGTTCTCGAAAACTGCGATAAGCATAATTATTGTCCTATGCTCTGGGATTGCAATACCTTCTTTAAGAAAAATGGAGACATACTAGGTTTTACCGATTCTGATATTGCAGCTGTGTATTTATCTAAATGATTTGTAGATTAATTATGACTAATATGCTAGAATACTAGTTAATCTGTCATCCTCGGGCTTGACCCGGGGATCTATATCAGGAGATATTATGAAATTAACTATTGAAGGAATAAAAAATACTGCGGAGTGGGAATCAAAAGGCTACTCACTTCCAAAATTTGATCGTGCTTCTGTTGAAGCTGCTACTAAAGCAAATCCATTCTGGATTCATTTTGGCGCAGGAAACATTTTCCGTGCTTTTCAGGCTAATGTTGTACAGGAACTTTTGAACAAAGGCGTGCTTGACCGTGGTCTTGTTGTAGCAGAAGGCTATGATTACGAGATTATCGAAAAGATGTACCGTCCTCACGACAATATCGGTGCCCTTGTAACATTGAAGTCTAGTGGTTCAGTTGAAAAAACTGTAGTAGGTTCTATTATGGAAGCTCTTGCTGCAGATTCTGAAAACGAAAAAGACTGGGCCCGTCTACTTGAGATTTTCCGCTCTCCATCCCTTCAGATGGTTACTTTTACAATTACAGAAAAAGGATATTTGTTGCGCAACGCAGCAGGCCTTATGATGCCTGGTGTTGAAGATGATTTTGCTGCAGGTCCTGTTCTTCCAAAATCATACATTGGTAAGGTTGTAACTCTTCTCCACGAACGTTACGTAAACGGCGAACTTCCAGTAGCAATGGTAAGTATGGATAACTGTTCTCATAACGGTGATAAACTTTATGCTGCTGTAAATGAGTTTGCAAAGGAATGGGAGAATCGTGGTGTTTGCAAACCTGGCTTCCTTGATTATGTAAACAATCCAAGCAAGGTTTCTTTCCCTTGGACAATGATTGATAAAATTACTCCTCGCCCGGACGCAAAAATCGAAAAGATTCTCGCAGATGACGGAATTGAGCAGCTTGAGCCGGTTATCACAAGCAAGAAAACTTACGTTGCTCCTTTTGTAAATGCAGAGGAGTGCCAGTATCTTGTTATTGAAGACAGTTTCCCTAACGGTCGCCCTGAACTTGAAAAAGCAGGTCTTTACTTTACAGACCGTGCAACTGTAGACAAGGTAGAAAAGATGAAGGTTTGTACATGTCTCAATCCTCTTCATACCTTCCTTGCAGTTAGTGGCTGCTTACTTGGTTACACCCTGATTGCAGATGAAATGAAAGATCCTGATTTGCTTCGTCTTGTTAAGAGACTTGGCTATGAAGAAGGTCTTCCTGTTGTAGTTGATCCTGGAATCATTAAGCCTCGCAACTTTATTGATGAAGTTGTAAATATCCGAATTCCAAATCCTTTTATGCCGGATACTCCTCAGCGCATTGCCTGCGATACTTCTCAGAAACTTTCCATCCGCTTTGGAGAGACAATTAAGGGCTACCTTGCAAGACCAGAACTCAAAGTGTCTGACCTTAAGGTTATTCCTCTTGTATTCGCCCTCTGGCTCCGCTACCTTACAGGAATCGGTGATGATGGTAATCCTTTTGAACTCAGCCCGGATCCTCTCCTGGAAGATTGCAAGAAGTATGTTCCTGGTGACATAGATTCACTTCTTCGCCGCAAGGAAATCTTTGGCGTAGACCTTTTCGAAGCAGGTCTTGCAGAAAGCGTAAAGGCATACTTTGCTAAATTAAATTCTGGCAAGGGCTCTGTTCGAAACTTGTTAAAAGAGATATAATATTTAATATATTAATTCAAAAATGGTTGTACAGTTTGTACAACCATTTTTTTTTGTCAATTTTCAGGTTTTAAGGAGATTATAAACATTATGAACAAAGGTCAGAAAGCAGCGTTTGTACTTAATGTACTTATTTTTGTTTTTACAGTATTTGCAACAATCAGTCTTATAATCGGATTCAGGTTTATGCAGGATATTTCTGTGCTTTCCGAAAAGAACCTTAAATCATTCAGATACTTTACAATCCAGTCTAATCTGCTTGCAGCTCTTGTTGCCCTTGTCTATATCATTTTTAAGTGCAGTCCTGCCGGAAAAAGTTGCGAAAAACTTCCTGTATGGTTGTATCTTTTGAAGATTGCTGCTGCCGATGCTGTTGCCTTTACAATGTTTATTACTGTCTTCTATCTTGCACCAACTTCATCAAGAGGTTATTTTGCACTCTTTATGAATTCAAATCTTTTCATGCATCTGCTTACACCGCTTTTGTGCATAATCAGTTTTATCTTTTTTGAACCTGTGGAAAAGACTTCTTTTAAGATGAGTTTTGCCGGTATAATTCCAATGGCTCTTTATGCGGCTTTTTATACACCAAACGTTCTTCTGCATCTTGATAACGGAAAGCCAAACCCTGTTTACGACTGGTACGGCTTCCTCGCTTTTGGTCTTAATACAATCTGGATTGTAATTCCTTTGCTTGTATTTATTGCCTGGCTTTTGTCTCTCGGACTCTGGGCTTTAAATAAAAAAAATAGACTAGTCTGCCTGGCTTAACGTGAACTTTATGTTGTGATATACTAGTATTCGAGGTAAAAACATGAAAACATTTCTTGATGAAGATTTTATTCTGCAGAGCGATACAGCCTGCACTTTATATCATAAATATGCAGAAAATCAGCCGATTTTCGATTTCCATAATCATTTGAGTCCCCAGGAGATTTTTGAGAATAAGCCTCTAGGCAATCTTGCAAATGCCTGGCTGGATCATGACCACTACAAATGGCGTGCAATGCGTGCTGCCGGTGTAGATGAAAAACTGATTACCGGTCACATCCGCCTTGACGGCTCAGTAAAATCTGACGAAGAGCGGGGCGGAGCAGAAGCCGTTGCAGCGGCAGATTATGAGCGCTACCTTGCCTTTGTAAAAACTCTTCAGCTTTGTCCGGGTAATCCTCTTTACCACTGGAGCCACCTTGAGCTCAAGCGCTATTTTGGAATTGATGTTCCTGTAACAGAAAAGAACGCCCGCGAAATCTGGGACAAGTGTAACGCCCTTCTTGCAAAGCCTGAATATGCTCCACGCGGCCTTCTTGAAAAAATGAATGTCCGCGAACTTTGTACAACTGATGACCCTTTGGACAGTCTTGAATGGCATAAAAAAATTGCCGGCGACTGGAAGAACTGTAAAGTACGCCCGTCATTCCGCCCGGACCTTCCTTTGTCACCGGAAAATCCTGGATATGCAAAATATATCAGCCGCCTGCAGGAAATGGACGGCACAAGATTTACTTCTATAAATGATATGATTGCAGCCCTTGGCCGCCGTATGGATTTCTTTAAGGCAAACGGTTCTGTTGTCAGTGACCACTCACTCGAAGGAGATTTTTATCTTCCAACAAAATATGATGATGTAAATTACATTTTCGAAAAAGCCTGGATTGGTAAAAAACTTCGCCCGGATGAGATTGCTCAGTATAAGGGCTGGGTGCTTACAGAACTTGGAAAACTTTATGCACAGAAAGGTTTTGTAATGCAGATTCATATTGGTGCCCTCCGCGACAATAACTTTGCAATGCTTTCTGCTGCCGGAAAGAACATTGGCGAAGACAGTCTTAATGATTTTAATTTTGCCCCGCAGCTTGGCGCAGTTCTAAACGCAATTTACACTGCAGTGCCAAACGCACGAACAATTCTTTATAATCTCAATCCTAAAGATAATGAAGCGCTTGCAACAATGGCAGCAAACTTCCGTAACTGTCAGTTTGGTCCAGCCTGGTGGTTCAACGATCACAAAGACGGCATAGAAGAACAGATTCGCGTTTATGCCAGAACAGCTCCGCTTGGCTCTTACGTTGGAATGCTCACAGACAGCCGCAGCTTCCTTTCTTACCCAAGACACGAATACTTCCGCCGCATTCTCTGCAACTTTGTCGGCAA
>Ga0310695_10009184_pt1 | contig 14983 bp, 10 predicted proteins | sample RumenRJG_04DNA_FD_203882 | JGI IMG/M metagenome (GOLD analysis project Ga0310695, IMG submission 203882) | Bovine rumen microbial communities from Lethbridge, Alberta, Canada - RJG_04 (v2) (version 2) | ecosystem: Host-associated > Mammals > Digestive system > Stomach > Rumen | place: Canada... | reverse complement strand
AAAATTTAAAAAATTATTTCCTCCAAAATTATATTTTTTATTTTTATCTTCATAAAAATCTAATAAATAATTAGTTTCATTTTCAATAGATTTAAAATTATTTTGATAATTATTTTTAATTTGAATGGGTGAAATTTCATTTAATTGATTCATTAATTCAGAAGAAATAAAACATTGATATTTTGAATTTTCACTATTAAAAGGAGAAATTGTTTGATTTGAATTTGGAGTTTTTGAATTTGAACAAGTTTCAGAATTTTTTTCTTTGAAATAAAAGTTTTTTTTTGGAGGAGAGAGAAATAATAAATTATTAAAACCTTCTTTAATTTTATTATTAGATGATGACATTATTTTTTTTAAATTTTGATTTTTAATTTTGAATTTGATTCTTTATTATATAGGTGAATTTATATTTAATTTTTTTTTTTTCAAATTAAAATTTCTTTAATTTATATAATAATGATAAATATATTTTATTTAACATTTTTTACTAATTAAATTTTATTTTTTTAATTTGAAATTTATCAAAAAAAAAAAAGTATTTAAAATAAATTAAATATTTATTACATTAATAATAACTTTGTTGATAAGCTCTCAAAATAAAATTATTAATACTTTCTTGTGTAAACATTTGTTCTTGAACAATTCTCCTCATTTCAATTCCATTTTCATAATATATTAAAGTAGGAACATACATCATTCTCAAATAAGCATCAACTTTATAAGATTGTCTTCTTTCTTTTTCTATTGGAATATTTACCCATAAAATTGGTTTTTGTGATTGTCTTGATAAAACTAAATTTTTACCATTTTGAATTAATGGTTCTGCAAAAGTACAATCTGAACACCAACTTACTCCTCTATAATCTGTTGAACCATACATTAATACAAAGAATGTTTTTCTTTGATTTATTAATTGACGTATTCCATTTGCAAAATCATAATATCCTAATGTTATTTCTCCTGAAGAATTTGATAAATAATTGCTATTGTTATTATTATTATAATTATTATATGAATTGTTAAAGTTATTATTATTGTAAGAATTATTAAAATTATTATTGTTATATGAATTATTAAAGTTATTATTATTGTAATTTCTAATGTTATTATTATTGTAAGAATTATTAAAATTATTGTTATTATTGTATGAATTATTAAAGTTATTATTATTATATGTATTATAACTATTTGTATAATTATTATTCATTGAACCAAAATTTGAATAAGTTCTATATGGTTGTTGACTAGTATTAAATCTATTAGGTGAATATGAATTTAAATTAATATTTGTATTCCTATCAGGAGTAAAAGCATTTCTAAAATTATTATTATTTCTTGTATAATTATTATAATTAGAAGTAGACAAAGACAAATTATTATTATTATAATTATTCCCATAATTATTATTATAATTATTATAATTCATCCCACTATTCCCATATGAACTTCTAAAAGGATTAGAATCAACAGAAAAATTCCTATATTTAGCACTAGCCCCACAACTTTCACATCCTCCATTATTCCTATTACCATAATTTCCAAAATTAGAATAATTACTATTTTGATATCTTGAATAACTATCATATAAACTACTAGTAGGTCTGACATTAAATTGATTTAAATTATTCCTATAAGGAGAATAAATATCATTTCTTTGAAAATTATTAATTCTATAATTATTATAATTATTCATATTATTAAATCTACTTTGATAAGAAGTAAAAGGTCTTGGAGATAAAGAATTATTTTGATTATATGAATAATTTGATGATGTTCTCATTGGAGATGAATATCTATAATTGTTAAAATTGTATAATGTTGTTGATGGAGAATAATTATTTATTCTATTATAATTCCAATTTGATTGAGTATAATTAAAATTTCCTCCTCCTGCTCCACAGGATGCACATGGTCTTCTTACTCCATACATTAATTGTCTAAAATTATTAATAATTAAATATTGTTAATTTATATTAAATTAATTTATAATTTTTTTTCTTTTGGTAAAAAATATTTAAATGAAAATAATAAATTAATGTTTCGGTTAAATTATTTTGTTAATTGTTATATTGTGATTAATTTTTATTATAATTATTTTTATTATTATAATGATATGTTAGTAAATAAATACATTAATAAATTATAATATATTATAATCATTATTAAAAATATTTATCATATATTAAAGTAAAAATTTTTTTAAATATAATCATTTCGATTTATATTTTTTATTTTCATTATTTAATATATTTAAATTCAAATTAAATAAAAAATTATTTTGAATAAATAATTATTTAATTAAAATAATATTATTAAATAAATGGATTTTTTATCATTATCATCAGAATATCAATCATATGTTGATTATATAGATAATTCTTTAATAATAATGAAATATTTTATAACATTTTATCAATCACTCCAAAATTCATTTAAAATTTTTTCAAAAAACACAAGAGAATCTTTAAATACTCTTTTTTCAAATTTAATTCAATTTGATAATCGTTCAACATTTTCAAAAAAATTTTTTGAATTTTACAGATTATTTGAAAAATATTTAACAAAATTAGATTTATTATCGGAAAAAATATTAACACAAATAGTAGAACCAACATTAGACATTCAAAAACATTTTAAATTAAAAACAGATATAGAAATAAAAAATTTATTTGAAATAATAAAATCAACAATAAATCAAAAAAAAAAATTAGAAATAATAAAACAAAATTATTTTGATTATTCAAAAGCGGCAGAAGCACAAGAAAAATCTTTAGTTGAAGTAATGGATGATGAAAATCAACAAAATATAAATTATCAAAATAATATTTTAACAAAATTAAGAATGGAATCTGCAGAAGAATGTGAAAAATATAGAAATATGGTTAATGAAACTAATAAATTATATAATGATAATAATAAAAAATATTTTCCAATTATTTCAAGTTTAAAAGATTGTGAAGAACAAAGATTATATTTTATATATTCTAATTTTCAAAAATTTATTTCTATTTTAACAGAACAAAAAAATTCTTTAAATTTCGTTGTTTCAAATTATGAAAATGAAGATGTTTTTAAAGTAAAAATTGATGATGATATGATAATGTATCAAGAAAAATTTTCATATACATTTAAACAAAATGAAAGATTTAAAAAAGAAGATTTTATACTTTATGATATTTACAGAAGAAATATTGAATCAATAATTAATTCATCAAATAAATTAATAAAACAAAATAATATTCCAGTTCCAAATATAGATATTAATTTTGTTTCAAATGAGAATAATATTCCTATTAAATTAGAACAAAATGATGATATTTCTTTCCAAAGTTTATTTAATAGTAATTCATATAATATAAATAGAAAAATTTTTGTTGGTTTTGAAAATAAATTAAAAACTGATGGTAATTTCGCAAGAAATGTTATTGATAAAATGTTAGATGATATTTTCACTAAAGTTTTATATAAAAAATATGAAAATAAAAATCAATTTGATAAATTAACTGATGTATTAATTGATATATCAATGAATTCAAGTATTCAAAATGAATTATTTGATGTTAATTATGGAATTTTATTTATTGCTGAAAAAACTTTTTATTATGATAGAATTACTAATTCAAAATATTATTTATGTAAAGCTTTAAGTGAAAAATATCAAAATTTTAGAAATAAAGTTTATTGGAAAAGAATGTTAAATTATAAAAAAAATTCTTTAATTGAAAGTCTTGTTGAAAAAGAGGCAATGAAAAAAATAAAAAAAGATAAAATACCAACTCAACAATCTTCAACTTTTTCTTTTTTATGGAGATCTAATAGTGTTGATAATAATTGTATAAATTTAATTTCAAATAATGAAAAAAAGAGACTTACTGAAAAAGTAAAGAAATTAGAATTATTTGATATTTTAAGAGATTTTCTTATTCATTTTGGTAATTTTAATTTAGATTTAACAATTTCAAATGATATTATTATTGAAATTGCATCTGAAGATAATATTTATAGTGAACAAATATCTTTTTTTGTTACATTTATGAATTCAAATATGTATTGTGTTAAAAATAAAAAATTAAAAAAATATAAAAAAAAAGAAAATAAAAAAGATATAATTGTAAATAAAAAAATATTAACATCAAATAATACAAAATTACGTCATATTTTAATATCATTAAATTCATCAATTAAATATTTACAATTAAAAGATTATATCAATTTAAATTTACTAAATAAAACATTTTACCCAATATCTCAGAAAATAATATACAAAAAATTTTTTTTAAAACAAGAACAAATTTTAGAACAAGAAAAACATTTTAAAATGTGGTTTAATATACTTCATTATGATCCAAATGAAATCCCATATGAAAAATTATTACAAGATGCATTAGATTACAATTCACCAATAATTGATTTAATTCAAGCAGATGTAATAAGAACTTTTTTTGATGAAGATCAAGAAAATTATAGAAAAAAATTACAAAATATTTTAATTGCAATTTCTTATACTTATCCTAAAATTAGTTATGTTCAAGGAATGAATTATATTGTAAGTTTTTTTTTAAAAATTACAAATAATGAAAAAAAATCTTATGATCTTATGTCTTGTTTATTAGGAAAAACTGATTATGGGAAATCATTATTAAATGAATTTGAAATGATTAAAAAATGTTTTTATGTTTTTGAAAGATTAATTTTTATTTATTTACCAGAATTATCTTATGTACTTAAAAAAAATAATGTTAGTAGTAGTTATTATATTTCACCTTGGTTTATTACTTTATTTACTAATAGTTTATCTGGGAATAATACAAAAATTATTTTGAGAATTATTGATATGCTTATTTTAGAAGGATATAATTGTATTATTAGAATTGGATTAGTTTTATTGAAACATTATCAAGAAAATTTAATTAAAATGAAATTTGAAGAATTGTTACATTTTTTAATTAATGAATTAAAAGAGAAATATGAATTTTTTCATAATAATAATTATGAAAAGTTTATTGAGTTGTATAATGATATGAAAATTCCCAAAGGGTTAATTAATAATATTGAAAATGAATATGAAATTGAAAAAAAGGTTTTGAAAATTAGGGAAAAAGATGAAAGAATTGAAAAAGAAAAAGAAAATGAAATAACTATTTAAAAATAATTGTATTATATTAAATGAATTTATTTTTAACTATTTTTTAAGATTTTAATTATGAAAGAATATATATATTATTAATATAATTTTTAAAAATATTAAAAAAAAGATTGAATTATTAAAATATTTCATAATAAAAATTAAATAAAGCAATATTATTTTTTTATCATATTTTAAAAATATTTTGAAAAAATGATTTTATAAAACAGTTTTTTTTCTTAATAATAAAAAATAATTTTTAATAATAGATAATATTTTAATATACAACACATCTTTGTAAGACAAAATTTATAATAAAAGAAAAAAAAAAAATAATATATTATTATTATAACAAAAACTAATTATATTCCAAATTTTATAATATGTTGCTTTGATAATATAGAAATATATAAAAACATAAAACTTTATTGATATATTAATTATATATTTCCATTAAGACAATATTTGATATGATTATATAATAATCAAAAAATTATTATCATTAATATAGAAGATAATAATATATCTTCATATATTTACTACCAAAAGAAGATTTTATTTACTTATTTTTACAAATCTTCCATGGCATCTTGGTTTCTGAGAAGCTACTTTTGAGCGACCAGAATATTTTGTCAAAATAGGAACTTTCCCTTGTCTAATAATTTGTTTAACTTTATATTTAATTATTTTCATTGCTCTTATTTTCCAATGATATTTACCAATTTTCCCATTTCCTTTACCATATATTTCTTTAAATGAATCTAACATATCTTCACTTTTATCTTCTGTTGATATTGAATCTGAGTTTCCAGAAGTTGAATTTTCAATTTTTAATTTTTCTTTTTTTTTTGATATTTCATTTAACATTTTTTCACATTGTTCTAATATTGAATATATTGCATCAAAAGATAATAATAAATAATATGATAATAGACTGATTTGATATTTACAATTATAAAAAAATTCATTTGATGCTTTTTTTTCTTTTGGATTTTGATTATTTTCCATCAACATTTATTCTTATTTTAATAAGATTATTTTGAATATATAGATTATATTTTTTTTTAATTGATTTATGGTGGAAATTATGATAAATAATATCCACATTGATTTTAGATAAGGATGAAGACATTATTATTTATTTTTAGAATCTATTTAAAATTTGTTTTATAAAAATAAAAAGAAACTCTAAAATTTTTTTTTTGGTTAATCAACTTGAGAGTTTTAATTAAATATATTTATATAAATTTATGAGTTTTTTTTAATTGTTATAATATTATCTTTTTATTTGGTGAAATTGTGATTTAATGTGGTTAAATTTTATATAATGTTTATATTTTTTTAAGTTTTTAAATATGGATTTAGAATGATAAATTATGTGATTTCCTTTTTCAAAAATTTGAAAAACAGATTTATTTTTTTTTATAATTTTATATATTTCATTATTATTTTTTAAATATTATTATGGATTTTTAATGGTATTTAATTTAATAAAATAAAATGTTATCTTTAATAAATAATTAAAATTAATATAAAATTTATTTGAAAAAGAATAATGAATAAATATTATTTTAATAAATTGGAAATAGGTAATTAAATTCTTATAAAAAATTAAATCCAAAAATATTAATCATTGAATTATAAATATAAAAAATAAATAAAAAAAAAAATTTTGGCTAAAATAAAAAAAAAAAAAAAAACAATTCAATAAAAATTTTCAAAAAACTAAATAATATAAAAATATCAAATTTTTGATATCAAAATCTTTAAAAAAAATAAAAAAAATCCCAAAAAAAAAAAAAGAAAACAAAACTTAATTAACAGCCTTAGTATATTTAACAAAAGGATGATTATGACTTTCTCCCATTTTAGCTTCGCATTTTTCACAAAAATCAAAATCAGGGCAAACAGCACATTTATATCTAATTCCAACAATTGGAGCCATACCACAACCATCACAAATATATCTATTATGAACAACTTGTTCTTTTTTTTCAAAATTCATTTTTTTTAAATTTTCCATTACTTTTCCAGTATATTTTTTTGTTTCTTCATATATTAAATTTTTCCATGATTCTAATTCTTTAAATGCATTTTGAGGAATATCTTTTAAGTCTATTTTTTTCTTTTGTTCATTTATGAATTCAGTAAGTTTTTGTTTTAAAATTTCAAGATTAATTGGAGTATATTCTTTTTTTGTTTGTTCTTCTTTTTTTACTTCTTTTTTTACTTCTTTTTTTACTTCTTTTTTTTCTAATTTAATTTTTTCTAATTTTTCTTTTTTTATTTTTGGTAAATTTAATTTTTTTCTAATTTCATTAATTTTCTTATCTTTTTCTCTAACTTCTTTATTATTTTTATTAAAAACAGAAATTAAATTTGAAGAAACTTTTTTATATTCATTTCTAAGTTCATTTATTTTTTTTGTTAAATCATCTAATTTTGCTTTTCCTTCAAGCATTTCTCTATTATTTGCTTCGACAATTTTATTTTTTTCCTTTGTTAAATTATCCAATTCATTTTTAAGTTTTTTTTCTTCATTTTCAACTTCTTTTAAATTTTCTTGATAAATTCTACTTTCTTCACTTATATCAAGATTGATTTGATTAATTTTTTCTTTTATGAAATTTCTAAAATCTTCTTCAGTTTTAATAACTTTTGTTTTTAAATCTTTTATATATCCAATCATTACTTCTGCTGCATCTGATGGAGAAAATAAAAATTGATCTTGAATTGCTTTTCTTAATGATTCCAAATTTGTTGGAATGTTTATTTCAGCTTTTTCACCAAAGAAATTTAGAGATATTTTTTTCATTTTTTTATTTATATTAAAATTTTATTTTTCATTTATATATAGATACTTGGATTTTTTATCTTTTATAAAGATTTTTTATTTTTTTTTTGGATTGAATTTTTTTTTTTGTTTAAGAAAATGTTTTATATTTTTTTATTTATATGATTGTTTTAGGTTTTTTTTTATTTTTTTAATTTAAAGAGTTACAGTATGTGGAGAATCCTTTAAATTCTAATCATTATATATTCATTAGGTTATATTTTATAAATTATTAATTTATTAATTATTTCAAAAAAAATTAATTATTTTTTTAAAATTTTGAATGGGATAAAATAAAAATGCTTTTTATCAATTAACAAATTTTTTATTGTTTTGATTAATTTTGACTTCTTTTTCAATTATTTTATTAAATTTATGTTGAGAATTACAAAATTTACATTTAAATTCACAATTAATATTGTTTTTTGGATCAATATTATTATAACAACTATTACATATTATATGTTCCATATTAGAATTTATTGATAAATTATTATCAATAATTTCACATTTCATTAAATTTTCCATTTTTTTTAAACAAATATAACATTTATCTTGATTTTTTTTAATATCAAAATTTAATATTTCTTCACCATTTATTTGATAAAAATTTAAGTTATATATTAATCTAAATACATCATTTGAACTATAAATTCTTCCACATAAGCAAATAATTTTTTCTTTAAAAATCATTGTTGCTGTTAAAAATTTATAAAAATCATTTAAACATATATTTGAACATATATAACATTCACATGGAAGAATAATTTTAAATTTACTTTTATATTCTATTGGTTTATTACACATTATACATATTGATGATTTTACACTTTTTATTATACTTTCAAAAGTTATATTTTCAAAAATTTTTTTTACTTTATCAATCAATAATTTTATTGTCATTTCTATTTGGTTTCCTAATGTTATTTGACATTCTAAAAAATTATTTATTGATTCAGTTGTTTTTGATAAAAAAAATCTTTTTTGTTTTTGAATAAAAAATATAAATAAATTTTTTAAATTAAATTTAATTTCTTTAATTATGCATTTAGTACATATTAAAATTTCTTTATCTTTTTTTTTAAATTTAATTATTTGACTTTTATTTTGTGATTTACAAATATTACAATGAATAGCATTTTTTACTGCAAGATAATCAATTGTTAAATATTTATTATATGTCATAAAATATTTATCAGAATAAATCAAATCATAATGAGTTTTTTTATAAAGTAAAATTACATTATTATCATTTGAATTAATATCACCAGAATTCAAAAAAACTTTTTTACAATTAGAAATATTATTTATATCATCAATATACCAAATTTCAATATTAAAATCAAATATAAAAGGAGTTAAATAAACAACAATTTTTTCATCATTTTGATAAAATTTAAATAAATAATTTTCATAAAAAGATTGAAAATTATATTCATTATTTTCCTTATATTCATTAGGAAGTAAATTATCAATTATAATTTGAATTTCTTCTGATAAAGTTTTTCCTTTATTTTCTTCAATAAAAGTATATAATAAAATTCTAAAATAAGCGATTAAACCATTATCAAAATCTTCAAAATTATTATATAATTTAATTAAAACACTATAAGTTTTTGATATTGGGTCATGACTTTTTGATGTTAAAGAAAAATAAATCATAATTAAACATTTAAATGCTTTTTTTAAATCAATATTATATTCTTCTGCCATTGAAATTAAGAATGCTTCTCTTAATTTTATTTTAAAATCAACTAAAAAATTTTTTAATAAATTTATATTCTTATTTAATATTATTTTTTCTAAAAATGAAAATATTATTACTCTAAAAAAACAATTACCATCTCCTTTTATCTTTCTCCATATTAATTGATCAGATGTTTTATTATTATTTATTTCATTTTCAAATGAATTAATTTGGTCAATTGTATTAAAATTTGTTTCATTATCATCTTTATTTAATGAAAAATTTAATTTATCTATTTTTTTTTTAAAGGAAAAAATTTCATCTGATTCAAAAAATAATAAAATATTATCTGTAAAATACTCATCACTTTTTTTTGAATCATTTGGTAAGATATTCCAATTATATTTTCCTATAAATTCTTTTACACTTAAACTTTCTATACTTTCAGTAACACTAATTTTATCTTTTTCAATTTGATTTATTAAATTATATTCTTTATTATTTAAAAAAAAATTATTATCATTCTTTTTTATATTCTCACTTTTATAAATATTTATTTTTTCATCTTTTTCATTTTTGAAATTTGATATTATGTTTTTATTAGGAATTACTGTCGATTGAAATATATCTAATTCATCCATTTATTTTTAAAATTTTTATTGAATATTTTTTAATATTATTTATTTATAATTAATTAATTGTTTATATTATACAAAAATTCTTTTGAATAATTTAAAAATTTTTCTATATTTGATTTTATATTTAGATAATTTTTTTTATTTTCAATTTTTATTGAGAAAATATAATTTATACTTGAGAAAGTTAATTTTTCTGAATATATATGATGAATTCTTAAAACTTCATTAATTAAATGGTCATAATTTTCACTAAAATCAATAAATAATTTTAAATTAGTTGTAAGTTCTTCAATTAATTTTGATAAATATTTTGAAAATTTTTTTAAATTTTCATTTGTATTTTTAAATAAATTTTCGTATTTTTGTTTATTTAATATATGAATTATTAATATAAATTTATAAATATCTTGTAATAAATTATTTAAAATATCTTCCAATTCATCATAATGTTTTTCAGAGATAGAAATAAAATTTTGATTTATTTTTTGTTCATTATTTTTTAAAATCTTAAATATTTTTAAACTTTTATAATTATTTATTTTTAAATTTACTTGTTTTTTATTTTTATTATCAATTGTTTTATTAGGAATTTTTTTATCAATTAATATATTTTTAAAAATTTCTAAAGAATTTTTTTTATTTATAATTTTCAAAAGACATGATTTACACATTATTTTTGGAATATGAAATGACCAATTATTTTTTTCATTAAGATCATAATTAGAATAATAAAGTAATAGTTCCTTTTTATTTTTCTCAAAATTTTCATGATTATAATCAAGAATTCGATACTTACATAAATAAAGATATCTTAAATAATTTAAAAAATCTTTTGAATTTTTAAATCTTAATATTTCATTTAAACAATGCTCATTTTTAAAACATATATCACAATTTTTTTTTAAAAAAATATTTTTACATTTATGATAATAATATTTCTCAGATAAAATAGCAATTTTAATTAGTTTTTTTCTTAAAAATGGAGAAATTATTCTTTTTAATGATATATTAGCTGCATTTATTAAATTATTATAAAATAATTCGCATTCATTTTGATTATTAAATGAATTAAAATATTGTTGATAATATAAATTTTCATTATTTTGAGTATTTTTTTTTGTATTATAATTTTTATCATTTAAAAAATCAAAAACTATTTCATTTTTTTTATTTAATAAATTAATTTCTGAATCATTTATTTTATTATTATTTTTTTTATTGATGTCTCTATTAAAATTAATTATTTTCGCTTCATTAGGGCAATCTTCAAAACTCATAATTTTTTCATTATTATTGTCAAATTTTTGTTTTTCATAATTTCTAAATAATATACTACATGATTGGCAATTACATAATTTTTGACATTTATAACATATCCAACCATTTTCATTACTTTCTTCTTTTAACTTTGGATATGAATTAAATAGTTTAAAATATTTTTCTATACAATTTTTACAAAATCCTTCTTGACAATCATCATCGGAACAATTTATTAAATTATTTTTATTATATAAATTTTTACAAAAATGACATAATAAATATGTATTAGTTATATTATTATTTTCTTTTTCTTCCATTATTTTTATAATATAAATTATATTATAATTTGTTTAAATATTAAAATTTTGTTTAAAAGGTAAGAAATATTAAATACATTTAATTGATTAAAGAAAACTTATATTTCAAAAGAACATTCTTATAAAAAATTAAAAAGATATAATATTATGAAGGAAACACAATTTTTAAATTCTCTTTTTTTTTATTATATATTGTCATATTGATTTTTAATTTTTTTATTCAAATATAATTATATATATTATATAAAATTTAATATTATTAAATACTTTTCAAAAATTTTTATTTAATTTATTTAAAAATTTTAATATTTTATTGTTAATTAATTAAAAAAAGGGTTGATGGAGAAAACTAATTCATTTAAAGAAGATTTAAATGAGATTGAACTTAATATCAGTAGTTATCAAACTTTTAGAGATTTGAAAGAAGAACAGTTATTAAAAGAGGCAAGGAAAAATAAATTTAGTAAAAATTTATATTTAAAAATATAGGAAGAGAACAAAAGAAAGAAAGAAATGGGGGTGGTACAAAAAATGAAAATATTTTTTCCTTAAATAAAAATACCATTAATTATAAAATTAATTATATTAATATAGATAATAATATTAATCAAAAAAATAATAATGCTAATAATATTAATAAAACAAATAATAATATTGATCAAAATCACATATCTTATAATATTCTTTACAAAAGAAATAATAAGAATCAAAACTATATATCTAATAATAATAATAATAACATAAATATTAATAATAATATTAATAATATGAATAATAATATTAATAATATTAATCTTTATAATAAAGATAATAACATTAATCCTAATGAAAATATAATAATGCAAAATGATAATAATATTACTTATAATAATAATAATTTTTATATCAATAACAATAATATCAATAATAATATTAATAATAATTTTCAAGTTCAATTTAATACTGGAAATGATTTATTTGATTTTACTAATAGAGTTAATCCAGAATTTCATGGAAGACCAATAGTAGGTCCAGTAAGGAGAACGAGTCCAGAATATATAAGAAATTTTTCACGAATTCATAGAAATTCTTCTACGAGTCCAGAATATATAAGAAATTTTTCACTAATTCGTAGAAATTCTTCTGATTATTCAAATTCTTCTTTCAAAAAAACTGAATTAACTCAAAATCAAATTGATCAACTTCCAATTGAATTCTATGATCCAAATTTAAATTATAATATAAATAAATGTATGATTTGTTTAGAAGATTTTAAAAATTTTGAGGAATTAAGAAGATTAGAATGTTTACATATTTATCATAAAGATTGTATTGATGAGTGGTTAAAAAAAAATAATTGTTGTCCGATTGATAAATATAAAGTAAAAATATAATATTTTAATCAAAAAAATAACAAATAAAATATTTTTTATTTTTAAATTTTAACATTTGATAAAATTATTTTATTTGATTTTTTTTGAATAAAATTGATATTAATTTGAATAAAATATTTTTTTTAAATTAATTTTTTAAAATATATATGAATAATACACAACTTATTTCTGAAATAGAAAAAAAAGATTTAGTTATTTCTTCTCTTCAAAAACAATTGAATGATAATCTAATTTATTTTAAAAAAGATGCATTATATCTTCAAATTGAAAAATTAAAAAATGATATTTTTCAAATTAATAATGAATATACTTTAATTTATAATAAATTTAAAAGAATTGAGAAAGAAAATATAGAATTAAATAAAAATCTTACTAAATTAAAAAATGAAATTTTCACTGAAAAATTATCTTATGAAACAGAAATTGAAAAATATAAAGATATAAATAATAAAAATAAAAATGAAATAATTAAATTAAAAAATGAATTAGAAAAAATAAAATTCGAACCATTATTAAATAACAATAATGAAAAAAATATTATTTTAAATTCAAATAATATAATAGAAGATTTAATAAAATGGATTGATGGAGATTTTTTAAATATACAAATAGATTTCAATAATTATATTATAAAAAGTCCAGAAATAAATTTTAATAAATTAATAAACTCATTATTTAATTTTCAAGAAAGAATAAAACAAATTTTAGACATTAATATAAATTATAAAAGCAATGAACAAAATAAATTAATATCAGACAATATAGATTTAATAAAAGATAATCTAAAATTAAAAAAAACATTAAATTTAAAAGATATAACAATAAAACATTTAATGCAAGAATTAACAATTAAAAAAAAAAATTTAAATTAAAATTACATTTACATTTTGAAAAAATAATTATTACAATTATTATCCTATAATCTAAAAACTAATTTAACAATAATAACATTTAAACAATTAATTATATTAAATATTAATAACTACCCTAATCCCCAAAGGGAAGAAGTTCTATGATCAGTTTCACTTCCTTCAATTCCTAATAACTTAGCAATATTTTTAACTTTCATTAAAGTTTCAACTGGAATAATAGATAACATTTTTTTAGTTTTATAAATAGTTTCATTTAAACCTAATTCATGTCTTTTCCAAACAAAAAGATATAAAATAATTAAAATACCAACAATAGAACAATTGACATATAATTCATATTTAATTATACTTGATGAATCAAAAACTGCATGACTAATTAATAAATCATATACATCACTATAAGCTGGAATCATAATATCAGTTAAAAGGAAAAAAATTCTTCTATTATTTTCCAAATTGAAAATATTCATTGGATGAGCATATTCATATAATTTTAATAAAGTTTCATTTTTTGGTATATATTTATCACCTTGATTAGTTCCAGTTAAAGTTAAATTATATATAAAATTATATAATTCCTTATATAAATCTTGTGTTTTTTTCAATATTAAAAATTTAGTATAAATTTCTCTTATTTCTTCGAAATAATGCATTTGTACAATTGTTAATCCTTGAATAATAGTACCATCACTCATAGTAGAACAATAAGCATTATTGTCTTCTTCAGTTCCTTCTAAATTTGCATAAACACAAACATTACCATTCATTATTTTATTATATATTCTTTTATCACCATCTGAAAAAACTACATTATCTGTTATTTCTCTTTGTTCTTGTCCTACATTTTGATAAACTGTATCAATTAATGTTGGAGC
>Ga0310695_10009183_pt1 | contig 14984 bp, 14 predicted proteins | sample RumenRJG_04DNA_FD_203882 | JGI IMG/M metagenome (GOLD analysis project Ga0310695, IMG submission 203882) | Bovine rumen microbial communities from Lethbridge, Alberta, Canada - RJG_04 (v2) (version 2) | ecosystem: Host-associated > Mammals > Digestive system > Stomach > Rumen | place: Canada... | reverse complement strand
TTTTATGCGTTTATACACTTGTCAGCAAAAAATAGGGGATAGAAGTCTCCTGCGTTTTCAGATAGGCGATCAGGCTGTTGCGGTTCTTTTTGACGTGGGGAGGCACCGGAAACATCTCCTGACTTTCTCCGTCGTCGTAGACGATCCGCTCATTTTGCGCGTCGTAGTAAGCTTGGATCATGATATGCCGCGGCACACCGTCTGCCATGCCGTTCACGTGATGCTCGATCAGCAGGATGTCGCCGGTATCTTCCGCCGGCGTTTCCTGCTCCTTCGGCTCTTTCGGCGGCTTTTTTTGAAACATACCGCAAAACGCCTCCTTGTCGCGCAGATTGCGGAACAACAGCTGACAGCGTGCCGACGGCAGCCGCAGCCGCACGTCTTTTGCGTTTGCCTTGCTGTACAGCCGGACGTCCTTTAAATGAAGCTCCATCGTTTCGCGTTTTGTTTGGAGCACAAGCCGGTCGTCGTCCGTCACCGTGACGATGCCCTTGTCCTTGTACTCCGCAGAGCCGTCCTTCGCGTCGCCCGACGGCATAACGGCGACCGCGCATTTGAGCTGCAAAACAGCCGCGCTGCCGGATTCCTTCATCCTATTGTCAGCCTGTAGGCTTTGTTTTCTTCTTTTTATTCCAAACATAAAAACCTCTTGTTTTGATTAGTGCTAAAAATCTGGCAGTAAGCTTGATTGGCTGTTCCGGACAAAAGCGTTGTTTTTGTATGGTTTGGGATAATAGGGTGAAATAAAAGAACGTAATCATACTGTTATCTCAACAAAAACGTAAAGCTTATACTTACAACCACTTAATCTGATAACAAAAATATATTGTAACAAACTTCTACTTATTTCTTAGAATTAATCTCTTTACCGGTAATGACTGATGCTACAACTATTACAGCTACAGTGCCTATTCCTTCAAGAACATTTCTAATGGTATATGTATGCTTATTTCGGCACGCTTCGCAATATTTATATTTATAGCTGCTCGGGAGAACCTTTTGACATTTCTTATTCTTACAAACTCTTTTACCAGATTTATTTTTCATTTTTTCTTTCTCCTCTTTCGCTTATTCTCTAATAGTTTTGTGCTGGGTTCACTTGGAAGTTGTTTTATCTTTTCGCTAATTTCAGGCAAGGTATTTGACCAGTAATTTTCAGGTGAAGGATCAATCGAATCTAATCTTTGAATTAGTCCCGGAACAGATGTATATGTATCTTCGATAAAGCTCGCATAGTAAGTGAGACTCCTTTTTGCCGCCTCATGCTCTCCAAGCTCCTGATAAGCCATAGCTTCTGCAAATGAGACCATGTTTACTGCACATAGACTCTCACGTATTTCACTCATTTTACTGTTGATTTCCTCAGGTTTTGCCCCAAAAAATATCTTTTGAAAAGAATTACTGGGTTGACCTTTGATAAAATCGACATTGCTTTTCTGGCTCAGCATTAGGAGATTTCTACTGTCCTCGGCTGCTGCAACTAACTGTATTAGCGCCATAGCTTTCAGCTCAGGGTTTTTAATGCTAATCGCTTGTAGTAATTTCTGCTGACAGCTATATGCTGTTGCCAATCGATCATGTTCTTGTCCTATTCGCACTTCTTCGACTGCGAGTTGAACTGATTGTATAGCTTCAGCAATCTGCGCCATTTGCATTTGAGTAGAAAAATTCGTCATAGCCTGAGTAATCTCTGGTGCCATTTTTACTGACTTAAGCGGAATAGTAGCTACGATTTTTTGCGTTTTTGGATTGATAAGATTTGCCATAAGAGAGCCATCTTTTTTAGTCATTAATTTAAGGGCGCCTTTTGCAATCTGCAGTTTCTGCTTATCCGTTAACACCGCTTGCAGCGTCACATCCGGAATCGCTGCTTTTACTGCATTAATAAATGCCGGTGCAGTGTATAATGCTTTCTCTATTTTAGAAAAGGCTGTTTTTGCGCCTATAAACAGGGGTTTAGCAACTTCTGGTAACTGTCCAAAAACTGCCGACAATTCTTCATTAAATTCAGATGTATCAATTATTTCTGTGTTTTCAGGTGGATTGACGATTGTTTCTCCGATCATATCAAAAAATCCTTTCACGATAGTTTTGTAGTGAAATCTATTTTTGTCTATGTCATTATCTATATACTATTTTTCTTTTGACAGCAGCGCAACCGTCTCAAGCGTTGTTTCGTTGTCCCAACTCAAATCTGTCGTTTCTTTTTCGTCATAGAATACAGGAAACCGAAATTTGATGTGCTTCAAAAAGCGACCGTCCGGCTGCTCCTGTTCAAAAATATCTACGCGCTCCACAAAACAGTTGAGAAACTCTTTCTTCTCGGAATCGGTAAACCGGTTGTAAAACTCATTGAAGTATAAGAGGAACTGATAGATATTGTTTTCGGAAATCTTGTCTTGACGGATGTTAAGGATCCTGGTCTCCGTTTCTTCGATTTGCTGTTCTACGGAACTGATCTCGTCATAGAAATTATACAAACGGTTTTCCATATCCGAATACATCCGGTCATAGTGCTTGTCCGTTATATCAAGACTATCCATTTGCTGTCCCAATCTGTCCTTTGCTCCGTTTAGCTGCCGCAATTGTTTATGCAGTTGTGCCAGCTCTTTTTCTAACTCCTTTGTATCTATTTGAGCACCGATTTTCTGACGAATCGCTTCTTCAAATTTCGGTTTCTTGACAAGATCACCAATCACCTCTGCAACGGCATTATCAACTGATTCTTGTTTCCACTGACGCTTATAACCGCATTTGTGACCGTTCACGGTCGTGCGGTGCTTACACTGATAATAATAGTAATCCTTATAAAAGGAACCGTCGTTTTTCTTCTTTCGATTGACATTGCCGTACATTCCGGCACCGCAGATTGGGCAGCGCAAAATGCCTGACAGTATGTTCTCCCGTTCGGGATGGTAGGCTTTCTCAAATTTCTTTCCTGATTCCTGACGCTTTTTTTGAGCCAAGTGCCAATCCTCCTCCAAGATGATTGCCTCATGTATACCGTCATATATCGGATAATCCTCTTGCTTGACGATATGGAATTGGTTCCTTGTGCCGGCGATCTTCTCAGTCTTACGGCGACCATAGGCAAGCTTTCCGCAATAAACGGGGTTTTCAATTACCCTCATAACAAAATTTGCAGAAAACATATCCAAGGTGTTATTCTGCCGTTTTTTCTTTTTGTAGCCGTGTTCATTCAGATAGGTGGCAATAGAGATAGCGCCCATGTTGGTGTTGATATACTTGTCGTAGATAATGCCGATAACCTCCGCTTCATCTTCCGCGATCAGCAATTCGCCGTTTTCAAGCTTATAACCATAGGGAGCAAAACCGCCGTTCCACTTGCCCTCACGGGCTTTTTGGCGACGACCTTCCATTGTCTGAACAAGGATATTTTCACGCTCGATTTCGGTCACAGCCGATAATACGGAAATCATCAGCTTTCCGCTGTCTTTTGAGCTGTCAATGCCGTCCTCCACGCAAATCAGATTCACGCCGTAGTCCTGCATTCGCTGCAATGAGCTGAGCACGTCAGCGGCATTTCTGCCGAAGCGAGAGAGCTTGAATACAAGTACATACTGTACCTTATCTTTCATCGCTTCAATATCTTTCAGCATTTGAAGAAACTGAGGTCGCCCGTCAATGTTTTTGCCGGATTTACCCTCGTCGCAATATTCGCCAACAACGACCATTTCCTGAAACTCTGCATATCGTTTCAGCTTATCCTTCTGTGCGTCTAAGCTGTATCCGTCCACCTGCATAGAAGTAGATACTCTGGTATAAATATAACATTTAGTGTTTTTCATGTCAACTCAACCTCAAATAATTTACCGTTAAATAGGTTTGTCCCAACTTTATTATAGCGCATATAAAACTCTTTTGCAATAGGTTTGATGAAGTAATTGAGAATTAAAAATACAACGCCCTGCTCATTCAAAGCAGCAGGGCGTTGCAGTATTTTTATATCTCGTCTGTATCGATTGTTTCAGTCAAGCTGATATATTCTTTCAGCTTTTCTTGCAGGAGCTTTTTATCTATCAGTTTCAGCGTATATTCCGAGACCATTGTCGGCGAGAGTGAGCGGCTGAGAGCGTATTCAACCACTTCGTCATCTTTGGATGCACAGAGGATAACGCCTACGCTTGGATTCTCATTCTCTTTCTTCACCTCACGGTCAAGTGCTTCAAGATAAAAATTTACCTTTCCAATATATTCCGGCTTGAATTCGCCGATCTTTAATTCAAACGCTACCAAGCAGGATAATCCTCTGTGATAGAACAGCAGATCAATGTAGTAATCATGATTACCGACTTGAACCCGATATTCTTCTCCGATGAAGGTAAAGTCTTTGCCGATTTCCAGAATAAAACTTTTCAAATTATTCAGTATAGATTTTTGTAAATCCTTTTCCGATACCTTTTCCGGCAAGTCCAGAAAATCAAGTACATAGTTGTCAAGGAAGATGTTGCCGGTGTCGTCGTGAGCCTGAGAAACAGCAGGAGAAAGATGTGACTTTGACAGCATATATCTTTCGTAATATCCGCTGTCAACCTGACGTGCAAGCTCTCTTTTGCTGTAGTTCTCTTTAATGCACAATTGCATATAAAAGAATCGTTCATCATTCGATTTGCAGGCGGACAACAGCTTTAAATGATTTGTCCAACTCAATTGTGTCACCAGTGGTGACACTTTTTCGTCGTCCTTATAGGTTTCATAAAACTGTTTCATCCGATATAGTCCGCGTCGGTTAAAGCCCTTGATCTGAGGATAATTCCGGGAAAAGAAATCCGCGAGCGACTGAATATAGGAATCACCATAAGAAGCATTTTTCGATTGACGGCTAATGTATTCACCAACGCGCCAATACATCATAATAAGCTCTTCGTTGACTTTTCTGAGAGCATTTTTCCGTGATTCTTCAATAATACGAATGATTTCATCAAATTGCTTATCGTTATCAAATTTCTGAATTGTCATTTGAAGTCTCACCTCAACTATATCTTAGCAGAAAACAGAGGATATTTCAATCATAATTTTGAAATCAAGCTATTCCCTCGGTTTTGTCCGATTGGTCGATGATCGCAGTATCTCCTTTTTTCTCCATATCCTCGAGGAACTCTTTCCCGTATTTATTCATCATTCGTACCAAAAAATCCACGCAACGCTCAAATGCTGCATCTTGTTCGGTCATTAGTTCCTCCTTCCGCAAAAATTGCCATTTTTCGACAGACAAAATGTGCTATAATGAATTTGCAACCTTTATCGGTCTGTATTCATTCTACCTCAAATGACGCTTAACCACATTGAGCGGAAATTGACCGCAAATTGACTATTTTGGAGGAAAAACATGGAGCGATGTGATTTCAGCTCTGTTATATCGATTATTAGAAAGTATATCAGCGAGAGCCGAGAGATTAACCAAACAGACTTGCTTTATGAACTGTTTGATACCTTTACCAAAGATTCACAGAATATCGATTATGTTCTCGACAACGGGCTTGTGTGCCGCTGGTTCAAAGGCGTAGCCAAAATCAGCCCACAGATTACAAGGTATTATACGGATCACAGCAAGAGAAAATGTCTGTCCGCTGATATTGAGCAAAATATTCTGCCGATGATGTACGACAGCGATATGGCGGTGCAAGAGATCTATGATTTGATTGTTTTTGACACAACGATCTCAGATGGTGCAAAGCAGCGATTGACGAGCGGTTATCCGTTTTCCAACAGCAAAGAAAAAGCAGATTTCCTCTGCGCTGTACTCTGCTTTTCGATGGAGCGATACTTTATCAAGCGTGAGACCGGTAATAAAAAGCTCACATCTGGCAAAGCTCTTTCTCCAGTTGTAAAAGATTATCTTTTCGGAGCTGACGCACCAAAGCCATGCCGATATTTCTGCGGCAGAGAAAGAGAACTGTCGGAGCTTCATTTTATGCTGAATGAGCATAGTAAAGTGTTTCTGCAAGGAATACCCGGTATCGGCAAGAGTGAGCTTGCCAAAGCTTACGCCCAAAACTTCAAAAAGGAATACACCAACATCATCTATATCAACTACTCAGGCAATTTGAGAAATGATATTGTAGATTTGGATTTCCTTGAAGATTTCAATGCCAATGAATCTGAAAAAGAGCGATTCAGAAGGCACCACCGTCATCTTCGCAGCCTAAAAGCTGACAGCCTGATTATCGTGGATAACTTCAACGCCATTGCGACCGATGACGAATTGTTGAGCGATGTCCTCGAATACTCCTGCCGTATCCTGTTCACGACGCGCAGTCGCTTTGACGATTATGACACCTACACCATTGAAGAAATGCCGGACGATGCACTGCTTGAATTAACGGGCAACCTATTCACGGATGCAGACAAATATCAAGCGATTCTGAGCGAAATAATTCATACGGTTCACGGTCACACCTTTGCCGTGGAACTGGCAGCGCGTCTGTTGGAGGTCGGACTGCTAAAGCCGAAAAAGCTATTGAAGAAGCTGAAAAAAGAAAAAGCTTCTATGGACAGCGAGGATAGAATCAACGCCAAAAAGGACGGCAAGAGCAGCAAGGCGACCTACTACAAGCACATCCATACGCTGTTTTCGCTGTACAAGCTGTCAAAGTCCGAAAAGGAAATCATGTGCAATCTCTCGTTAGCACCGAATAACGGTGTTACCTCAAACATCTTTGCGCTGTGGCTTAATCTCAAAAATCTGAATTTCATAAACGACTTGATTGAGAGAGGCTTTGTGCATACATTGCCCGGGCGAAGAATTGCCCTTCACCCGATGATTCGGGAGATCGCTATTGACGAAACAAATCCCTCTGTCAAACGCTGCTCTACCTTGCTGAATTCTATTCAGTTTATTTGCAGGCTGCACGGCAAAGATATCGCATATTATCATGAGCTGTTTGATATGGTGATATCCATCACGGAGCTGATTATCAACGACGACGCGAACGCTTATCTGCTCTTTTTGGAAAACGCATTTCCGTACATGGAGAATTATCACTGCTTCCGGCACATGAGGAAGGTGCTTGATGAAATGACTATGTTGCTGGCAGACGAATCTGTCGGAACCGTATCAGACCGCGCTTTGATTATGGATTTCCGCGCATATTTAGAGGAGGACAGTGCCAAAGCAATTCAATACGAAAATCAAGCCATTGACCTGATAAAAGAAATCAACGAAAACAACGCGCTACTTGTTTCTAACCTTTACGCTAATATTGCCGCTAATTATCGGGAAATCGGCGACAAACAGCTTGCCATGCGATATATGAAGAAATGCATAGACATCACACAACAATACAGCTTGGTAACGCATGACGGCATTTCTCGTGTTTACACCTATGCTCTTCTGCTCGCTGAAACGGGGCAGCCACAAGAAGCATTAGAGCTTTTGAAAATGCTGTGCCAACTCATTGCGGAGAACCAATCCGATAAGAGTATGGATTACGGCGCTACATTGGAAGTGATGGGAACGGTCTGTTTATACATGAAAAATTCAATCCAAGCGGAGATTTACTACAGGAAAGCCCTCGATATTTATGAGCTGCGCCTTGAATCGGATCCCGAACAAATTGAAGAAAAACGTCGGGAAATGGCACTGCTCCTGCAAGCCGTACATATTATGAATCAATGAATAATCGCAGTCACGCACTTCGGTGTGTGGCTGTTTTTTGTCAAAAAGCAGTCAATTCTCGGTCAATGTGTTTCCTCTTTACTTGCGTTACAATCACCGTGTAAGGTGGTGAGTACATTGACACATTTTCTGACTACGGATACAGCGCTTCCGGCGTATATGGCGTACCCGAAATTCCTGCTTGACATAACCGACATTAGCGAAACGGCAAAGCTCATTTACATCGTCCTGCTTGACCGTGCAAGGATTTCTCAGGCAAAAGGCGGTTGGACAGACGAGAACGGCAACGTCTTTATCTTCTACCCCATACGGGATTTGGCGAAGACAATCCACAAAAGTGAGATGTCGGTCAAAACAACGTTATCTGCGCTTGAAAAGCAGCAGCTTATTTTTCGCAGGCGTCAGGGCGTCGGCAAGGCGAACCGTATCTATGTAAAGCTCCCCGTCGACAGAAATCTTTCCGCGAGACAGACAGAAAACTGTCCTTCTGACGGAAAGAAAACTGTCTGTCACATGGAAAGAAAACTGTCCGGAAATAAAAATAAAGAGAGTAAAACAAATAAATCAAAAAGAAGGAGTAAAGCCTATGGCAAATTCCAAAATGTTTTTCTCTCTGATGGTGACATGGATTCTCTGCGCCGGACGGTGCCGCAGCTTTGGGAGTATATTGAACGTCTGTCAGCATATATGCAGTCCACCGGCAAAAACTATGCCGACCACGCCGCGACGATCCGATGTTGGTATGATCGTGACAATCCTGCTCAGCCTTCAAGAAATTATGATTGTGAGGATGATGAAAGCTTATGAGCTCTATCAACAAAATTCTCGGCGGACTGTTTCCGCACCGAGAACCAAAAGAGGATGAATACGTCAACAAAGCCGACGGACTGATCTACTGCGCTAAATGTCACACGCCGCGTCAGTGCGTAATTCATCACGGCGACCGTATCGTTACGCCGCCGGTCATGTGCGACTGTCAGCGGACAGCGGAAGAAAAAGCGGAAGCCGCGTTTCAAAAACGACAGGAAGAATTCCGCATCGAGCGAATGAAGGCAAGCGGCTTGCAGGACAGGTATCTGCACGATTACACCTTTGCCAACGACAAGGGCTACAATCCGGAAATCAAAAAAGCCCAACGGTATGTGACCGAGTGGGCTATGATGAAGGAAAGCTGTATCGGGCTTTTGCTGTGGGGCAATGTCGGAACCGGCAAGACGTTTATCGCCGCCTGTATTGCCAACGCTTTGATTGAAAAGGGTGTTTCGGTCTTGATGACGAATTTCTCGAAAATCCTGAACCAACTGTCCGCCATGTTCAACGAGGATCGCAACAAATTCATCGAAAGCTTCAACCGCTACAGCCTGTTGATTATCGACGACCTCGGTATTGAGCGCAATTCCGAGTTTGCACTGGAACAGGTTTTCAACGTGATCGATAGCCGCTACCGCAGCAAGAAGCCGTTGATCGTTACAACCAATTTAACGCTTGACGAGTTGAAACACCCGAAGGATTTAGCGCACGCGAGAATCTATGACCGTGTTTTGGAGCGCTGCGTTCCGCTCAAAGTAAATCGTCAAAACATCCGTCAGCTCAACGCGGCAAATACATTGCAATCTGCAAAGAAATTGTTTTCAACGGAGGAAGAAGGATGACCAAGGAAGAGTTACAGGCGAAGCACCGTTTGGAAGAGGCACAGGCGAGAAATCGCCAAAAGGAGCGAAAAGCGCGGACACGAAGATTGATTCAGGAAGGTGCGATTTTGGAAAATGTCTTGCCCGAAATCAAGAACATGAATCCGGAAGAAATCAAGAATTACCTGTTGCAGCGTTTGTATTTTGGTAATAGGCAGCCGTGATTTATTTCCCGAAGGGCGCACTTACTCACCACCTGTAAAACAGGCGGTGGTGCTGCCGCCACGGCAGCCGTGCGCTCTCCGAGGGTTTACGGCTTATTGAAAGCCTATTTTTGAAAGGATAGTCATTATGGCGATTTATCATTTAGAAGCAAAAGCCGTCAGTCGCGGCTCAGGACGAAGCGCAGTTGCAGCCGCTGCATATATGAGTTGCTCTGAAATCAAGAACGAATATGACGGCGTGACGCATGACTTTACGCGAAAAAGAGGTCTTGTTTGGCAACAGGTTTTTCTGCCGAAAAACGCGCCGCCAGAATGGAAGGATAGAAGCGTTTTATGGAACGCAGTTGAAGCTGCTGAGAAATCCAAGGACAGCCGACTCGCACGCGAATTAGTCGTCGCCTTGCCAATTGAGCTTGACAAAACGCGATGGATAAAACTGCTGATGACATATATTGAGAATCATTTTATATCGGATGGAATGTGCGCCGACGTTGCTATTCATGACACCGACGGTCACAATCCTCACGCGCATATTTTGCTGACAGTCAGACCTTTGGACGACAAAGGAAAGTGGCAGCAAAAGACCGAAAAGGAATATCTCTGTGTCAAAAACGGCGAAGAAAAAGGCTTCACTTCCCCGGAATTTGTGTCGGCAAAAATGGAAGGCTGGGAGAAGCAATATCAATATTTTGTCGGCAAAAAGAAAGTGTACATGCCGCCGTCGGAAGCGGAAAAGTACAGCTATAAACGCGTCAATAAATATCCGAAAAGCACACGTTTTGGGCGACAGAATCCGATCGCCGCCCGTTGGAACAGCGATGAGCAGCTTGTCATGTGGCGCGAGCAGTGGGCACAAATCACAAACAAATTTCTCGATGAAGCAAACCGCACCGACGCGCACATCGACCACCGCAGCCACGCTGACAGAGGGCTTGACGAACAGCCGACGATCCACGAGGGCTACGTCGCCCGAACCATTGAACAAAAAGGTTTTGTCGCCGACCGCTGCGAAATCAACCGTCAAATCAAAGCCGACAACGCCCTTCTCTGCGAGCTAAAGGCTGCCATGAGAAAAATCTCACAGACAGTCAAAAACACGCTTCCTGCCCTTGCAGAAGCGATGGAAACGCTGCGTGAGAAGATGATCGTCATCCGCTATCATCTTCAAGTCGGCAGCGCCATCGGACAAAAGACAAAGCGCCGCGTCCGCTCTGTAAAAGCGACCTTAGCCCAATACACTGCTGTCGCCGAGCAAATCACCGCAAAGAAAAAAGAACGGAAGGAACTTCAAAATCAAAAGAAGTCCACTCCCGTCCTACGTATAACCATTCAGCGCGACCTGTCCCGGCAAATCGCAAAGCTGACCGAGGAGATCGAAGAACTGAAAACCGAAAAGCTGCGTTTGCTGAACGAGCTAAAATGCGCCGACGATAAAGACATTCCAAAGGTGCAGAGCGAGATCGCAAAGATAGAATCCACCCTCGCCACAATGGAAAAAGCAACCTCGGAAAACAGCTCCAAACTGCTGAAACTGCTGAGTCAATACAAGATTTACCGCGAAAGAGCCAAGTCATTTAATCCCGCCGAATTCATGCGTGCCCGCCTAAAGCTCCGCCCGACAAAAGAGAAATCAGCCCAAGCCAAGCTCAAAGCCGCTTACGGCAAGAATTTCAATGAAGCAACATTCTACGCCGGCATCCGCGACACTGACACCGCCAATGCAGATCACCTTGCCGCACAGCCAACCGATAAAGCTTCCACAACCCCGAACATCCACAAAACACATATCAAATAATGTAGGCTCGGAGTATGTTACTACTACCGAGCCTGTTATTCTGTCTTTTTATCTAGCATTGACCAACCATATGTTAACAACTGTTATCACAGCAGGTGTCACCATTCTCCGGTTACAATCAAGGCTTTTGACAATAAGCTTAAGTAAATACTATTTATTCAGCTTACAAATGCGGTTGCGCTCGGCGAGCACACCTTGTGCCTGCTTGCATAAGCCTGTAGCGCCGGAGGTATCGCCGTCAAACAAGGCTGTTTGAAGCTCTGTCAGAAGGCGCTTTAACTCGGCTTCGCTTGCGGTGGTGGCTTCACTGCTGACGGGGTCGGAATAGACCAGGGCGTCGGATAGCTTTTGCAGCTCCTCCTTTGTCGTCGCATCATCACACAGCGCCATAAGGCTTTTGCCGAGCGATTGCAGCTCGCGCATACTGCTGACGTCGCGCTTGATTTGCACGTCCTGCCGCTCGATCTCCTCGCGGGTCACGTCCGCCGCGATAGTACCCAGAGCAACTACACCGATAAGGATCAGGAACACCAGAATAAAAGGCCACGCGGGAATCGCGGGTACCCACGCGAGGAACATGGCGCTCAGGCTCAAAATAAGCTGTACGATCAAATAGATCGTACCGATACGGGCGATCGGCACGCCGTAAAATCTACTGCGTGCGGACTCGGCGCCCTTGAACGCGATCGACCAGATCAGCGCCTGCGCGAGAATCGCAATCACGCCGAAGATGAAGCCTGTCCAGAATACGCCGTTGCGCGGGAACGGAACGAGAAAGGCGATCAGGACAAAGATCACCAGTGTAATCAACAGCGCAACGGCTCCTTTTTTTGTTGTTTTATTCAGTTTCATAAACATTCTCCTTTTGTGATAATACTTTCCTACAAGTTCTGTTTTTATCTAACATAATCGAACTTAATCACAAGAAGCCTGAATCTGAAAAAAGAGCTGAGCAACATTTATTAGAGTGGGTAACCACTGACTAACTAAAGTTGAATAATCCGGTATAGTTTTTTGATTAAATGACGTTGCCATTTCAAGCCCCTTTTGAGTAAGAATAACCTCATATGGAATTCGACGCTTGTCGTCAATGTTATACGGTTGTATATATCCAGATTCCACAAGATTAAGATAAATCACATCTATAACACGGTTATCAAAATTAAACGTAGACCAATCAATCTCTAATGATGGATTATTCTTCAGTTGTATAGATAATACAAGCAATCTATGTATTTCATTATCTGATAATGGCTTTATCTCATCAATATGGATATACCAGCCCATTTTCCCGTTCTTAAATTTATGATGTATTCTGTCATTTTTACAATAATCTGACACTGTACGAGCACTAATTCCCCAGAGATCTGCAGCAGTCTTAGTACTCATGTATTTTTGACCATCAACAATAAGTATCGCCTGTGCACGCATAACTACTCCTTTATAACTATTTTACAAAAATGATTAATCTTTCTGTCTACCACATTCAGGGCAAAAAGCGGTTTTGATATTCTTCGTGCCGCATTCGGGGCAAGTCCAGCCCTCGTTGGGCTTTTTGCTGCCGCAGTTGGGGCAAAACTTGCTGGTGATATCTTTGGTTCCGCATTCGGGGCAAATCCAACCTGCATTTTCTTCCGGCTTTTTGGTGCCGCAGTCGGGGCAGAATTTGCTTGTTATATTTTTACAGCCGCAGTTGGGGCAGTCCCAACCGCCGTCGGCTTTCGGTTCGGGCTTTTTGCTTCCACATTCGGGACAGAATTTTGATTGGATATTCTTTGCGCCGCAAGCGGGACAATCCCAGCCCTTGGGAGCATTCTGCGAGCCGCCCGCTACTGTATTTTGATCGGGGAAAATCGTTCCCTGCGGCTTCATGCCGCCGAACATATTGCCGAGCTGCGGAGCAACGGCAGACGCTGCCGCCATACCGATGCCAAGCCCCATCACATCGCCGATCACGCTGCTGCTGCCGCCTGCCGAGATGGCAGGTCCCATGTTGCCGATGCCCTCGGCGTATGCCTTTTGCACATCCGCTTGCAAAACGTCTCTCTGGCTGTAGCCTTTCGCCGCCATGATCTCCGCTTCGGTGAGTCCCTGCATACGCTGCGCCTGTGCCTCTGCCTGCGCTTCAATCACGCGGCGCTCGGCTTCACGTCTGGCGATCTCGGTTTCGGTCGTCTGCTGTTCGAGCACAGCGCCCCTGCGCGCAGCTTCGATCTCCGCCTTGCTGCGTTCTTCGGCGGTACGGTACTGCGCTTCTGTTTGCGCCTTGACGGTTCTGACGGTGGCTTCCGCCTGATAAACCTTTGATTGCAAAACAACAGTGTGCAGCTCGCGGATGCGCTTGAAGTTTGGATCGTTCTCCGGCAGTACAACATTGTTGACATAAAACTGCGGAATGGTCAGACCGTATTCCTCAAAACCGGGGCGAATCTTCTGCACAAGCGACTCTGAGATTAAATCGAGGTTTTCGTCGATCTCCAAAAGGTCAATCTCGTTCTGCTTGATAACGGCCGGCAGGTTGGTTTTGACCGCGTTCGCTATCAGCGGACGGAAGGAGCTTTGGAGCGACTTGGTAAAGCCGGAGCCTTCCTCCCACGCGATGCCCTTCATGGTGCCGACGAGCCTAAGCAGCAGCTTGCGGCTGTCGGAGACCATCACATTCATTTCACCGGAAGCACCGAGTCCCAAGGGAGTGCCGGTGAGCGGATCGATAAAGCGCACCTGCTCGGGCGTGCCCCATTTGATCGCCATTTGGACGGTTTTGTTGATGAAGAAAACCTCGCTGTGGAAGGTGCCTTCGGTGTCGGTGGGCAGCTTATAGAGCTTTTCAAGCAACGGAAGCTGCTGAGTTTCGAGCGTGTAGCGACCGGGGCCGAAGAGGTCGAGCGCCTGACCGTCCTTGAAGAAAATCGCCTCCTGGCTTTCGTGGACGATCAGTTGTGAGCCGTAGTTGAAATCCTCGATCGGGTGCTTCCAGATAAAAGTTGAGTTGTCGCCCTCGTATTTGATGATGGATGCGAGACCGTCATGCTTGATTTTTTCGGTCGCCACTCTCTCCGCGACATCGTTCACGCAGTCGCAGACAGGGCAGGTGTATGTATTTGCTCCTTTTGAAGTGCGCAGACGGATTCCGCACTGCGCGCACGAAAACTCAACGGTTTGGCTCTGCTCCGCCATGGTGTTGATCGGCTCGTGGCAGACCGGGCATGTTGCCGCCGCGCCTTTACTTTGGTCAAAGACCACGTTGTTGCCGCAGTGCGGACACTCGCGGCTGGTCAGCTTGTCCGTGCGGACGTTGATGACGTGACCGCAGGCGCAGTCGATTTTCTTGCGGGCGAAAAAGCCTTTTCTCGCCTCAGCATATCGTCCGCAGGACGGACATTCAATTACGAATTTGGACATTGAATTTACACCTCGAAAATTTATATAGTCAACTTGTTTTTCTATATCTGGAATTGCTGCATATAGTAATTATTTTACTCGTGTTGGCATAATTTCTTGTTTAGTGATTTCACTAGCGATTTCATCCATAAACTGATCTAACACTAATGTAAGGAACTCATGAATTAAGTAACCGCTCAACAACCACCCCATCAACCACAATTCAAGCCCTCGGCAAACACCGAGGGCTTGATTATACATGATTCTTAGTCTTCTGTTAATGGCGCCGGTTTGGTTCTCCCTGCAATGGAATC
>Ga0310695_10009182_pt1 | contig 14985 bp, 14 predicted proteins | sample RumenRJG_04DNA_FD_203882 | JGI IMG/M metagenome (GOLD analysis project Ga0310695, IMG submission 203882) | Bovine rumen microbial communities from Lethbridge, Alberta, Canada - RJG_04 (v2) (version 2) | ecosystem: Host-associated > Mammals > Digestive system > Stomach > Rumen | place: Canada... | reverse complement strand
CCTGCTTCGTAGAGGATCCGGCGCTCATCACAAAAGCATGCGCCATCATCACAAACCCTGGCGCAGAGTCGAGAAACGGTGAGAAAGAAGAGATCATCGGCGCGATCAGAAAGTTCTTCCCTGAAGAAAAGATCGAATACATCAAGGATCCGGGCACGCTGGAAGGCGGAGACGTCATGATGGTCGATGATACGTTCTACGTTGGTCTTTCCGCGAGAACCAATGCTGAAGGCATCAGACAGCTGGGAGAAATCCTGAACAAGTACGGCATGAAGTGCGTTCAGGTTCCTCTTGAGAAGGTTCTGCACCTGAAGACAGGCGTGAACTATCTCGAACACAACAACATGCTCGTAGCAGGCGAATTCATCACAAAGCCTGAATTTGAGCAGTACAACAAGGTCGTAGTTCCTGAAGAGGAAGCATACGGCGCCAACTGCATCTGGGTCAACGAAACAGTCATCGTTCCTGAAGGTTATCCTTCAGTTCTCAAGGCTGTACAGGATCTCGGATATGAGACGCTTATCGTGGATACGTCAGAGTTCAGAAAGATCGACGGAGGACTTTCATGTCTTTCACTCAGATTCTGGGCTTAACCCTTAAATCATTATTTGCAATATGAGGTGAAATCAAATGAATACTAACCAGAAAACTCTGGGTATGCTGCCTCTGGTCTTATTCTCAGTAGGCTGCACCCTGGCATCCGGAGTATTCGCACTGTCGGGAGACTTTGCTTATGCCGGAGCCTACACGCTGGGAACGCTCCTCGGCTGGGCCATCACATTCGTTGGCATGCTGGGCCTTGTAGGATGCTTCCTCAGACTTACAGTCGTAAAACCGGATCTGACATCCGGAATCTACAGTTACGCTCGCGCCGGATTCGGTGAGTACATCGGTTTTAACTCCGCTTGGGGTTACTGGCTCTCAGCGATTCTCGCATACGTAACGTTCTCAACCGGATTCCTCGGTTCACTGTCAGAACTGCTGCCGTTCCTCGGAGACGGCATGAACCTGGCATCGCTGATCATCGGTTCCGCAATTCTGTGGCTGCTGGTTCTGCTCCTGCTCAACGGTGTAAACCAGGCGGTTATCATCAATGCGGTTGCCGTAATATTCAAGGCGATCCCAATCGTATTCCTGGTCTTCGCTGCAATCTTCGCTGGCGCGTTCGATTTCGACACGTTCATGAACAACTTCACAGGCGAAGGCAGCGGAATGTCTGTATTCGAGCAGACAAAGGCCTGCATATTCACAACAGTATGGGTATTCATCGGCATTGAAGGCGCGGTTGTTATTTCGACCCGTGCCAAGGATACGAAGCTGGCAGGCAGAGCGTCCATCATTTCATTCGTCGCTCTGTTCGCTCTGTACTTCATCATTTCATTCCTGTCGATGGGTGTTGCGGATCACGACACGCTGGTATCGTTCACTGACAACTACACATTCTCAATGGCAGGTGTAATGGAATACATCGTTGGACCTTGGGGCGCGACTCTCGTAAACGTTGCGGCTGTAATCTCCATCGGATGCGCGCTTCTGACTTACGTCATCCTGTGCTCCGACTCGGCCTTCGGACCTGCGAACATGAAGTGCTTCCCTAAAATCTTCGTCAAGAGAAACAAGAAGGATCAGCCGATGTACTCAATCATCTTCAGCGCTCTGTTCGTTGAAGTGTTCATGATCGTTGCGACAATCAACTCAGCGTCATACCAGAACTGCTACTATCTGTCCACAATTGCCATCATGATTCCGTACATGCTGTCAGCATTCTACGCATTCAAGCTCACTGCGAACGGAGAGCTGACTGAAGGTCTTTCCGGAAGCGGCAGGATGTGGACGTGGCTCGCTGCCATCATCGGTTCAATCTACGGCATCTGGATGCTGTACGCTTCTTCCTTCTCATACATTCTGGTATGTGCTCTCATGTATCTGCCGGGTGTTATCATCTACATAATCAAGAGAAGAGAAGAGGGCGGCCCGATCTTCCCGAAGGCGTACGACAAGGTGGTATTCATACTGCTGTGCGCGCTGTTCGTGCTGTTCTTCGTGCTGATTGCTTCAGGAAACCAGTTCGTGCTTTCAGGATTCTAAAGCAAAAGCCTGAGATACACTTACGGTTGACAAGCAACGTACAAAGTAATATTATTGACGGGTACATTTTTCTGACGGGGTATGGATTTGAGGCATGAAGTGAGGAGAAACTATGGAGATAGAACTCAAATACAACATCCCTGACAGCGCGACAGCTGACCTCATCTGGGAGAACGAACTCTTCAAGGAAGCTGAGGAAGCCGACTCGAGAGAAGTGCTGAACATCGACGCCAGATACTTCGATACCGAGGATTTCGATCTGGCAAAGAATGAAGTGGCATACAGAGTAAGACGCGAGGGAGAGCATCTTGTGGCCGCTCTCAAGTGGAAGGGTCACACAGAGGATGGACTCCACGTCAGGGAGGAAATAAACGTACCTGTAGAGGATGACTTGCCGGATCTGGACGTTTTTCATGAGAGCACCATCGGGTGTGAAGTCTGTGAACTGGCAAAGGACAAGGAACTCAAGTGCATCCTGCAGACCGCCTGCACACGCAAGAGGTTCAGGATCGACACAGGAACAGGTCTGTTCGAGTTCTCAGTTGACAGCGGAGAGATCGTGACCGATTACGGCATTCAGCCACTCAACGAGGTGGAAATCGAGCTGTTCACCGGCGAGACAGAAGAGCTCGTCGAGATCGGAAAGGTCCTGCAGGAAAAATACGGGCTCGAGGAAGAGAACAAGAGCAAGTACTACCGCGGACTTCTCATGATCAAGGAAAACCGCAAATAGTAGAGGTACATTAAAAGCGCCGCTTAAGGCGGGAGAAAGAGGCTTCGGAAGCGCTCCGCAAGCCTCTTCTTTTTTAGCTTTTTTCCTTGTAAATCAAGTGCAGAAGAGGTATAATTATTTGCACTATATGTAAAAAACCGAGGAGGAAACATATTAATGAAATCAACATTTATCTCAAAGGAAAAAAACGAAGTTAAATTCAAGATGGAATTCACGGCTGAGGAGTTCGAGAACGCCATTGTTAAGGTCTATCAGAAGGAAAAAGACAGATTCGAGATAGACGGATTCAGAAAGGGCAAAGCTCCTAGAAGCCTCATCGAAAAGAGATACGGCGAGACTATCTTCTTCGACGAAGCTATCAACAATCTGTTCTCACTGAACTACCCGCTGGCCATGGATGAGCTTGATCTGAACGTAATCGACTACCCTAAGACGGAGATGAGCCAGGTAAAGAAGGGCGAGCCTTTCGACGTTACTGTAACAGTAACTGTTTACCCTGAGTTCGAAGTAACCGGCTACAAGGGCGTTGAAATAGAGAGAGTACCTGCGGAAGTTACAGACGAAGACGTCGACAAGGAAATCGCCAACATGGCTGACAGAAACTCCCGCATGGTCGAAGTTGACAGACCTGCGCAGGACGGCGACACGGTTCTCATCGACTACGCTGGATTCGTAGGCGACGAGCAGTTCGAAGGCGGCACAGCTGAGAGATATCCGCTGAAGATCGGTTCCGGCACATTCATTCCGGGATTCGAAGATCAGCTCATCGGCGCTAAGAAAGATGAAGACGTAGAAGTCAAGGTAACTTTCCCTGAGGAATATCACTCAGAGGATCTGGCAGGCAAGGATGCCATCTTCAAGTGCAAAGTGCACGAGATCAAGGAGAAGGAAGTTCCTGAAATCGATGATGATTTCGTAAAGGATGTCAGCGAATTCGATACTCTTGACGAGCTGAAGGCCAGCAAGAGAGAAGAACTCCAGAAGGCAGCAGAGGCCAGAGCTGAGGATCAGATGAAGAACAGCGTCATCGAGAAGATCTTCGAGGCAAACGACATCGACGTTCCTGACGTAATGGTTGAAGAGGAAATCGACAGCTCACTGCAGCAGTTTGACCAGCAGCTGAGAGTTCAGGGCATGGATCTGAACACATACGTTCAGTACATGGGCGAAGACATGAACAAGTTCAGAGAGAGCATCAGAGAGGACGCTTTCAAGAAGACCAAGACCAGAATGATCGTAGCGAAGATCGTTGACCAGGAAGAGTTCGACGTTACTGACGATGAAATCCACGAGTATCTGGAAGACATGGCTAAGCAGTACGGCATGGAAGTCGACAAGCTGGTTGAGGCGATCGGACCTCAGAACGTGCAAACGCTTGGCGGTGACATCAAGATGAGAAAGGCTGTGGACTTCGTATACGATAACGCTGTTATCAAGTAATGCAAAGGCAGTCTGATTCAGGAAGGACAATCGGATGATTCCATATGTAATCGAACAGTCCGGCGGAGTCGAGAGGCAGTATGACATCTACTCAAGACTTCTCAAGGACAGAATAATTTTCATAGGCGAAGAGATCGACGACCACGTGGCAAGCGTAGTCGTCGCTCAGCTTCTTTTTCTGGAAGCAGAAGATCCGGACAAGGATATCAACATCTACATCAACAGTCCGGGCGGCAGCGTGACAGCCGGCATGGCAATCTACGACACTATCCGCTACATAAAGCCGGAGGTGTCGACTATCTGCGTCGGCATGGCTGCCAGCATGGGAGCGTTCCTTCTGGCTGCGGGAGCCAAAGGCAAGCGCTTCAGTCTTCCTAACGCCGAGATCATGATTCACCAGCCTCTGGGCGGTGTAAGAGGTCAGGCCGAGGACATAAAGATCCACGCGGAGTGGATCATGCGCACCAGAGAGAAGCTGAACAGAATACTCAGCGAGAACACCGGGCAGCCGCTGGAAAAGGTCGCCGGTGATACGGACAGAGATAATTTTATGTCTGCGGATGAAGCAAAGGAATACGGTATTATCGACACCGTCATAGTCGACAGATAAAAGGGGAAAAGGACAGGGATAATGGCTAAATACGACAAGAACAGTGAGCCTAGATGCTCGTTCTGCGGCAAGCCGCAGAGCCAGGTAACAAAGCTCATAAACGGCAACGGGCTCTACATCTGTGACGAGTGCGTCCGCCTCTGCAATGAAATACTCAAAGAGGAAGCGGCTCAGAACGGAGAGAGAGTAGTAGACGGAGAACCTGTAAGCATTCCTAAACCAATGGAAATCAACGAGGTTCTGTCTCAGTATGTCATCGGTCAGGACGACGCCAAGAAGACGCTGGCCGTAGCCGTGTACAATCACTACAAGCGCATACTCAGCCAGACGGACGATGAGAACGACGTTGAGATCCAGAAGAGCAACATCGCCATGGTCGGCCCGACCGGATGCGGAAAGACTCTTCTGGCGCAGACGCTGGCCAGAATACTTGATGTGCCTTTTGCGATAGCTGACGCCACGACTGTTACAGAGGCGGGCTATGTAGGTGAGGACGTTGAGAACATACTTCTGAGACTCATACAGGCGGCTGACTTCGATCTGGAGAAGGCCCAGAAGGGAATAATCTACATAGACGAGATCGACAAGATCGCTCGCAAGTCAGAGAACCCTTCGATAACGAGAGACGTAAGCGGAGAGGGCGTTCAGCAGGCTCTGCTTAAGATCATTGAGGGCACGGTGGCCGATGTTCCTCCTCAGGGCGGACGCAAGCACCCTCATCAGGAGTTCATACAGTTCGACACGACCAATGTTCTGTTCATATGCGGAGGCGCCTTCGACGGACTGGATAAGGTCGTCCAGAAGAGGATAGGCGAGAAGGTAATCGGATTCAATTCCGACGTGAGCAGCAACAAGATGGAGAAGGAAGAAATCCTGAAGCACGCGGCTCCTGAGGATCTCATGAAGTACGGTCTCATTCCGGAGATCGTGGGAAGACTTCCGGTGCTGGTGACCCTGGAGGAGCTCTCAAAAGAAGCCCTCATGGACATACTCACCAAGCCTAAGAACTCGCTGGTCAGACAGTATCAGAGACTGCTTGAGTTCGACGGAGTAGAGCTTGAAGTAACAGATGACGCCATCGGCGCAATCGCCGACATGGCACTTGAGAGAAAGACGGGCGCCAGAGGCCTCCGCGGAATAATGGAGAAGCTGATGACGAACGTCATGTACGAACTGCCGTCCAGAAAGGATGTCAGGAAGTGCATCATAACCAAAGAGACAGTAGAAAAGGGCAGAGACCCTGAACTAGTACTTGAAGGGGAGAACTAAATGGGAGAAAACAGAAAGAATAATCACTTCGGAGATGCAGAATTCGTGGAACTGCCGATGATACCTCTCAGAGGTCTCTCGGTTTTTCCTAACATGGTTCTGCATTTTGACATTGGCAGGGAAAAATCCATCAACGCTCTGGAAAAGGCAATGGTGAACAACCAGTACATCTTCCTCGCGTCACAGATGGACGAGAACACAGACCTGCCTACGCCTGACGATTTCTATCACATAGGAACCGTCGGCAAGATAAAGCAGATGCTTAAGCTGCCGGGAGACTCTATCAGAGTTTTGGTGGAAGGCCTCTCAAGGGGCGAGATAGAAGATATACTCTTCGAGGTCCCTTATTTCAAATGCCGCATTAAGCTTCTGCCGGACGATGAAACGGAGCCTGACTCTGAGGCTGAAGCCCTCATGAGAACTGTTCTGGCGAGCTTCGATGAGTACATCAGCATCGACCAGAACCTGGCGCCTGAAGTTTTTGCGTCCGTAGTTACAGTTGAATCTCCGGGAAGAATGGCGGACATGATCGCCTCGCACCTGGAGATCAAGATTGAAGACAAGCAGACAATTCTCGGCACGCTGGACCAGAAGGAGAGATTGCGCAAGCTCAATGATATCCTCCGCAAGGAAATCGAAATCATGACTATTGAGCAGGACATTTCGACTAAGGTCAAGTCGCAGATCAATCAGAATCAGCGCGAGTACTATCTCCGCGAACAGCTCAGAGCCATACAGGAGGAACTGGGCGGCGCCGAGGAGATAGAGGACGAGATCGCAGGCTTCAGGGAGAAGCTTGCGGAGCTGAATCTGGACGAGAAGATCTCATCGAAGATCGAGAAAGAGATAAGCAGATTTTCAAAGATGCAGCCTGCTTCAGCCGAAGCGACTGTAAGCAGAACATACATCGAGACAGTCCTTGAGCTTCCGTGGAACAAGACAAGCGAGGACAACATCGACCTGATCAAGGCCGAGAAGATTCTCAACGAGGACCACTACGGACTGGACAAGGTCAAGGAGAGAGTTCTGGAGTATCTGGCCGTCATCAGGCTGTCAGAGAGTCTCAAGGGACCGATTCTTTGTCTCGTTGGACCTCCGGGAACAGGCAAGACATCGATAGCCAAGTCTGTAGCGAGGTCCATCGGCAGGGAGTTCGTCAGAATGTCTCTGGGCGGCGTCCGCGACGAGGCTGAAATTAGAGGACACAGAAGAACCTACATAGGAGCGATTCCGGGCAGAATCATCAACTCCATCAAGGAGTGCGGAACGAAGAACCCGGTATTCCTCTTTGACGAAGTCGACAAGATCGGCGCTGATTACAAGGGCGATCCTGCGTCGGCTCTGCTGGAGGTTCTGGACCCTGAACAGAACAAGGACTTCACGGACCACTTCCTTGAGGTTCCGTTCGACCTGTCAAAGGTCATGTTCATTACAACGGCGAATACTACCGAAACCATACCTAGGCCTTTGCTCGACAGAATGGAGGTCATCGAGGTAAGCGGATACACTGAAGAAGAGAAGCTGAAGATCGCTCAGAAGTATCTGGTTCCTAAGCAGATAAAAGAGAACGGTCTCACCAGAGATAACATCGCGTTCACAAAGACCGGTCTGAGAACCATCATCGACTACTACACGAGAGAGTCCGGCGTGCGTAATCTGGAGAGGGAAATCGGAACTCTCTGCAGAAGAGTCGCTCGTCAGTACGTGTCGGGCAACAAGGAAAAGGTCAGCCTGAACGCGGCAAAGGTCGAGGAACTCCTGGGCAAGAAGAAATACCACTTCGACAAGATCAGAAACAAGAAGGAAGTCGGCGTAAGCACCGGCCTGGCGTGGACGATAGTCGGAGGCGTAACGCTGTTCATCGAGACTACAGTTGTTCCGGGCACCGGCAAGATCGTGCTCACAGGCCAGCTTGGCGACGTAATGCAGGAGTCCGCGAAGACAGGCATAAGCTACATCAGATCAGTGGCAGACAAGCTGGGCATCGACGAGGACTTCTACAAGGACAAGGATCTGCACCTGCACATTCCTGAGGGCGCGACCCCTAAGGACGGCCCTTCAGCGGGCGTGACAATGTGCGTTTCCCTCATATCCACACTGACGGGAATCCCTGTCAGAAAGGATGTCGCCATGACAGGAGAGATCACCCTCAGAGGCAAAGTGCTTCCTGTAGGCGGAATCAGGGAGAAGGTAATGGCAGCCCACAGAGCGGGCATCAGAAAGGTGCTTCTGCCAAAGGACAACGAGCCGGATATCGCCGATATTCCGGAGACTGTCAGAAACCAGATGGAATTCGTTCTTCTGAACGATGTGAACGACGCGCTTAAAGAGGTGCTGGTTCGCTGAAAACGGACTGAATAGATATGAAGATAACAAAATCGGATATTGAGGCGGTCGCGGTAAAGCCGTCTCAGTATCCTCCGGACAATCTGAAGGAGATTGCCTTTGCGGGAAGATCGAATGTCGGCAAGTCGTCGCTTCTGAATCTTCTCACAGGGCGGAAGAAACTGGCCAAGGTCAGCGGCAGCCCCGGAAAGACCAGGACCATCAATTTTTATGTGATAAATGATGAGTTCAGGATCGTCGATCTGCCGGGCTACGGCTACGCCAAGGTTTCCAAGTCCGTATCACAGGACTGGGGCGCCATGATGGAGAAGTACTTTCAGACAAGAGAGAATCTGCTGAAGGTTATTCAGCTGGTGGATATCAGGCACGAGCCTTCGAAGCAGGACGTTGAGATGTACAACTATCTGCGCTACTACGGACTGGACGGCATCGTCGTCGCGACCAAGGCGGACAAGATCTCGAGAAATCAGATTCCGAAACACATAAAACAGATCAAGCAGACCCTGAAACTGGGCAAGGATGACATCGTGATTCCCGTGTCTGCCCTCAAGAGGACGGGATATGAGGAACTGCTTGATGTCATAGAGGGATTACTGGGAGATTAGAAATGAATTTCTGGAGTTTGAGAGTAATACTGAGCAGATTCAAGGCCATCAGGTTTATGATGGCCGACAAGACTGTGCCGAAGACGAAGAAGGCGATCATAATAGCGGGTATCGCTTACCTGTTCCTGCCTTTTGACCTGATTCCGGCGATGGTCTTCCCGCTGAGTCTGATTGACGACCTGGTCGTATGGCTCGTGATCATATGGTATCTGAGAAAAGAACTGGATGTCTACTGGACAGGAGAGAAGAAGTACGATCTGGCAAAAAAATTCAGAAACAGGGATATTGTGGATGACGTAGAGTTCGAAGTCGAAGACGACAGTAAGGATGCAAAGGCAGACGCAAAGGCTGAACAGGCAGAGGAGAAGGGCAATGACTAACGAAACCATTGGCACAGTTCTTATTACTGAAGAGCAGATTCGCGAGAAGGCTGAGGAAATCGGCAGGCAGATAAGCGAAGACTATGCGGGTCAGGAGATCATACTGGTTGGAATACTGCGTGGAGCGGTTCCATGGATGGCGGATGTAATGAAGCGCATCACTCTTGACATGACAATAGACTTCATGGCTGTCAGCAGCTACGGAGCAGCCACCAAGTCATCCGGTGTAGTAAAGATCAACAAGGACCTCGAGACAGACATCGACGGCAAGCACGTCATCATCGTCGAGGACATCGTTGATTCAGGCGTGACCCTGAACTACCTTGAGGGATATCTCAAAAGCAGGGGCGCCGCTTCTGTCAAGCTTTGTTCTCTTCTCGACAAGCCTGAGGGAAGACGCGTTGATATCAAGGCGGACTATGTAGGATTTACTGTGGACGACAGATTCATCGTTGGATACGGTCTGGATTACGACCAGAAGTTCAGAAATCTGCCGTACATCACTTGGCTCGAATCCGAATAGGATTTCGGGCCGCGGGACAGGATATGAGAGCAAGAATAAAAGGACTCTGGAAGGTCCTATTCGGACGTACAACTATATTCGTATTCCTCATTCTGATACAGCTGATTGTAATCGTTGCGGGAATAGGATTTCTTGGCACCAAGGTACTCGTTGCCAACAACATTGTCGGTGTGCTCTCTATTATCGTCCTCATTTATCTCATAAATGTCAGACAGAATACCAGCTTTAAGCTGATGTGGATCATACTGATCGTAGCCACGCCGATTATTGGTGTGCCTTTTTTTGTTTACAACAGGCTGCAGCCGGGAACGCGGAACATCGCCCGCAGAATAGACGAGCAGATATCAGAGCAGAGGCCGTGGCTTTTGCCTGAGAAGGATACGGTGGACAGACTTGTCGTCGATTCCGGAAGCGAATACGGTCTCTTCAAGTACATGTATGAGGAAGCCCATTATCCGGTCTACGACGGATGCGGACTGGAGTACTATCCATTCGGTCAGGACAAGTTCGAAGCTCTGCTGAGAGAGCTCAGGAAGGCGAAGAATTTCATATTCATGGAGTACTTCATCATTGAGAAGGGCGTGATGTGGGGAGAGGTCCTGAAAATCCTGCGGGAGAAGGTCAAGGAGGGCGTCGAGGTCAGAGTCCTCTACGACGGCACCAACACCATGATGAATCTTCCGAAGAATTATCCTCGCGTGCTCAGATCCTGGGGCATAGACTGCAGGGTGTTCTCGCCAATGAAGCCGGTAATTACGACTCACCAGAACTTCAGGGACCACAGGAAGATAATCGTCATCGACGGACATACAGCCTTTACAGGCGGCGTCAATCTTGCGGATGAGTACATAAATGTCAGAGAGCGCTTCGGCGTCTGGAAGGACACGGCCATCATGGTAAAGGGCAGGGCGGCAAACAGCTTTACCCTCATGTTCCTTCAGATGTGGAACATAAAGGACAAATGGGCCGATGATTACGGCAAGTACATGTTCAAGGGCATGGACAAGGACGAAAACGCGGTCTACGGCGGATATGTCGTCCCTTACGGGGACAATCCTCTCGATGACGAGGAAGTGGGCAAGAAGGTCTACATGGACATCCTCAACAGAGCCAGCCGTTACGTGCACATAATGACACCGTATCTGATACTGGACGAGGAGATGACAAACTCGCTGATATTCGCAGCGCAGAGGGGAATAGATGTTAAGATAATAATGCCTCACATTCCTGACAAGAGGTACGCCTACGCTCTGGCAAGGACCCATTACGAGGAGCTGATCAGAGGCGGAGTAAAGGTTTACGAGTACCTTCCGGGATTCGTTCACGCAAAGAATTTCGTAAGCGATGACGAGAAAGCGGTGGTGGGAACGATCAATCTGGATTTCAGAAGTCTGTTCCTGCACTTTGAATGTGCGGCGTATATATGGCATAATCCTGTTGTAGAGGAAGTGGAGGCGGACTTTGAGGAAACTCTCAAGGAGTGTCAGAGGATGACTCTCAAACACTGCAAGGAGACGCCGTTCGTAACGAAGATATGCGGCAGAGCCCTCAGGCTCATAGCGCCGCTCATGTAATACATTGATAGCGATTAGCTATATAGAAAGAACTTTATGAGCAAGAAATCACTGGTAACAAGTGCAGCCGTTCTGGCGGGCGCCGGTTTCATAGTCAAGATTCTGGGCGCCTGCTTCAGAATACCTTTAACTAACTGGATAGGCGCCGACGGCATGGCGAACTACGCGCCGGCCTACGCCATCTATTCGGTTCTTCTCGTAATATCCACAGCGGGTCTTCCTGTGGCCACATCCAAGATGGTCTCGGAGAGATACGCGGTCGGACAGTACAGAGAGGCCGAGAGGGTATTCAAGCTGTCGAGGCTTCTCATGACGTTGCTTGGCGTCATGGGCGGTCTGGTCGTGCTCTTCGGAGCTGGGCCTATAGCCGAGCACTTCATACACATTCCTGGTTCGGCTCTGGCCATGCAGGCTACCGCGCCCGCTCTGGTGCTCGTCCCTATAATGTCTGCCTACAGAGGGTACTTCCAGGGACAGCAGAACATGAACCCAACGGCTGTATCACAGATAGTTGAGCAGATATTCAGAGTAGGAGTCGGTCTTTCCCTCGGATACTACATGATCAACGGAACGCTCTTTGCGGCCGAATACGATCCGGGCGCCAGGGGAGCCGCAGGCGGATGCTTCGGAGCTTCCGCCGGAGCTGTCGCGGGACTCGCGGTAGTGCTTCTGATCTACGCCGCCAACAAAAAGGCCATAAGGGGAAGGATAAGAAGAGACCAGACGACTGAGAGAGAGACATCAGGACAGATTCTCAAGACGATAACGATTATAGCCATACCTATAACCATCGGCGCCGCGCTTCTGCCTCTGATGAATTTCATAGACGCGTCCATCGTTAACTACAGACTTCTGCAGACAGGATGGGAGACAGAAGCCGCAAAGGATCTCTACGGTCAGCTCACCAGCATGGCCGATCCTATAATCGGTTTCCCTCAGGTATTCATGCAGGCCATCATCGTCAGCATAGTGCCTATGGTTTCCGCGGCTAAGAGAATCAATGACAAGGCGGAGTTGAATTCAACTATTTCACTGGGATTCCGCATGACGACAATAATAGCGATGCCGTGCGCAGCGGGCCTTCTGGTCCTGGCAACGCCGTCGCTGCTTTTGCTCTATCCTCTGCAGGTCGAGAGCGCAATCAGCGCGACACCGTGTCTGCAGGTGCTGGCTCTGGGATTCATCTTCCTGGCCCTTGTAACCACGATGACGGGAATACTGCAGGGACTGACCAAGCAGAACTGGCCGGTTATAAATCTGGCCATCGGAATCGCCATCAAGATCATAATCACATGGATCCTCGTAGGCATCCACAGCATCAATATCGTCGGAGCCGCGATAGGCACGCTGTGCGCGTATATGACGGCCGCCACACTCGACTATCTCTGCGTAAGGAGATTCACCGGCGTCAGAATTCCGGTAAAGCAGACTGTAATCAAGCCTGCGGTTTCAGCCATAGTAATGGCTGTCGTAGTGTACGGAGCGTACAAGCTGTTCATGTTCACCGGACACAACAGCATCGCCACAGTGCTGGCCATTTTGGTAGGCGCCTGTGTCTACGGAGTCATGATTATTAAAACAAAGGCAATAACTAGGGACGAAGTCGTCGCCATAAAGTTCGGCGGAAAAATCGCGAAAATCGGCGATAAGCTGAGACTTTGGTAATGAAAACAGAAACTTCCCTTGACATTGCCAGTAAAAAATGGGAAAATCACAAGGTACGAATTAAACTAAGAATAGAATTTGACATCTGGGGAACGGCATTTTAGATTAATAATAAAGGAGGAATTATTAGATGAACAAGGCAGATCTGATCACTGCAGTAGCAGAGAAGACAGGCGCTAAGAAGAAGGATGCTGAGGCGTCAGTAAACGCCATGGTAGCATGCATCGAAGAAGCTCTCAAGGTAGGAGAGAAGGTACAGATTATCGGATTCGGAACTTTTGAGGTCCGTCAGAGAAAATCAAGACAGGGCAGAAACCCTAGAAAGCCTGAGGAAATCATCGAGATCGCAGCAGCAAAGGCACCGGTATTCAAGGCCGGAAAAGCTCTGAAAGACGCTGTTAATAAATAAGCATGAACGTGGCGGGCAGCTTATGCTGCCCGTTTTTAATTTTTAGAACGAGCGCGTCGATGAACGCGCCGGCGGGAGACGAATGAGAATAGATAAATTTCTGAAGAACAGCAGAATAATAAAGAGAAGAACGGTTGCCAAGGAGGCGTGCGAGCAGGGCAGAATTACCGTGAATGAAAAAAACGCCAAACCGGGGACAGAAGTCAAGGTTGGCGACATGATTCATATTGAATTCGGCAACGGCTCGCTGACGGCCCGTGTGGAGGCTCTGACGGAGTCCTGCCGCAAGGAAGACGCAGCCGGAATGTACACTATAATAGAATAGGTTGCCTTTGCATCCGCATGAATGGGTTTATCCGATCATGCGGCGGCTTACAGGCACATATACAAATCTGTAGATAAGAGGAATCGTTATCATCTGGGCCGCGAACAGAATCGCGCAGTTCGGGATCCTGCTTATGACCATCGGCCAGTAAGGGGAACCGTACATGACCGCGAGGCACAGGGTAGTGCCGAAGAGTTTTATCACGCCGGCAACTGCCAGAGATGCGGCGGCTGTAACCAGTATGAGTTTCTTTCCTTTTAAGTCTCTGCCGTAGAAGGCGAAGCCGTAGACGAGGCCGATTATTCCGGCGATAACCGTTAGTCCGGGATTAATGGCGCCGAAGGGCATCAGGATCGCGCACACCAGGTCACCGACCATGTACGTGACCGCGGCCCATACGGGACCGTAGAGACAGGCTATAAGAACAACCGGCAGGAAGTCGAATCCCAGGTGGACGACATCCGTCGTGATTCCCAGAAATCTGCTGAAGATGAATATGAGAGCGACCATCATGGCCATTGTGACTATCTGGAGGGTTCGCTCTCTTCCTTTATTAACTGACTGCATTAAAAAACTCCTTTCGCTCAAGGTATAGCTTCGCGTAGTAACTACACCGGAATGAAAGAAGTATTCATCACTGACGTGTAGTAGCGGACGCGATATTACACCGCGGATTAATCCTTCGTTCATGAGCAACATCCCATCTCATGACACTTGACGCGCAATATCTACTCTACGTGGACTAATCATAGCATAGGTATGACAGATATACAAGGAGAAATAAGTACTTACATTATTAATAGAAGAGGGCATTTGCCTGATCATAAATGAAGGCAAAAACGCGGCTTGAGGCCGTTTCAGAAACACCGCAAAAAAACATTGAAAAACTTGAAAAAAGTTGTTGACAGAGGGTTGCACATGCTGTAATATAAAAAAGCTCGCGGCAACGCGGGCAGCGGCAAAAGCCGTGAACATTGAAAACTTCATAGTGTAGAAATTTGAGTCATAGACCGGACGG
>Ga0310695_10009181_pt1 | contig 14986 bp, 13 predicted proteins | sample RumenRJG_04DNA_FD_203882 | JGI IMG/M metagenome (GOLD analysis project Ga0310695, IMG submission 203882) | Bovine rumen microbial communities from Lethbridge, Alberta, Canada - RJG_04 (v2) (version 2) | ecosystem: Host-associated > Mammals > Digestive system > Stomach > Rumen | place: Canada... | reverse complement strand
TACGGAGATCCTGACTCATTCAGATACAACACGGCCCTGCTTAACACCGCGGATATAGTAAACGACAAAAATTATTTCCTGTGTTAAGGTAGAGTGATTTGCTAAAATATGGTCAAAGTGAGGTGACCATATGACTGTCAGAATTTTTAAGCATGATCGGAACGAACTGCTGAAGCGGGGAATCGAAATCATTTCGTCAACAAACGACACCAAGTACCACAATCGCGTAGTTTTGGTGAATCTGCTGCTTACAGGAGAGATCTCAATTAGCCTGATGAGCAAAGCGTCAGGTTTGACAACGCGTACGCTCAGCAACTGGCTAAGTATTGTTGATAATGAAGGATTCGAAAAGCTGCGGGCGATCAAACAGTCTGGCAGACCAGACAAACTCAGTGATGAGCAGAAGGCAGAGATTAAAAACGTACTGCGAGAGAGGCCTGATAAACACGGTTACTGTGTTTGGGACGGTATCTCGTTGTCAGACTATATCACGTCAAAGTATGACATCAAATATAGCATAAGGCAATGTCAGCGGCTCTTCCATGAGCTTGGATTTTCATTGCAGAGAGCCGGCACCTTCCCGTCGTTGGAAGAACAGAACGGATCAGAACGGGAAGAGTTCAAAAAAAAACAGCCGAAATCAGGAACATGAAAAACAGCGTGGTGGTTTTTCAGGATGAAGTGCATTTCATGGCTCAGACTACAGTAACAAGAGCCTGGGCCCCTGTCGGTTCAGCTCCCAAGATCAAGTCGCTGCCAGGACGGGACAAAATCTCGTTCAGTGGTTTTGTTGTTCCCAAAACCGGTCAGCTTTTTATGGATAAACCTGATCGCTTCAACTATGAAACCGTGATCGCCTCTATCAGAAGCTTCCTCTCTGCATATGAACCGGGTGAAGGTACAAGGATTTTTCTGATTATGGATAATGCTGGGTGGCACAAAAAAGCCAAGCGTCTGATCAAAGAGAACGTTGATGGAAAGTACGATGACATTAACCGGTTTGTGACATTTGTTTACATGCCACCTTATTCTCCGGATCTAAATCCGATCGAACAGGTGTGGAGGAAAACCAGGCGTGAGGCAACTCACAACCGCTATTTCAAAAATAAGGCCGAGCTGGAGTCAAAGCTCGATACTTATTATGCAAAGTTCAGTGCACCAAATCAGGAATTATCGTCATTGTGTTCGTTTAATTACGAATCACAAAAAGCTGCGTAATGGCTATGCTTTTGAGGACATAACCGCATAAAAGTCTGGTCAAAACAGCCTGTTTGTACTGAACACAGGAAATAATTTTTGTCGTTTACTATAAAGCCCATGCCCTGAACTGCGTCAGGATGACTCTGACGCTCCTCAGGGAATCAGGCCCTGCGTATATTCCCCAGCTGCTTCTTGCCGTCGCCGTGCCTTTTGCAATTCTTCTGCTCTCCGGGATCACCATATTCCATTCAGCATCATCCAGAGCCCGCAGGGCAAGAACGCTGCTTGCCGTCTTATGCACCTGCCCGCTTGGATTATGCCTTGTAGGCTATGATTTCGGCAGATGGTTCTCCGTCTGCGCCATAAACCTCACGGCATACTGTCTCCTTATCGCCCATCCGGCAGGCAGGCCGGGACCTGGTGAGATCCTTTCAGAAAAGGACAGGATAGCCAAAAACCTGATAAAGCAGTGCGCGGTGACAGTCGTTGCTGTAGCGCTTCTCTATTTCAGGCTTGACTTTAACGGCTATTTTTATGAGACGGAGCAGCCTCTATCTGAAGAGGCAAAGGAGGCAGCCATAAATTCCTCCAATTTATTAAGAGACATCAAGCCGCTTGTGACAGGGGAAATCGTACTGCATCCGGGGAACGGCGCCAGGAGGCATGACTGACAGCTCACAGGCCAGAGCCTGGAGAAGCGCTCACTCCCGGCCGCCATTCCTGACTGCGTTCCTTGCCGTCTGCCAGAATGCGCTTATCAGCGACTCGGAAAGCCGGCGCCTCAGCGTGCACAGCGATACGTCAAACGGCTTGACGAGCCCCCTAACAGGGATGACTGTCACGTCCTTTCCCGCCGGAGTATGGTGGAGCACGGCAGACGGCACCACCCCGGCGCCGAAACCGAGCGCCACCATGTTGACAATTGCCTCGTTGCCGCCGACCTCAGCGTAAATCTTCGGGTTTATTCCCCTCTCGTGAAACCACTGCAATGTTCTCTTCCGCAGCATGCCCATCTGCGGAAGGATGAACGGATATCCCCTGATGATGCCGAAATCAAGCGGTCCCTTCCTGATCTCATATGACTTCGGGCAGATGAAGACGAGCGGCACCTCCTTCAATGACTTGAACACCACCCTTCCGGGCTCATGATCAGGCCTCGCCGCCACGGCGACATCGGCATCCATGTCCTCTATCTTCTGCACGGCGTTCGCGGCATCCCCGGTCTCGAGCGTTATCTCGACATCCGGGTACTCCCTGCGGAACCTCGTGAGAATTTCCGGGAGTATGAGATAGCTTGCCGTCACGGAACAGTAAACCTTTATCACGCCTGAAAGGCTCTTCTCCGTCCCGCTGTTCCTGAACTCGCGCCAGGCTCCCTCCACTGTCCTCGCGAACGCGAGGAACTCCTGACCGCACGGCGTGAGCGAGACCGAATGATGATTTCTCTCGAAAAGCGGGGATCCGCACTCTTCCTCAAGCCTGCTTATCTCACGGGAGAGCGTCGACGGCGTGACGGCGCACTGCTCGGCGGCGCGGCTGAAATTGAGCACGTCGGCAAGACGGACAAAATGCCTTATGACGCGAAGATCCATGCTCACTCCAGTACTGTGTTGCGTAAAATGCAATACAAATTTACATAATATTCATTTTACGCAAAACTGAACAAGTTGTATCATGCCCGCAATTGGTTCAGAGAGAAAACTGAAACATAAATCACTGATTAGACAAAAACAGAGAGGATTATAGAATGTCCAACTACTTCAATACCCTTTCCCTTCACGGGAAGCTTGACCAGCTCGGCAAGTGCCGCTCAATGAGCCGTGACGAGTTCAAGGACGGCTGCAACTTCCTGAGGGGCAAGAAGATTGTCATCGTCGGCTGCGGCGCGCAGGGCCTCAACCAGGGCCTCAACATGAGAGACTCCGGGCTTGATGTTTCCTACGCTCTCCGCGAGGGCTCAATCAAGGCTCAGCACAAGTCCTGGCACAACGCCGTTGACAACGGATTCAAGGTCGGCACCTATGAGGAGATGATCCCGACTGCAGACCTCGTCATCAACCTGACTCCGGACAAGCAGCATTCCAGCGTTGTCAACGCTGTTATGCCTCTGATGAAGCCCCATTCAGCACTCGGCTACTCACACGGCTTCAACATCGTTGAGGTCGGCCAGCAGATCCGCAAGGACATCACCGTTGTCATGAGCGCTCCTAAGTGCCCTGGCACCGAGGTCCGCAACGAGTTCAAGCGCGGATTCGGCGTTCCTACCCTTATCGCCGTTCACCCTGAGAACGATCCTGACGGCAACGGCTGGGCAATTGCCAAGGCATGGTGCTCAGCATCGACCGCAGGCGAGAAGGCCGGCGTTCTGTCCTCCTCCTTCGTTGCAGAGGTCAAGTCTGACCTTATGGGCGAGCAGACCATTCTCTGCGGAATGCTCCAGACCGCTTCAATCTGCTGCTATGACCGCATGATGGAGCTCGGAATTGACTCCGGCTACGCAGTACGCCTGCTCCAGTACGGCTTTGAGGTTGTCGGGGAGGCTCTCAAGTTCGGCGGCGTAACCAACATGATGGACCGTCTCAGCAACCCTGCAAAGCTCCGCGCATTCGAGCTTGCCGAGGAGCTCAAGCAGATCATGCGTCCTCTCTACCAGAAGCACATGGACAACATCATGAGCGGCGAGTTCTCCTCAACCATGATGAAGGACTGGGCTGCAGGCGATCCTGATCTGCTCAAGTGGAGAAAGGAGACCGGCGAGACCGCATTCGAGAAGGCCGCATGCTCCGAGCAGCATATCCCCGAGCAGGAGTTCTTCGATCACGGCATCCTGATTGTTGCCATGATCAAGGCAGGCGTCGAGCTCGCCTTCGAGTGCATGACCGGATCCGGAATCAAGCCTGAGTCAGCTTACTACGAGTCACTCCATGAAGTTCCGCTCATTGCGAACACCATTGCCCGCAAGAAGCTCTATGAGATGAACGTCGTTATTTCCGATACCGCTGAGTACGGCAACTACCTCTTCGCCAATGCCTGCATCCCTATGCTGAAGGCAGACTTCATGAAGAAGATCACCACCGAGGAGATCGGCGGCGGCCTGAAGAACCCTGATACTGAGGTTGACAACGCAACCCTCGTTGAGGTCAACGAGAAGATCAGAAATCACCCGATCGAGGTTGTCGGCAGAAAGCTCCGCGCCTACATGACCGACATGAAGCGCATCAACTTCGGTGAGTAATTTCCCCGCAGGCTGATTTTTGATGCTAATCTGATCCCCGTCCGCCATCAGGCAGGCGGGGATTTTTTATATCAGGACTTAGACATGATCAATGAAAGAATGTATGAGCTGGGCTCAAAGAGATCCGTAATAAGGGAGCTCTTCGAGTTCGGCAGGAAGCGCGCTGCGGAGATCGGCGAGGAGAACGTGTTCGACTTCAGCATAGGGAATCCCAATGTTCCTGCACCGGAGGAGATCAACAGCACGGCAGAGAGGCTCCTCGACACGCTGCCGTCCCCTGCGGCCCATGGCTACACCTCGGCGCAGGGAGACGCTGAGGTGAGAAGCAGCATCGCGTCCTACATAGAGCAGACTTTCTCATTCCCGGCAAGGGCATCGGAGCTTTACCTCACCGTAGGCGCTGCTGCCGCAGTAACCATCACCGTAAGGGCCGTCACCTCCTCTCCTGACGATGAGGTCATCGTGCTTGCGCCTTTCTTCACCGAGTACAGCGTGTTCGTCGGCAACGCCGGGGCAAAGCTTGTCGTCGTCCCGCCGAAAAAGCCTGATTTCGGGATAAACTTCGAAGGGCTTGAGAAAGCCATCACGGCAAATACCAGGGCAATCATCATCGACTCGCCCAACAACCCGACCGGCGTCATCTACACCAAGGACGAGCTCAAAAGGCTCGGGAGTCTCCTCACCGAGAAGGAAAAGGAGTTCGGCGGGGCAATCTACCTTATTTCCGATGAGCCCTACCGCGACATCACCTACGGAAAGGAAGTGCCCTACGTCCCGAAATACTACCCTGACACCGTCGTCTGCTACTCCTACAGCAAGTCGCTCTCCCTCCCCGGCGAGAGGATCGGGTACATCTTCGTCCCGACCCAGGCCTATGACGCGCCGAAGCTCTACGCCGCGGTCGCCGGAGCCGGAAGGTCAATGGGCTACGTCTGCGCCCCGAGCCTCTTCCAGAAGGTAATCGGCAAATGCCAGGGCCTTACGTCGGATCTCTCGGTTTACCGGACCAACAGGGATCTGCTCCTCGGCATGCTGAGGGAAATCGGCTACGAGTGCGTCGAGCCGGACGGTGCGTTCTACCTCTTCGTAAAAGCGCTCGAGGATGACGCCAATGCCTTCAGCGAGAGGGCAAAGAAATTTGATCTGCTCCTCGTGCCGGGCGATGACTTCGGCGGCCCCGGCTATGTCAGGATCGCCTACTGCACCTCGACCGACAAGATCAGGCGCTCGAGAACAGCCTTCGAGAAGCTCTTCGCCGACTACAGAAAATAATACCCTGGCCTGCACAGGGAGACGGCCATGACGGCCGTCTCCCTCCTTTCCGGATTCATACGCTCCTGAACAGTCCCGGATTCATGTCAGGGGCGCAGTTCCGCCTTCTCTGAAAATAACTTTAGATCTCTGTCGTCAAAATGAACAGCCGTTGCTGTTATAAGCCGGAATGGGTGATACAATCTGCTCAATTTATTATGGAACAGATCTATGGCTCTATCGGTAATCGTCTGTGATGACTCGAAATTCGCCAGAAAGCAGCTCATCAGGGTTCTCCCGAAATCGCTCAAGGAGAACCTCCAGGAGGCCGGCAACGGCGAAGAGGCGCTGAATATCATCAGGAACGGGTTCGGCGAACTCATGTTCCTTGACCTGAACATGCCCGTCATGGACGGCTACGAGGTTCTCAAAAGGCTGAGGGCGGAAAACCGCGACATCCTCGTAATCGTCCTCACCGGAGACGTGCAGAAGGATGCCGAGGCCAAGATCCTGAGCCTCGGGGCGCTCGCCTTCCTCAGGAAGCCCCTGAACCCCGGGAAGCTCGACGAGGTGCTGAAGAAGTTCGGGCTGAAGGAGGAGAACGAGGAGCTTGACGGCACTGACGGGACCCACACCTTCACGGCCGACAAGACCATTCCGTTCGAGGACGCTTTCAGGGAGGTCATCAACGTTGCCATGGGGCAGGCCGCGAAGAAGATGGCCGACATGATCAACATCTTCATCAACCAGCCGGTGCCCAAGGTCTGCACCATGACTGGCCAGGAGATCTACGATGTCCTCAAGGCTTGGATGTACGACAGCAGCAATATCCTCATAAGCAATGGCTTTGTCGGCGGCAGCATGTCCGGGGAGCTTCTGGTCTACTTCAGCAAGCATGACTCCGACCTCTTCATCAGCCTGCTTGCGGACGAGAAGGACAAGGACTTCTCCCGCATGGGAACGATGATCGATCTCTCGAACCTCCTCGTGAGCACGCTCATGAACAGCCTCTGCGAGCAGCTCGGGACAAGCGTGTCGCGCTGCGAGCCGCAGGTTGTAAAGATTGACGACCATATCAGGCTGATGAGCGAGGAGCTCCGCGACAAGGATCTTCTTACCATATCGCTCACATATACCATTCCCGAGCAGGACATGAGCTGCACGCTCATGATGATCCTCACTCCTGACTCAGTGGAGCCGGTCATCAAACGGCTCAGCTTTATATAGGAACTCCGGATATGAATGAAACCGGCAACAATCCGAATGATGAAATAGCCAACCTTCACTGGCTGCTTACCATCCTGCAGAACATTGACGTCGGGCTCGCTGTAGTTGACAGCAATTACAGGGTGCAGCTGTGGAACGGCTTCATGGAAAACTACAGCCGCATCCACAGCTCCGCGCTGCTCGGAAAGGACCTGTTCGAGAATGTCCCCGGGCTTCCCGAGGAGTGGATCAAGAACAAGATCAAGGAAGTCCTGATGCTGAGGAGCCCGGTGACCAGCTCCTGGGAGCAGAGGCAGACTGTATTTGACCTGCCCTCCTCAAGGCCGTTCACCGGCGGCAGCGGCCATATGTACCAGGATCTCTCCATCATCCCGCTCACCTCGATTGACGGCTCATGCTCAAACGTCTGCATCATCGTGTACAACGTGACCGAGGCTGCGGTCGGCAAGCTCAGGCTTGAGGACGCCAACCACCAGCTCAGGATGCTCTCGATAACCGACGGACTCACCAAGCTCTACAACAGGGCGCACTGGCAGGAGTGCCTCGAGCAGGAATTCAGGAAGTACAGAAGAAAGACGTCAGACGTTACCCTGATGATGTTCGATATCGATCACTTCAAGCACGTCAACGACACCTACGGCCACCCTGCGGGAGACGCGGTTCTCCGGACCGTGTCAGGGCTTCTGAAGAAATTCGTGAGGAACTCTGACATAGCCGGCCGTTACGGCGGCGAGGAGTTCTGCGTCATCCTGATGGACGCGAACGAGGCTGCCGGGCGTCTCGTGGCCGAGCGGTTCAGGAAGCTCATCGAGCAGCAGACCGTGCAGTACCAGGACATGGTCATCAAGTTCACCATAAGCCTCGGAGTATCGCAGCTTACTCCGGAGTTCGCGACGGCGAAGGACTGGATGATTTCCGTGGACAACTCCCTCTACTACTCGAAGGAGCACGGCAGAAACCAGGTCAACGTCTGGTCAGAGATACCTCATTCTGACCATCTTGAGGCAAAGAACTGATCATCACCCCGCGCCCTTCTGATGCAGAAGGGCGCATGTTTTTATTCTGTTTCACATGCTTGAAGAAGTTTTATCCGGCCTCAGATCAAGGCGGCTCATTATCCTCACCGGCTCCCGCGAATGGGCAGAGCAGGAGTGTGCAGGCATTGCCGCGAGGGAGGACGTATTCTCCGTGCTTGATCCTGACGGAAGAAAGAAATACTTCAAGTCAGGCGCACACCTCGGGCTTGAGTTTTCCCACGCCGTCTACTCGCTGTGGGCCGGCTTCTCGCCCTCGTTCATCATGTCCCTCGGGGGGCTCGTAAGGGAAAAAGGCGCGCTCGTCATACTGTCTCCGGGGGAAAATGAGGCAGCGTCATTCAGGGATCCTGACATCGTGCGCTTCAGATCCGGAAGCAAGAAAAAGCCCGAACCCAATTATTTCTCAAGGTTCCTCAGGAAGATTTCGGAAAATCACGGCTTCATCAGGATTGACGAGAGAGAAGGAGTCACCGACTCCGGCGAGCCTCTGCCTGACGAGGCCCCGGAAGAGAATGCCCTGTCTCCCGCAGATGCCGCAGCAAAGGCGGCAGAGGCAGTTTCAGGCGGCTGCCGCACAGTGTTCATCACCGGGAACAGGGGAACAGGCAAGTCAACTGCCCTAGCGAGGACCGCAGAGCTGCTCCGCAGCAGAGGGATTGAGGCAGTGCTTTCCGCGCCGTCGCGATCGAACTGCCGGAAAATCTACAGCATTGTCCCGGAGGAGAGCCTCCCGTTCACCGCGCCGGAGACGCTCGCGGAGAAGCGAAGCTGTGTCGCGCTTGTTGACGAGATGAGCGCCATTCCGCTCTGGCGGCTCCGTGACATCATCAAAGGCGGCCCCGCGGTGCTTGCGGGGACTGCAGACGGCTACGAGGGGAACGCGAGAGGCACTGCGCTGAGGCTCATAAAGAGCGCTCCGGACGCCGTGACAATTAAGCTAACCCAAAACCTGCGCTTTCCCAGGAGCGACACGCTGAGGAAGGTGATGGAAGGCGTTTTCGTTCCGGAAATCCAAGCCGGGGAAACTCCACTTGGCCTCAGTCTTCCCGATCCGGACACTCTCAGGGTCAGGAGGGTCAGCCAGGCAGAGCTCGCCGCCGATGATCTCCTGCTCGGCTCCCTCTATGAGCTTCTCTGGGAGAACCATTACGAGACCTCTCCCGATGACGTCAGGACCATCCTCGACACTCCAGGATTTGCCGTATACGCGCTCTCGTCACCGGATGGAGCGCTCCTCGGGGCCGCAGTCACCGCGGAGGAGGAGATTGAGAGGAAGCTCATCGATGACATTGCGATGGGCAGGAGAAGGCCGCGCGGAATGATTGTCCCGCAGTCGCTGCTGGCCCACGAGGGGCTCAGGGACGCCGCCTTCTACACCTACCGCAGGATAGTCAGGATAGCCGTAAGGGAGAAGCTCAGAAGGAAGGGGCTCGGCAGCATGCTGCTGAGGTCGCTCTCTCTGGATCAGGAAAGCGCCTGCGATTTCATCGCCGTCTCATTCGGCATTACTGAGGACCTTCTCAGATTCTGGACTTCCGCCGGCTTTACCCCAGTCAAGGTCGGGACAGAGCCAGACGCGGCCAGCGGCCTCGTGTCGGCAATCATGCTCAAACCGGTAAGCAGCGTCTATGATCCGGTGCTGCTGAACTGGTACGGGCATTTTGCAGAAAAATTTGCGCTGGGCCTTCCCTGGCAGCGCGGCGAGGTTACAGATGAGGAAATAGCCATCCTCCTCGGAAAAGATGTATGCTCCATAACGCTTACTCCGAGAGATTTGTACGAAGTATCAACGATCACAGAAGGAACCAGACACCCCTATCTGGCACTTCCTGTTTTATACAAACTGGTGTTATCATCATTAAGTAAATTATCCGGCCTTGATCACGATGAAATGTCTGTGATTTTTGATTTCATTCTCCGCCACAGGGACGTGGCACGCGGGTCAGGCAGTTCTGAACGCGAAGTGCTCGGCCGGCTGAGAGACAGTCTGAGGCATCTCTCCGGGATGGATTCAGCAGAGGACTGACAGGACTGAACAGCAACGCATATTAAAAGGAGTTTTTATGGGTTGGTTAAAAAACCTGATGGGCAGTTTTTCCACCAAAGTACAGAACAGCCAGAATGCTGCCGCAGCCCCCAAGAATGACGAGCCGGCTCCGAGCGATGTGGTGGGCACCTATGAGTACGGAATGAGGCTTCTCGAGAAGGAGAACGTCGAGAAGGCCCTTATATTCCTCCGCCGCGCGGCTGAAAGAGGCTATCCTGACGCGCAGTACCACCTTGCGGTCATCTACAATGACGGCACCGGCGTAATGAGCGATATCGAGCAGGCCAACATGTGGTTCAGGAAGGCCGCCGACAGCGGGAACAGCGATGCGCAGTACAAGCTGAGCCTCGCACTCGAGTCCGGCAACCACATCCAGAGAGATCCCAAAGGCGCGCTCCAGTACCTGAAGAAGTCGGCTGCAGCCGGCAACCTCGAGGCCCTGAGCCACTATGCCGACAAGTTCCTGGTCGGCGATGAGGAGGCAGGCATCCACAATGACCTCGGCCAGGCAATAGGACTTCTGGAAGTCGCCGCAAAGAAAGGCTTCGAGGCCGCACAGATCAAGCTCGGCAAGATTTACTGGGACGAGCGCTACGGCTACCATGATGTAACGACTGCCATCAACAAGTGGATGATGCCTGCCATCCGCGGAAACAGGGATGCGGAGTATTACCTGGCGCTTGCCTACAGGGAGCTCGGCAAGGAGCAGGAGTCCAACAAGTGGCTGAGGGCCGCTGCGGACAAGTTCCAGCCTGATGCCCTGAAGGATCTCAAGGCACTGAACGGCGAAGGGTAATACCCGGAGCTGTTCTGCAGAAGAATGACCCCGCTGCCATGACGGCCGCGTGGTCTTTTTTTAGGCTTACAGCGCGCTTCCGGCCCATGTCTTCTGAGTTTTTCTAAGCCATGTACTAAAAACTGCCGTAAATTTTATACAACATCGTTAATTCAACAAGTTATATAAATTTAAGCAATTTATAGAGCTCTTTTAAACCAGTACAATGTACTCTAACCATCAGTTTCACTCAAGACAGCCTGCAGACTTCCGCTGCTCAAATCAGAGCTGCCGCATGCCAGTGCAGGCTGCCGTTAAAAATCCGGATGTTTTCGTATGAAACAGCGCCGGAACTATTCTTAGTTTTAATTGATTTCAGTTCGTCCTCGGACGACTTCTTACAGCGATGGCACTTGAAGGTGTTTCAGGAAAATCTGAAGCGTCATTTCCAGTACACGCTGTAAAACTGAAACATGTCTGAAGGACCGGAAGATCATGAGCTCAGCAGACTTTGCTCACTTGCCTTTGGCGGTCTTTTTGCCTTTCGCTGTCGTCCTGCTCCTGTCAGGATGAGCCTTCTCATCCCTCCTCGCAGCGCCGCTCACATCGCCTGAGACTCTCTTGACGATATCCCTTGCAAGAAGAGCCGTGCGCTCGGCATCCTTCCGGATCTGCTCCTGCTTCGCTGCCTGCTCGGCCTGTTTCTCGGCGCTCCTGGTCTTCTCCTCTTCCTGGTGCTCGAGGCGCTCCTTCTCAAGCCAGTTCACCGCGCTCGTTACGGCAAAGACGACCCGGTCCTCCATCTCCCTGCGCTTCTCGTCAGAGGTATAGAAAATCATGTCGACGCCGTACCTGATGTAATGGCAGGGAAGCTGGTTCAGCGCCAGGCAGTACAGATCGGCTATGTAGTCCTCGGATCTGTTCTTGCTGAGCTCCAGGGCATCTATATAGTTCGAAACAAGATCCTCATAATAGTTGTGAACTTCATCAATCGCCATAAACCACCTTTCCCAACAATTCCGGAGAGCCTGAAGAGACACGTGCCGTAGGAATATAGCAGAAATCATACGTGTATGATCTTTCATCACTCACAAAACGGCTGACACACGGAAAAGATCTTGAATGAGCAGACAGGGAACAGAGACGGAGCCTGATGCCCAAGGAGCCTCAGCAGCAGGCATGGCATTTGCCCATAAACAGGCATTTCCTTTAAAATCACGCCTGTTCACAGCATACCGGTCAGGCAGAGTTTCATGGCAAACCATTCAGCAAAAAACACAGACAGAAGTCCTCAGCCTCAGGAAGAGCGCGTTCCGGAACCGGGAGCAGAGCTCACCGTTGAGATCAGGGAGCTCGCCGGGAGCGGCGACGGCGTCGCCTTCCTGAACGGCCGGAAGGTGTTCGTCCCGGGGACAATTCCGGGAGAGAAGATCAGAACCAGGATAAGCGAGAGCCATCAGAACTACATCTCCGGAACTGTTTCCGGAATCATTGAAAGCAGCCCGTGGCGCAGCAGGGCGGAAATCACACCTGCTGACAGCAGCTGCCTGCCCCTCAGGCACATCGCCTATGAAAGACAGCTCGACATCAAGAAGGAGATCGTGGAGTCGGCCTTCAGGAAGGCAGGCCTTCAGATCTCTGTGCCGCCAGTCACCGGCAGCGATACCGTAAACGGCTACCGGAACAAGACTATCTACTACGTGAGGCAGAATGATGACGGCTCTCCGGCAATAGGAACTTTCGGCAGAGGCTCGCACCGGATCACCGATATTGAGACCGGCATCTGCGCCTCCGACTCCGTGACTGCCTGGCAGACCGGACTTCTGGTCAAGAAGTGGATGAGGGAGAACAGCATCACAGGCTGGAACGAGAAGGACGGAACCGGGCTCGTCAGGGCTCTGGTCATAAGGACTGCCAGGAGCAATGAGACCATGGTTGTCCTGGTCACCTCAAAGGCCGATGTGCCGGCCGTAAAGCCGCTCGCAGAGAGCCTCATGAAATCAGGCGCATCGTCTTTCTACATCAACATCAACCCTCTTCCTGACAACACTGTCATGAGAGGGGATCTCATGCTGGTCTCGGGCAAGGATCATATTACTGACAGCCTCCTCGGCCTCAGATGCCGCATAACCCCGTTCTCGTTTTTCCAGGTAAACCGCGGGCAGGCTGAAAGGCTCTACTCGTGCGTCAGGGACTTTCTCGGCACCGTGCCCGGAACGGTATTCGATCTCTACTGCGGCACCGGTACGATTGCCATGACCGTATCAGGGAATGCCAGAGAGGTCTACGGAATCGAAATCGTTGACGAGGCCGTCAGTGACGCGAGGGACAACGCCGGCATCAACGGAATCACCAACTGCGAGTTCATGAGCGGAAAGTCGGAGGAGATTGTTCCCGAGCTTGCGGCACAGGGGATAAAGCCTGACGCGGTGATAGTCGATCCGCCGAGGAAAGGCCTTGCCGGCTCTCTTGTCAGCATGCTGCTTGAGATGAAGCCAGAGAGGATAGTCTACGTGTCCTGCCTGCCGAAATCGCTTGCGAGGGACATGAAGGCGCTCTCGTCAGAATACATGGTCGGGAAAATCAGCTGCTTCGACATGTTCCCTGATACTGTGCACGTAGAATCAGTTGTGAAGCTCACTCGAGCCGGGTTGTGACTATAGAATTACTGTTATCGAATTGATGGATGAGGAACAGCGATGAATGAGATCATAAATTACGACAAAGCCGTAGAAACCATTAAGACCGCGATATTGCAGAGTCAGTATGACGCAGCTTGCTCTGTGAATGAGAAACAGCTGATGCTCTATTACGGCATTGGAAAATACATTTCCCTGAATTCTCGGAAGGGCTTCTGGGGGAAAGGAACTATTGATGCCATCAGCGAGAGGTTGGACAAAGAGTTGCCAGGATTAAAAGGATTTTCGGCGAGGAGTCTGAGATACATGCGGACATTCTATGAAGAATGGTCGTATCTTGACAAATCTGAACCGGCACTTCTTGAGTCCGATAAGGACAATTTGGCACCGGTGGGTGCCAAATTGGAGATTTCAAATTGGAACCAGCTGGTGCCAAAGCAAATTGAGTTTCCGGATGCTTCATTTTTCGCCATAGGCTTCTCCCATCATCGAACGATTCTGTCCAAGGTAAAAGATACAGATGAGCGTATTTTTTACATCAGGAAATGTGCAGACGAAAAATACAGCCGCGAGGCACTGATCGCAAGCATCGCCCGTGACGACTATCACCACCAGGGCTGCCTGCCGAACAATTTCTTGCAGACGCTGCCGGCGGCGGAGCAGGCTTTCCGCGCCATCAATACGTTCAAGGATGAATATCTTCTGGATTATATCAATGTGGAGGAATTGGGAATCCGGGATAAGCAGGATGTGGACGAGCGGGTGGTAGAGAATGCCATCATCCATAATGTGAAGAATTTCATCCTAACTTTCGGTAAGGACTTCGCCTTCGTTCGCAACCAGTATCACCTGGATGCCTTCGGGGAAGATCAGTATATTGACCTTCTGTTTTTCAATCGTGAGTTGAACTGCCTGGTAGCGGTGGAACTGAAGACCGGGAAGTTCAAGACATCCTATCTTGGACAGCTGCAGGGATATTTGAGCGTTTTGGACGGGTTCGAGCGCAAACCGCATGAAAATCCGTCCATCGGACTCATCCTCTGCATTCCCATTTTTCGGTATGTTTCCGCGAACCGCCAATGAGATATGTTCCCGGTGTACAGCAAAACGTTGGATATGTTCCTGACCACGTTATTTGCGTACAGACACGGAGATTATGACTATCAATTTCATTTCCTCAAGCCACGTCGAGACGGTAGCGCTCATGTCTCGAAAGTAACACCCTCGTAAACCCTTGATTTATAAGGCTTTTCGAGGGAATGACAGGGAGTTTAAAAGACCTGGTGTCTGTATCCCGTTACAACATACACGTATAGGGAAACATATCAACAGAGATACTTTTGGCTAAAATGTAATCAAAATTTACCGGTGTGCAATCTGAACACTCGAGGTTAACACACTTAAGACTGTAGTAATTATGACGTGTTCCCAACACAACTTTGGGGTTATGACTTCGGTAGACATGTCAAAATCGGCTGATTTTTTGAGCGGAACGGGAAGGCTGTCAGGGGCTTTTGTGATAGGTGGGGATGTTTGGCAGAGCAGAAAAAAGAAAAGACCCATCATGAAGACGAG
>Ga0310695_10009180_pt1 | contig 14986 bp, 16 predicted proteins | sample RumenRJG_04DNA_FD_203882 | JGI IMG/M metagenome (GOLD analysis project Ga0310695, IMG submission 203882) | Bovine rumen microbial communities from Lethbridge, Alberta, Canada - RJG_04 (v2) (version 2) | ecosystem: Host-associated > Mammals > Digestive system > Stomach > Rumen | place: Canada... | reverse complement strand
TTCTATTTTGAAAAGCTTTTTTTAAAGGTTCATCATCTACCACCACGTTGTCCTCTTCTGATTTGTTTAATTGTTTTTCTATTGCGTATCTTTCTTTGTAACTATTTATATACACCTCACGTACATGATCATAAACGCATGCAGTTAATGTTAATTCCAACGAAATCACGCACACATATTTTAATATTGTATATTTTTTTGATATCATCCTAATTACTCCTTCCTTAATCTTCAGTAATTAATTCATCCTTAACAGACGAAAAATTATTTAAAATCAAATAAGTCGGCTGATAGTCTTTCGTTGTCAGAGATTTCCGTTATTTCATTTCTAAATTTTCCACCCTGTGTAATACTATCAAAATATTCTTCTAAACTTTTTACTTTAAATTTCTTTTTGCTATACAATTCAATTTCTATGCCATCTCCATAACTAACCTTTTGTCCTTCTGGCAAGAAATAACTTGCTAACTCATCTGAATTTTTCAATCCCTTTAAATAAAATTTTGCAATCTTACCTTTTTTGCCAATATACTTTTTTAATTTAGGATACACTTTATACAAATATGCATCTTCCTTTGGCAAACATTCTGTCTTTATCATAAGATTTACATCATTGTAATCAACATCGTTATATACATATATAACTCCATTTGTATCTATCTCATTTTTTTTCAATAACTTTATAAATGTATCCGAATCCATCCAATTTTTTCTTGTCTCTACACTATAACAATTTATATAAAATGAATATGTCATATTATCCGTTATTCCATTTTCACCTATCGTCCTCTCAAAGGGATTTGTTTTATCATCTGCTACATATTCAGCCCTAAAAGGAATCCTTATAGATAGTTTATTCCTTTTCAATGATTTTGAAAGTTCAACTCTACCTGCATAACCATAAAGCATAGCATGTCTTTCTTCTTTAAATTTATCACTCATTAATTCCTTATCTGATACTACTCTTTTCTTATCTATATCATAAATTTGTAGTTTTATACTAGTTAATCTACCACCAAAGTTTTCTGCATAATCATCACATGCTTCTATATCTTTTTCTTTTTCATAACCCTCTGGTTTTGCAAAAACAAATGGTTTCTTGTACGTATATGATATCTGGGCAAACTTATTAGAAGAAATTCTTTGCATATGTTCATAAAAAAGCATATCATTTTCACGCTTTCCCTTCTGATTCTTAAATACATTCTTTTGTTCTTTTGTCATATCACTTACAATGCACACACTATCATCTGGAGTGGTACTCTTTTCAACCAACTCCATTTTGTTCCAGGTTGGTTTGAATGAATGTTCTTCATCCGTTTTTACATATATAAGTTTATCCTTTGCAAATAGGATCTGCCCTGCTATACATTCCTTGTATGGTGCTAATACATTACACAGTAATATTACTGCAAGAACTATTGTAATTATGACTACCTTTGATTGAGCACTAAATTTTAATTTTTGTTTTATCATTCCTAATTCTCCTATTTTTAATCTGTTTTATCCTTCAAACTTCAGCTCCTAGGGCATGAGATGGGGAAATTTATTTAAAATCAAATAAGTCGGCTGATAGTCTATTTTCTTCTTTGACTTCTCTTTCCTCATAACTATCGTTTTTTTCCTGTGCAATACTATCAAAGTATTCTTCTAAACTCTTGACTTTAACTTTCTTTTTTTCATTTAATTGAATTTCGATACCATCTCCATAATTAACTTTCTGTCCTTCTGGTAAAAAGTAACTTACTAACTCATCTGAACTTTTTAAACCTTTCAAATAAATTTTTGCCACTTTACCTTTCTTACCTCTATATTTTTTTAAACCTGGATAGACTTTGTATAAGTACGCATCCTTTTGAGGCAAACTCTCTGTTTTTATCAAAAAATTAACATCATTATAATCAATACTATTGTACAAACACATTACTCCTTTTAAGTCAACTCCATTCTGCTTCAACAAATTTCCAAGACTTTCAATATCCATCCAATTTGTATGCCTATTACTATAAAAGCAGTAAATATTTGTATAATCAGAAGGATAATCATATATTCCATTTTTATCTATTGTTCTTCGATAAGGTCCGCCAATGAAATGTTCTTCATTAATAGAACATAATGGAATTACAAAAAAAGGTTTATTTTCTATACGATCTTTAGAAATTACTATTTCCTTTGCCGCGCCGTAAAGTAAAACATACCTATCGGATACTAATCTAGTATTTATTAATTCTCTATCATTTGTTACTTTTCGTTTATTAATATCATAAATTTGCAACTTAATGCTAGTTAATCTACTTCCAAAGTTTTCTCCAAAATCTTCAATCTCGTTTATTTCTTTATCTTTCCTATATCCAACAGGTTTAGCGAAAAGAAACGGTTTTTTATATGTATACGATATTTGTAAAAATTGGTTAGAAGAAATTCTTTGTGTATGATTAAAAAAATTCATATTTACATAATCGGTATCTGAAAATTCTTCAAAGGAATATTTGTTGTTTATCTTCCACTCCTTCTTTTGCTCTTTTGTCATATCACTTACAATGCACACGCTATCATCTGGAGTGGTACTCTTTTCAACCAACTCCATTTTGTTCCAGGTTGGTTTGAATGAATGTTCTTCATCCATTTTTACATATATAAGTTTATCCTTTGCAAATAGGATTTGCCCTGCTATATATTCCTTGTGTGGTGCTAATACATTACACAGTAATATTACTACAAGCACTATTGTAATTATGACTACCTTTGACTGAGCACTGAATTTTAATTTTTGTTTTATTTTTCCCATTTTTTAATCTTTCTCCTTCTCATATACAATTTCATTTCTTAAACTAATGACCCCAGCCTCAAATAATTCCGAGTATGACGTTGAAGTACCATTATAATAACCTCTTTATATTTTTCTGCCATTTAACACTTCACCTATTTATATAGTTGATAGCCTATTTCTAGTATTTAACTATCTACTATATAATTTCTTAGCTTTCTAACACCATCGTCAAAAAAATAGAATAAAGTTTACCTGAAGCATAGCATTTATCTAAAATAATTTACGTATGTTTTGCCAAAAATTATGTTTTTTCAAACCGTATGCTTCTCTTATCTCTTTAAGCTTCTGCTCTACTATTTCCTTATGTTCTGGATGACTACGTTCTACATAAAACTCGCATGCTGGAACAAGATATTTGTAGAATTCTTCGTAGCCGATGATATCTTCGTAATCCTCATAGTCTGGACCTGAATAAAAGCATATATTATTTTCCCCAATATTTTCTTCATCATCTGGATTATCTGGATCATCAAAATCCTCTGGGAAAAGCATTCCATACCCTTCGTTCCAATCACTCGTTTTATTTTTCATTTTATCTAAAAGTTCTAAAAAACAATTTGAGTTGACATATTCAGTAAAAGTTTCAGCCACAGAACCCCTTGGACATTTTTTCAAAAAATATCTATCGAATTCTCTCTGATTTTCTAATATTTCAAAAATTTTATCATCATTATTCATTATTTTGTACTCCATTCTAGTACTGGATAAGCATTTTCGATTTCTACAGTTTTTTTATTATAATATCCTTCAAATTTTATTTTTTCCCCTTGTAAGACACTTCTGAAGAACAACCATCAATAGTGGATACTCGTGAACTTTTCATTATTCCTATAGCAAACAAGGAATCCGAAACAGTCCTTACTGCATTTAAAGAATTAAAAAAACACTATAATGAGCACTTCGATGAAGTGTTTAAAACTATAACAACTGATAATATCTCTGAATTTGCAGATTTAGCAAATTTAGAAGCTTTATCTAAAACGCTTGTACTATGCACATCCCTTCTCATCATGTGAGAAAGGATCAAGTGGATGTTTCTTAGTAAGTGTCCAACTTGTTATAGCAATTTAGAATTACAAAATTATTGATTATATGATGGCAATACATATATGAAATGAGTTGCTAAACCAGCTATAAAAATCAAACCTACAACAAATATATAAATAGATTGCACTTTTTTTGTGAACCATTCAAATTTAGGCAATACAGTAAATCCAGAAGCTGCTAATCCTCCAGGTACTAATATTAATGCCAACGATAATAATAATTTAATTTCTATTGAAAAGTTATTCATATTTTCTTCCTCTTAATTTAATATACCGTATAAATCCTTAATTTTAGTTTCAACATATGAATTTAGATTGCTTTAAATTATCTTCTCAATTTTGAAAAAAAACAAAAATAGAAAATTACAATCATTACTACTTGTGCAATGCACATAAATAACATATATAATCTTTTCAGCTTTCTAGATACCTTTTCATTCTTTTGAATAGCTACTAATCCCTTTATCAAAATTCTTCCTATCAAAAACCACACTACCCATGCAATAATAACTTCAACTGCTGGTGTCATTCTTCTTCCTCCTAACTATATACAATATTAAAACTCTTTAATTTAAACTTGTTTAATGTCTTTTTTCTAGATACTAATTGCATTCTACTGTTCCCACCTTTTCCTTAGATTTCTCATCAAAAAAATAGTTCGACAATATCGAAGACATCGTTCCATTTACTGCTCCGCCAAGAAATCCATCTGAGAAGCTTCCTTCTTCTGGGCGATATTCCCTAGCCTCTGCAAAATAGTCATCTGCAAATGTCTGATAAGTAGTTTCTCAACAAAATGTTCCTTGTCTTCGTTCAAATGTTTTAAATTACATCGAATACAATCCATTATAGCATAACTAAATGGGATTCCAACCCCATTTAGGTCTTCTTGACGTAATAATTTACCCTCTTTTGAAAAATAATATACGTCTCATGCTAACGTTTCATATTGGTAGTTGTATTTTTCGCCTTCAAACTCATTAATTGAATTATAAAATCTTGAAAATGCTAAATCTCCATCATCCTCATCAGTTCCATAGTATAAATCTGTCTTTTGATAAATGAAATTTCCTGATGATAGATTTACTTGTTTGACTTTATTCCTCTTTACTGTGTTCTAAGCAAACATGCAATCTCTTTGACTTTATCAATAATATCATCTGCACCAAAATACATATTGGAAATCTTCAATTCTTCCTCGTTATCGGAAAATCTGCCTGTCATTGAACTTAACTCACTAAATAACTGATTCTCTTGTGGTAATAATTCATCATAATCAATTTCTAAATCATAAATTCTTGTAAACTCATCACAAAAAGTATAAACTGGTACTCTTTTTCAATAAGCTTGTCTATTAAATACCATAATTGTTCCTTTTCTGTCATGTTAATCCTCCTATCTTTTTATAGCTGGCAAATTTCCCATAACTTTTCGCGCATATTCAAAATGATATACCGTATTTGTTAATTCATCACCCCTTGGTACCTTTGCTTTCTCTATCTCCGATTCTGATATGGTGACTTCTGGTGTAAATGCAACTGCACTTTTTCCTATTTTAGATACATAATCATCATCTAAATTTTCATATGGTGCGACAATACTATCATAGATTTTCTTGAAATCGTCAATATACTCATCTATTTCTTTATATGTTGGTACGATTCGGTTCCTATAAAAATTCATCAGCTTTTTATAATTTGCCTGCATTTTCTTTTCTTTTTCTTCCATATGTGGATCACACACAAAACACATTGTCCTTGAGCAATGTTAGATTTACATATCAATATGAATTTAAGCTATAAATAGCATTAAAGTATAAAAATAACTCAAGCTTTGCACTTACTAAAGTGCTGGGCTTGAGTTATTCTAATTTATAAAACTTTTTAAAATGGAAAGCGCGGTCTGACAAGAGTTGCATGCAACTTAGGCGCTCATACTTTGTTTATCACCTGTTTGGATTGAAACCATCTGGCTAAACATTCCTTTACTTTTCATAAGTTCACTTGGTGTACCTTGTTCTGCAACTGTTCCATTTGCAAGAACTACTATTTTATTTGCCGCTGCAACTGTACGCATTCTATGTGCAATAACCATGACAGTCTTATCTTTTATCAATCTAGATAATGCACTCTGAACTTTAGTTTCATTTTCGACATCAAGTGATGCTGTAGCTTCATCTAACAATATAATTGGTGCATCCTTCAAAAATGCTCTAGCTATCGATATTCTTTGGCGTTCTCCACCCGATAATTCGCTTCCATTTTCGCCAATTATTGTGTTATATCCATTTGGGAGATTTTCAACGAATTCTTCACAATTCGCCAATCTGGCAGCTCTGTAAACTTCCTCATCTGTTGCATCTTTTTTTCCAACACGAATATTCTCTAGAACAGTATTATTAAACAATGTAACGTCCTGGAAAACTATTGAAAAGACGCTTAAGAGAGTTTCTGGCTCAACTTTGCTAACATCAACTCCACCTATTGTCACCTTACCCTGATCAACATCCCAAAATCTTGCTGCTAATCTTGATACTGTAGTTTTACCTCCACCGGATGGACCTACAAGTGCTGTAACTTCACCTTGTTTTGCTGTAAAGGAAACATCAGAAAGAACATCTTTGCCATCTTCATAAGAGAATCCAACATGATTGAATGTAATATCATATCCTTTTGGATTAAAATTACTAGTACCATTCTGCTCTCTTGTATTAAAAATTCTATTCATTCTATCAACACTAACCTGAAGTCCGTTTAAAGCAGCGAGGTTAACTAATGTTGCAATCATTGGTTCATACAATCTTGAAGCAACCAACAAAAAGCAAACAAATTGAATCATATTAAGCTCACCTTTGATTAACATGCTACTACCAACAAGAGCTACTGTAGCGATACCAAACTTCAAAAGAATTTGAGCACTTACAACAAATATTGCTGAGCCTAATTCATTTCCGATTGATTTTTTCTCAACATCATCGATTTTTTTATCGAGTCCACTTAAATAGTCTTTTTCTGCATTATTACTTTTTAAATCTCGTGAAGCTTCAATAAACTCCTGTATTCCTTCACTCAAATCAACTTTAGCATCAACATGTTTTTTTACAAAATATTTTTGAACTTTTTTAGAAGTAAACACAATAGCGATTGCAATAGGTATAGGCCACACTGCTGCAAGTGCCATCTTCCACTGATAGAAAAATAAACATATGCTAACCAAAACTGTACATATTATACTTCCATAAAACTGAGGTATTTGGTGAGAACTTGAATGTTCAAGCACCTCTGTATCAGCCAATATTGTGCTAGATAAATCAGCTAAATCTTTTTTAGCAAAAAATGATAATGGTAGTTTTCTTAATTTTTCAGCTAAAGAAATTCTTCTTTTTGATGATTCTTTATACGTTGACACATATGAAGAGTTATACTGCCAGAAATTTCCAAAAATCATAAATATCAAACATGCGATTATACCAACAACATAAACTCCGATACGATTTTGTAAACTAACACCATTAATATAATCATTTGTAAAAGTATAAATAAGTCCGACCGGTGCCATTAATCCAAACGCCTGAATAATAACTGCCAAAATTCCGACTAACATATCCTTTGCACCTTGTTCCGATAACGCATATTGTTTTTTTAATAATTTTATCATACAGCTTCACCAACCTTCCAATTTGCAGCACTTTGATATTCTTTCCACATCTTAAAGTACAATCCTTTTTTAGATACCAATTCATCATGTTTTCCACTTTCAACTACTTTTCCACGGTTAAATACATAAATTCTATCTGCATTACGAACCGTAGAAAGTCTATGTGCAATCATAATAACTGTACTTTTTTTAGTAAGCTCTGCAAATGCTTTTTGAACGAGCATTTCGTTTTCTGGGTCTGCAAAAGCTGTTGCTTCATCGAGTATAACTACAGGTGCATTCTTTAACATCGTTCTTGCAATTGCTATACGTTGTTGTTCTCCTCCTGAAAGATATGTTCCTTCATTTCCTAACATTGTGTTAATTCCATTTGGAAGTCTTCTTATAATGTCATCACATTGTGCTCTATGAAGAGCATCATATAATTCATCATCTGTTGCATCAGGTTTTGCAATTCGAAGGTTATCTGCAATAGTTCTTTTTAGTAATTTACTATCCTGAAAAACATATGATACTGTTTCCATGAGTTTATCTTTTGCAATATTTTTAACGTCAATTCCACCAATTTTAACATCACCTTCATCTGGATCAAAGAAACGTGAAATCAACTCAGCAGCTGTTGTTTTTCCACTTCCTGAAGGGCCAACCAATGCTATCATCTCATCTTTATTTGCTTTCAAACTCAAATGATTTAACGCAGGTTTTGCATCCTCTTTATACTGATATTTTACATCCACTAATTCTACTGATGCACCATTTGGAACTTCATTTTTATTAGTTTCCATTAAAGGTTCGAGTGTTAAAATAGAATTAATTCTTGCAAGTGTATCATTAATTTTTAATGCATTTTCAGATATAAACATAATTCGTTGCATGGATGTTGTAATAACCGGTGTGACAATAATATAAAACAAGAAATCAACAAGAATATCCTGTTTCATTCCTTCTCTGCTCGTTAAAAGTAAAACAAGGCCTATCAAAAATGCAAACGTTGAATTAATAGCTGTTTCATAAAAAATCATTTGCCATCTGCATCTTATACTGTAATCAGTACAGAATTTTCCATAATCATCAATGGATTTTTTGAATCTTTGAAATGAAAAGACAGTCTGACCAAAAGTCTTTACAACAGGAATTCCACGCACATATTCAACTGATTCATTACTCATACTCTCAAGAGCATCCTGATATTTTCTCATAGATTCTGCCATACCAGATCCAAACATTCCACCCATTGCTATAAAACCTAAAAACAATGGTACAAGAGTAGCTATTCCAAAACGAAAGTCATAAGTAAAAAACATTATAATCAATACTATTGGAACTGTTATTGCTTGTACTATATCTGGTAAATTATGTGCAAGAAAGATTTCTGTGTTTCCTGTTTCATCAGAAACAATTCTTCTAATTTTTCCTGATCCAATTTCATCTGAAAATCCTATAGGTAACTTTGCGATATGATATAAAAGAGCTTTTTTCATATTTTTCGCTACACGAAATGCTGAAAGATGTGAACATGCAAGTGCACAAAAATAAATTGCCATATAGCCTATTGAAAAAGCAACTGCCATCCATCCATAGCTGACAATATGAGTTGCTTTAGAAAAATCAGGATATACGTTAATAACTTCTTTTATTATTTTTCCCAAATAAACAAATGGCATAACCACCACTATTCCAGCTATAACAGAAAACAATATTGAAAAATAAGTCAATATTTTATATTTTCTGGCATAACTCATAAGTTCTGAAAAAGCTGATTGCTTTTTTTCTTTTTCCATTTTTATCCTCTTTTCTTTATTAACCAAACATTTTAAAAAATTTTTATGTCTCTTCCTGCACATATAATATATTGTGGTCTGTGATGATATTATTTCATTGAATGCATCCAATGTCTTGTGGTCTACGAAATGCTATTTCTCATTGAATGCATCCAATGTCTTGTATTCTATAAAATACTATTTCACGTTAAACGCATCCATACCTGGGTATACAGCTGCATCTCCTAACTGCTCTTCAATACGTAAAAGTTGATTGTATTTTGCAACACGTTCTGTACGTGATGGAGCACCTGTCTTAATCTGACAAGTATTTAATGCTACTGCCAAATCTGCAATTGTTGTATCTTCTGTTTCACCAGAACGATGAGATGAAATTGCTGTGTATCCTGCTTTGTGTGCCATTTTTATAGCTTCTAATGTTTCAGAAACTGAGCCAATCTGATTTAATTTAATAAGAATAGAATTACCGCAACCGTTTTTAATTCCTTTTGAAAGACGTTGTGTATTTGTTACGAACAAATCATCACCTACAAGTTGAACTTTATCACCAAGTTCTGTTGTTAACTTCTTCCAACCTTCCCAATCTTCTTCATCAAGAGCATCCTCGATAGAAATGATTGGATATTTCTCTACTAATTTCTTCCAGTGCTCAATTAATTGTTCTGAAGTATAAATTGTTCCAGCTTTTGGAAGTTTATACTCACCTACTTTACCAGTTTTCCACTCAGAAGACGCTGCATCCATCGCGATTCTAAAATCAGCACCTGGCTCGTAACCTGCTTTTTTTACAGCCTCAAGAATTGTTTCAATAGCTTCTTCATCTGAAGAAAGTGCAGGTGCAAAACCGCCTTCATCACCTACTGATGTTGCAAGTCCTCTATCTTTAAGAATTGCTGCAAGTGCATGGAATACTTCTGCACACCATCTTAAAGCTTCTTTAAACGAACTTGCACCAACTGGCATAATCATGAATTCCTGAACATCTAATCCTGATGAAAGTGCATGGCAACCACCGTTTACAATATTCATCATTGGAACAGGAAGTCTGTTTCCGTTTATTCCACCAAGGAATCTATAAAGAGGGATATCAAGTGATGTTGCTGCTGCTCTACAACATGCAATTGATGTTGCTAAAATTGCATTTGCACCGAAGACCGATTTATCTTTAGTTCCATCTGCTTTAATCATAGCTGCATCAATCGCATAAATATCTGATGCATCCATACCACAAATTGCTTCTGCTATTGGACCATTAATATTTTCAACAGCTTTTGTAACTCCTTTTCCTAAATATCTGTCTTTATCTCCATCTCTTAATTCTAATGCTTCAAATTCACCTGTTGAAGCACCTGAAGGAGCCATACCTCTTCCAACAGTTCCATCAACTAATGTAACCTCACACTCAACTGTTGGATTTCCTCTTGAATCAAGAATCTCTCTACCTATAACTTTTTCAATTTCTAAATAGTTCATAACATACATCCTTTCGATTGATTATTTTGACCCTCCTCATTTTTTTCTAGCTAGGAAAAATGTAACAATGAAAAGGGTCTTAAATGATTTACACTAAAGTTAGTTATCTTTAACTATAAATAGAATATCATAACATCTTTTTTTATTCAAGAGGATTTTTTATTTTTTGTTAGATAGATTTCTAATCAACCTGAGGTATTCTAGCTTTTCCTTGTATACTATTGCACATTACAAAACCGTCGGATATATCTATTTTTTCCGATACTTTAACAGGGAATATTGTGAGATAGCCTTGGCTACCAACTAATACTCCTGCGCCAGATCCTTTGACTGCTCGTGAAAATGTATCCATTGTTTTTAGTTTAGTAGAGTTAACGGAAACGATATATCTTATTCCTACTGAAATGGATCTTTCCTTTCTTCCTGCTACTATGTCTAAATCACTTCCTACGAATTCGCCAAAATCATCTAAATCATCAATGAATACATAAATTGGTAGTGATTCGCTTGATTCTATCTGCAAAACTCTCAAATTCTTCCGTATTTTTTATGTAGGTTGAATTCTTCAAAAATTGATACAAATCTTTTTTTCTAAAATCAAATATATATAAGTTCTCTTGAATATCATTGGGAATTATAAAAGAATAGATTTTTTCGGATATAGTATTCTTAGAAAATAAATCTTCACATCGCTTACAGCTTTGGTAACTGCAGCTTTTGACGCAGTTTGATTAAGCAAAGCTGAATTAACATTTGTATTAACCTCTGCTGTGACATTTGCTGGATAGGCTATCTTTTTGGTGTTAAATCCTTTTTCTTTTATCTCTTTTGTGATAGTTACAGGACTTTTTAGTGCTCTAGCTTTTTGATTTATGTTAAATCCCTGTGCTCCAAAAAGATATCCTATAGTTCCGCAGAAAAGTGCAACACATACACCTATAATACACGATAATATTTTATCTTTCTTCATCCCTAATTCTCCTATTTTTAATCTGTTTTGCCCGTAAAATTTCACCTCCTAGGGCATGGGATGGAGTTAGGCAATTATTTAAACCCAAATGCTTTGTAGGATAATCTTTCTCGTCCTAAAACATTTGAATTCACATCAACAAAAACAATATTATTATACTCTTCTAGACTTTTAACTATAAAAGTTTCCTCTTTATTATTGTCTTTATTACATTATTTTACTTTTTAGTGTTTTTGAGTTTCTTCATATGCTTTCATCTTCTGGCAATAATCAGCAACTCCTGTTATCTCGCCAACTTCGTCATCTTTTACACCTGCAAAGCTTAATGGCTTGCCATCTGGTGTAAATAGTTGCAAGACCTGATCATCATTCTCTAAGTCATGATCAAACAAAGTGATTTTCTTTCCTTTAACTCCAACATATTTTTTGAGTTTAGGATACTTATTAAATAAGTTGGTCATGTTTGATTTTAAATCTGATGATTTAAATTCTATTTTTACTTTGCAGAATGGGTTGGTGTAGTCTGTCTGCAATTTTAATTTTATTCCATTGTTCTCTTTTACTTTACTTAATGTTCCTGTATAATTATCATATTCTTTCATATAATTATAGCAATTTTTTTCATAATCCACTTTGTTGTAAATATAATTATAATTAACATCCTTAGAATTTAATTTACAATTACTACTTCCAACACTCTGAAATACATTTCTACTATTATAACCATAATACATAAGTGATCTGACAATTTCTTTTTGATCTAGAGAAACATAAAGTCCTCCGTAGGTTACTTTTTCAATGTTATTCGAATAATAATTATAAAACATAAAATTATATAATTCATAATAACCATGCTCTAGATTCGTTGGATTCACACATCCCGCCACAATATAAGTCTTACCATCTGTTCCATAAACCACTTCTGATCTTAAAACATCGTAACCATTCCAATAACAGTCTTTACAATACCTATTAAGTAAATTTTTTAAATCAATTCTTTGAGTAACCTTTTTACTGTCAAGATTATAAACATGATATTCATATTTTTTTATTGTCCTATTTCTCTGTGTTTCCAGTGAAACTGGATAATAATTACATGTCTCTCCCTGTATATCATATTCATAACTACCAATTTCATTCTTAGAAATCAAATCAAAACTTCTATATTCTTTTGCATCATCTACAAGAATGTAGTTGTCTTTCTTGTTCTTTATAACTTTTAATTTACTAAAATCACAAGATAACAAATCATAATCTTCTGATACACTCTTTTTTACTTCATCTTTATATTCAAGGTATGCAAACACTTTGCAGCCATTTATATAAAATAATATATTTGTTATTAATAAAACAACTGAAAATATCACCAATATGATATTTCTTTTTAAAATCTTCATAAAAACTTTTTTCACTACTTACTCTCCTCCATTTTTTCGAATTCAAAATCTATAACAGATCCTGGCTCCTTAATAATATAATTTTCATTACTATCATCCGGATTATATACTTTTATATATGTTATATAATTAAAATCACCTTCTCTACTTTTTTTTGAATATCCAATTACTTCACGCGTTGAAGCAATATAGCCTTCTCCTACTTTTTTATTTGTTTTTTTGTTATAGATATAATATTTAGAAAAAACAGGATTCTTTTTATATTGATATTCAGATGTAAATTTACATCTATATTTTCCAGGAGCTTTTTTGGCAACTTCATCTTTTTGTATTCTATTTTGAAAAGCTTTTTTTAAAGGTTCATCATCTACCACCACGTTGTCCTCTTCTGATTTGTTTAATTGTTTTTCTATTGCGTATCTTTCTTTGTCACTATTTATATACACCTCACGTACATGATTATAAACGCATGCAGTTAATGTTAATTCCAACGCAATCACACATACGTATTTTAATATTGTATATTTTTTTGATATCATCCTAATTACTCCTTCTTCACTATCATGATATTAATTCATCTCTAACTCTAGAAACACCATCATCAAAATACTTTCGTATAACATGACTACTTTTTACATACTTATCATGATCTAAATAATCACCTAACTCTTTCATATTGGATATGAATTTATTTTTTTCAGATGGATTCTTTAAATCTATATTTCTATCCTTGAAAGTATTATATACCTTCTTATGCTTTTTCAATTCATTCATAAATAATTCTTTATCACCTTCTTTTATATATTCAAGCTCAACAGCATCTTCCATCCCATTTTTTTCCCATTTCTGCATCTGTATTCTAATACATGGGTCAAAGCCTGCATCTGTAATATAAGAATAATTGTATTCTCTACTTCCCTTTTTACCAATTTCATCCGTCCCATCATCATAACAACAAAAAGAACCAAACCATTTAGAATAAGCAAAATCAACAGTATCATTATAGTCCTTTTCAGCTTTGTAATAATCCTCTTGAATTTTTTTTGCTTGTGCCACAGCTGTTCCCGCATTCAACACAGAGTGCACACCTGTTTGAGCCTTTTCTGGTACTTTATCCTGACCTAATATACAATTGTAATTGCTTGAATTAATTTGATCTAAGCTATATAAAACATCATACATTTGACCCGCTCCAGGTATTAATTGTAAAGTAGAGAATCCTAACGTTTTTGCAAACTGTTTCTTATCTTCTCTTATTTTTTTATAATCTTCCTTTTGTTTATCAGATATATTTTTTAAATCATCAGTTCCATCGTCAGCTTTCTCGAACGTGTCGTTAAATTGAATATTCAACGTAGTCTTATATTCCTTTTCATATAATTTATCTTTCAAATTATACTTACGTATCTCAAATCCCTCAGTATAGTTTTTAGAATCCTTTACTGGCTTATCGAGAATTACCATTCCATTCTTTGAATTCAAATCCTTCACAGCTGCTACTGCTGAAACTGTTTCCATTATTTCTTGATATGAAGAATACATACTCTGGGCATTTTTCATATTTTCATTTTTATATTTATTCTTTGGATCATGTGCAGCATTATAGCAATTAACTGTTTGATTACTATACATTTTTGCCTGAGCTAGTTCCTCACTTAAAATCACGTTATCCCACTGAGACCTATAGCTTCCAAATGCCTTATTATTTTCTTCTAATATTTTAGCCGCAGTTTTATAGCTTTTATCTTTTATTGCTTGTTCATAACTTTCTAGTGCGAAATCTCTTCTTGCAACCTCATCCATATACGGACTAGTCCTTCCATCTGGGTTTT
>Ga0310695_10009179_pt1 | contig 14989 bp, 18 predicted proteins | sample RumenRJG_04DNA_FD_203882 | JGI IMG/M metagenome (GOLD analysis project Ga0310695, IMG submission 203882) | Bovine rumen microbial communities from Lethbridge, Alberta, Canada - RJG_04 (v2) (version 2) | ecosystem: Host-associated > Mammals > Digestive system > Stomach > Rumen | place: Canada... | reverse complement strand
GAAGCAGGTAGAACCCTCACGCGCGGTCTTCGCGGTGCTTATCGTCTCGGCAATGCGAACAATGGCGACAATGCCGGCTCGGTGTACCTCAATGGCAACAATGCGCCCTCGAATGCCAATGCGAACTACGGCGTGGCCCTCAATAGATCTTTTCACCAAGAGGGTGAGCCTTCCCTAATGGGAGAACATAGATAAGATGACGGCGAGGCTCGTAGGATCATGCCGAGCGCCATACCCGTCCGGACGATCTAACAGACGTCCACCAGACCCCACATTCAATAATCACTCAAGACCCCGACAATGCGTAGAATCAAGGACAGTCGGGAGAATGAGACGGAGCAAAACGCAAGGGATGCTTTCGACAACTATGCGAACGGCAAGCATAAGCGGGCCGATATCCGTAGGTACGAAGCAGATCTTGATGAGAATGTCCGTCTGGTACTCGCCGACATCATCAATGAGACCTTTGAGCCGCAAGGCTATAAGGAGGCTCATATCTTCGACAAAAAGCACAGGAAGCTGGCTAAGGCTCCCGTCCGCGACCACCATACGGAGGCCGCTGCCATCCTGCCATACGAACAGGCGGTGTATGACTACATCTCCTGGAGAGCACCGGCAGTAAGGCCAGGACTGGGAACACATGCCTTTTTCCGCTTCATCAGGAATGAACTGTACCGATATCCACAGTTGGATGTCGGTTACAACATCACCCTTGACATCCATCATTATTTCCCGATGATGGATCATTCCATCCTCAAACAGAAGATTGCAAACAAGTTCAAGAAAGGCAAGCTGCGTAACTTTATATATAAGGTTATAGACAGTTACCTACAAGGGGCTCCTCTCGGCATCAAGATTGCACAGCTCTTCGGCATGCTTGACCTGGCAGACTTCGACCGTAAGGCGGAGCGTTTCTTCGATATCGCCGATGATCCGGAGCGCATGGCTTACTGGACCTGCCACTACATCAGCGAGAAAATCCTGACTGCGAAGACGCCAGAGGAAGAGGAATTGATTGGGAGAGGGAGCCAGTTCCTGGCAGAGCGGTTCCAGAGGTTCGCCCGTGAAGGGCTGCAGCACTACTTCCGGTTCGTGGATAACATACTGGTTATGCATGAAGACAAGACCTTCCTCAGAATCGTCAGGGACTTGATGATTATGCATCTGACACGGGACTACCTCTTCGTCCTGAATACCGACTACAACGTGAGGCCTACATGGATGGGCATCCGCATCTGCGGATATACCTTCTACCATGACCACGTTGGAGCGGCGAAGCGCAACAAGCAGAATCTCGCAAGGCGAATCAAGCGGTTGCAGAAGAAAGGAATAGAGGAGGAGCAGATCCGTATCAAGGTTTCGAGCCAACTTGGATTCATCAAACATGCAGATTGCATAAACTTACTAAAATCTTTAGGTATGGAAAAGTCATTAGGAAAAATCATCAACAAGAGGAGAATCAAACCTCCATTCCCCGGAATGGCTCCCGAACAGAAAATTCACTTCACGTCAATTGTGAATAAGTGTGAATCGGGGGGGGGGGGATGTAAAATTCTGTTAATTGACTACGTCATTCAGGAGTCAAAAATCGAGAAGCACACCGTTACGGTGAACATCCCGGACTCCGACGGCATCAATCAGGAAGTTACGAAAACCGTCCCTGGCAAGGTTCTGGCATTCAAGTTCAAGAAGATCGTCAAGACCTTCGTGATGGGTGAAGAGGAAAAGTACCTGTTCGAGAAAAAGAAAGACAAGGACGGGAACCCGACGGACGTCGATGCAGAGTTTTACACTTTCACTGGCAGCAAGATCATGATTGACCAGGCACTGAACGACTTCTCGCCTGCCGACCTGCCATGTCCTACTGTTATCCAGCAGTTCCAGGGCAAGGACGGCAAAACTTACACCAAATTCACATAGTTATGGAAAAGTATTCATTTACCTACACTGAACGCCGTACTTTCGGAAAGTTCGACGCAAACAACATCATTGGCTACCTCGAAGAGGAGCGAGTTCCGGATTTCCTGCCAGAGGGGGCAGATCAGCCTACTCTCGGATACAAGTACACCGGCACGGAAAAGGACGGCGGTACCGTCATGCCGTGCACCGACCCCACTTCTTATCCGGAGGTAACAAACGCCATCATCCGCTCGAAGTACAGCGAGAGCGATGAGATGGCCATCCACCGCCATCACGGCAACAATCCGGAAGAGTATGATGAGGAATGGCAGGAATACAACGATTTCTGCGAATCAGCCAAGGCACTGGCCAAGAACTGGCTCGGAATTGAGTAGTCTCTACGTCTCTCTATGCACTGCCATGCCGCCCATCAGCGACGTGGCAGTGTATTTTTATGCCCGTATGTTTCTTTCTACTTTTGCAGAAACAAATATCAAAGATATGAAAGAAAATACAAAAGACTGGATTCACTACACGTCTGCCGTCGCTCTGATCATATCATCGATCGTCATGGCCTTCGTGTCGTTTTTCATGACTGAAGATATCGGTCCCGGTCCGCTGACATACATCGGCGAGGCACTGTCTGCAGCACTCGGACTGTTCGGTATCGGTATCTATGCGGTCAACAAGATCAATTCCATCAGCAGAAGGATGGAGAATCGTTTCGACGAATTACAAGCTAGAGTCAGAAAGGAGGAACACGATGACGCTTATGAAAACCAGTAACCAGGGAAAGAACCTGATCAAGGAGGCTGAAGGCCTCAGGCTGGAAGCCTACCTCTGTCCGGCTAAAAAACCCACCATCGGATGGGGTCATACTAAGGGGGTGAAGCTGGGACAGCATATCACTGTCCAGCAGGCCGAAGACATGCTGATAGAGGATATCGCTCCAATCGAGCGGCTACTTAACGGCTTGAAGATAAACTTTCGGCAGGAACAGTTTGACGCACTCGTTTCCTGGATCTTTAATTTAGGGGAGGGGAAATTCAAGGGTTCCACAATGTACAAACGTATTATCGGAAATGCTAAAAACGAAGAGATTACAGACCAGTTGGTCAAATGGATATACTCCGATGGGCGTCCACTTCAGGGACTCATAAAGCGTCGTGTGGCAGAAGCCAATCTCTTCATTGGCTATGAAAGATATAAGGTTAACAAAGACAAGATTATTAAGGTATGAAAAAGATAGTTTTGTATATTGCAATAGCTGCCGCCATCGTGTTAATGGCAAAGTTAGGGAACTATGCCAACAGAAAGAAGTACGAGAAGGAAATCAGCGACCTGAAGTACCAACTGGCACATGCACAGACGTTCGTTCCCCTGGAACGGGACACGGTAATTCTCTCTACCCACGACACGGTAGAGGTGGTCACTTCATCTGTCATCACAGCGGAGCTGAGCGCATTGCGCAAGCAGCACATCATCGATGAGCAGCTGATAAAGGATCTTGGCCTGAAACTGAAACAGTTGGATGCCTTCCAGACTACTGTGACCGAGACAAAAGACACTGTCAAGGCAGATTTCAATGACAGTACTAAAGTCTTTAGTTATGAGGACAACTGGAGCCATCTTGAATTCAGACCCTGTGACTCCACCTTCTATTATAATATTAGAGACTCTCTGGTCACAGCCATCCACCATGAGTACAAGCACAAGTTCCTGTGGTTCCGATGGGGAATCAAAGGCTACAAAGTGAAACATGTCAACTTCAATAAGAACTCCCACATCGTATATAACACCTATGTAAAGCCCGAGAAATAGCCCGGGCTTTATTATTTATACCTTATTAATATTAAATATATGCTGAAATATTTGGTAGTTTGAGAAATTATATGTATATTTGCAGCAAAGATATACAACTATGGGTATTTTGGCAGGTCTTTACGCTTTGCTTGGCATAGGTGGAACGGCTTATCTTACCGGCTCAGGCATCGGGAGCATCTTTAGAAAAGAGGCTTCCAATGAAGAGTTCTGTGATATGTTCAGAAAAGAGCAGCAGCGTAGGGAGGAAAGCCGGATGAGATTTAAGGAAATCCATCGGGGCAAACCAGCCATATAGGGTATTTTTAAGATATAGCGATGAGTGGTAACTTTGCATAAAAATGTAACGTTACCACTTTTTCGTTATGGCAAAAGACCAGATATACAGCAGCGTCATCCGTCTGAATACAGAGGATGCGCAGAACAAGATGGAAGACCTGAAGAAACGGGTTCAGGATCTCGTGGCGCTTCGCGATACCATCGACAAAAAGAAGGACTCAGGCTACTACAAGTCCGTTAGCAAGCAGATCAATGCCGCTAAGGCAGAGCTGAAGGTGTATGAAAACGAGGTGATGAAGACTATTCAGACCCTCGATAATCTCGGCAATGCTTCTGCTAAGGATATCCGTGATGCCCAGAAGTCCCTGCAGAAGATGATTGACGCGAAGCCTCAGGGTGCCGGGGAGATGGGCGATTTCGTGCGTCGCCTGCAGGAGGTGAAGCAGGAACTGCAGAGCATCGCCACCATGCGGGCCTTCGATGAAGTGAAGGCAGGCATTACCGGTACCGGCAAGAGCGCACAGCAACTGGGTGCTGAGATGCGTTTCCTGCGTGAGACGTCAGAGAACGTCGGTACTGCATCCGTCCAGCAGCTGGAAAAAGCTCTGGAGGTTGCACGTGAGCACCTGAAGGTTGCCGAGCAGGGTAGCAAGGCCTATGAGCGTTCGACTGAATACATCCGCAGTTTCACTGCCCAATTGGAAAAGGTGAAGGAGGAACAAAGGAAGTCCAACACACTCATTGACCGCTATAACAAGGAACTGAAGGAGGCCGGAAAGGAAGAGAAGGTCGTGGCCGACGAAGCGACCCTCATCAAGAGGACGCTCGACAATATCAGCGGTGCCAGCATGCGAGATCTTGAATATTCCATCAAGGCCGTCAGCGAACAGATGAAGGATATGGATCGCAACTCCGACGGTTACAAGGAGGCAGAGAAGAAAGTCAGGAAATTGCGCACTGAGCTGGAGAGGACTAAGCAAGAAGCAGGTGCTCAGCAGTCAGTATTCGGGAAGTTTATAACCTCCCTGAATACGAACTGGGGTGCCATCACACAGATACTCGGTGCTGTCACTGGTCTGACGATGACCATGCGCAAGGCCGTACAGGACTACGCCACCATGGAGGAAGAGATGGCGAACGTCAGGAAATACACAGGTCTGGCTGACGAAGGTGTGAAGGAACTCAATGATGACCTGAAGAAAATGAACACCCGCACGAGCCGGGAGGAACTGAACCAACTGGCAGGTAGTGCTGGAAGACTAGGCATCCAGGCAAAGGACAGCATTCTCGAATTCGTCGATGCTGCCGACAAAATCAAGGTTGCCCTCGGTGATGACCTTGGCGATGGTGCCGTTGACCAGATAGGTAAACTGGCTATGGCCTTCGGCGAGGATGAGAGGATGGGACTGCGTGGCGCCATGCTGGCGACCGGTTCCGCAGTCAACGAACTGGCTCAGAACTCCAGTGCAAAGGCTGGGTTCCTCGTTGACTATACGGCACGCGTGGCAGGCTTCGGCAAGCAGCTGGGTCTGACACAGGCACAGATAATGGGTTACGGTGCCGTGATGGATGAGAACCTGCTGCGTGATGAGATGGCAGCCACCGCTTTCGGCAATATGCTTACCAAGATGCAGACCGATACGGAGAAATTCGCCCGTATTGCCGGTCAGAGCGTCGAGGATTTCACAAAGCTTCTGAATGAGGATGCTAACCAGGCTATCCTCAATCTGGCCGACAGTCTGCGCAGTCAGGATCCGCAGACGATGATGAAGATGCTCGATGACATGGGACTGGACGGTGCCCGTGCCGTCGGTGTGCTCTCCACCATGGCAGATAAGATTGACGATGTACGCGAACGCCAGAGACTGGCTACAGAGGCTTACAAGCAAGGTAACAGCGTCATAAAGGAGTTCGGGGTGATGAACAACACCGTGCAGGCCAATCTGGACAAATGCAAGAAAAAGTTCCATGAGATGACAATACAGCTGGGTGAACAGCTGCTGCCGGTTGTCAAATACACCTGCACAGGATTCTCCCTCTTCGTGAAGGCACTGTCGACAACAACGAGCTTTATCATGGAAAACAAGGGTGCCATCATTGCCGGTGGTCTGGCAATTGCAGCCTATACCGCTTATGTCAATGCCGCTACGATAGCAACCAAGGCACATACCATAGCAACGAACATAGCCAAGGCAGCAACCGCCGCTTTCAACTTCGTAACGAAGATGAATCCCATCGGTCTGGTGATAGCAGCCTTGACCGCTGCAGTGGCTCTCTTCATCAAGTATCGTGACCGCATCAGCGGTGCCAGCGAAGCAACCTCAATGCTCAGGCAGGCTGGTGCAAGACTGGCTGGTATCCTGGCACAGGTTGCAGGTTGGTTGATTAACCTCGTTAAATGGGCTGTCTCACTGTATGACAAATTCTCATTCTTGCGGAAGATCATACAGCTGCTGGTGACGGCATTCACCACAGGCTTCACCACCATCACTATCGCCGTGAAATACCTGATAGACCAACTGGGTGCCGTTGCTACGGTGATTGAAGGAATCTTCACTTTGGACTGGGGAAAAATAAAAGACGGCTTCAAACAAGGCTTCAAGGCCATCGCTGATGCCGCTGTCGCTCAGTTCAACAACGTGAAGCGTACAGTGAAGGAAACATTCTCTGCTCCACCTCCTGCCGGTTCCGGTGAGAATGCTGTGGCTGAAGGTGCAGCCATCGGTGCATCTGTCGGCAAGGCTGCAGCGGACAAACCCGTCGAGCAGACACTGCCGGAGATTGTCGTGAAACCTCAGAAAAAGCAGTCTTACGTGTCTGATGCCGACATTAAGAAGCAGGAAAGGGAACAGCGCAAGGCAGAGGCAGATCGTAAGAAGAAAGAGAATGAGGAACGTAAGGCCTTACATGAGCAGAGCAAGCAACTGAAAGCAGAGATGGACAACCGTCTGGCAGAGGAAGCCGTCAGCTATAGCCTCGGTCTGACGAACTATCGCGACTACATCGTGAAGCGTAAACAGATCCAGCTGGAGGGCATCAAGGAGCGTAAGGCGCTCTTTGAGCAGGGCAGTACCGAATACCTGCGCCTCGATGCCCAGGAGAAAATGCTGCTTGCCCATGGAGATGAAGAGGCTAGGAAGCTAACCCTGAAGGAGAAAGAGCGTGAGCATAGCCAGAAGATGGCCATGCTGGAAGCCAGCTTCTACGATGAGAATAGTGCTGCCTACCACAACGAGCAGGCTTTGAATGAAATGTTATTCCAGGAAGAGATGGCTTTCTTGCAGTGGAAGAAAGACCAGGCTGTAAAAGGCTCTCTGGAAGAGATGCAATTGGAGTGGGAACTAGAGGATCGCAACGCACAGCATCTTGAAGAGACGCGGCGCGATCTGGAAGACCGGCTGCTGAAGATACGTACCGACTATCTGCATCAGGCCAATGACATGCAGCGTGACATAGAGCTGAAAGCCCTGAAGGATATCTACGACAAAAAGCTGCTGTCAGAAGAGGATTACCAAAAGGCAAAACTGGCCATCGAGGCTAAGTATGCCAAGAACCCCGCACAGGTGACTAAGGACCAGTTCACTGAGAATGTGAACAATGGTCTGGCCGTAGCACGCGAAAAGGCCGGTGATGCGAATAAAGAAAACCCATGGACGGGAGATCTTAAAAATTACATGAACACGAACGAGCAGCTGAAGCAACTCTATGAGCAGGATAAGCTTACTCATGCTGAGTATCTTGCTGCCAAGGCTCAGAACCTCTCCGAGTTCATAGAGCAGGTTCAGCAGAAGTACCAGGTAATGTACCAGTCGGTTTCTGCCGTTCTGGGTGGAATCAGCAACTATGCCAAGGCATGCTCAGACTATGAGGTTGCCGTCGTGGAAAAGAACTACGACAAACAGATTGAGGCAGCAGGCAACAATGAGAGAAAACGCAAGAAACTCGAAGAGAAGAAGCAGAAGGAGATTGCCGCCATCAAGTCAAAGGCCAACAAACGGGCCATGAAGATAGAGATTGCTCAGGCACTGGCCAGTACGGCAATGAGTGCCATCAATGCCTATTCGTCTGCTGCACAGGTACCGCTCATCGGTTATATCCTGGCACCTATCGCAGCAGCTGCTGCAGTGGCTGCCGGCATGCTCCAGATTGCCACGATTAAAAAACAGCATCAGACGGAGGAAATGGGTTACTATGGTGGCGGTTTCACCGGAGGCAAGCGATATCAGAAGGAGGCTGGAGTGGTCCATGAAGGCGAGTTCGTCGCCAACCATCAGGCCGTCAACAATCCGAATGTGCTGCCGTTCCTGAACTTCCTCGATCAGGCACAGCGTAACAACACCGTCGGTTCGCTGACTGCAGAGGACGTGTCGCGCTCCATGGGCGCTGGTGGCAGCAGCCAGATCGTTACTCCGATTGTCAATGTCCAAACTGACAATGAAGAGTTACGTGATGCCGTCGATGCTCACCGCGAGGCTACAGACCGGCTGATTGCAAGGCTGAATATCCCCATCGATGCAAGGGTAGTTCTGACGGGTACTGACGGTCTGAAGGCACAAGAAGAATTATTGGATAGGATGCTAAAGAACAAGTAAATATGGCAGTCAAATTATTCCTGGATAACCAAGAGGTCATCACTGATAGTACTCAGGAGATCAAGATAACAAGGGAGAATCCGTACTTCACGCTTTCGGATTCTTACACCCTTGATGTTTCCATCCCGCTCTCCATCCTTCAGAACCGGAAGTTTTTCGGAAGCATACAGAAGCTGGAGAAAAAGAGAGAATACCGAGAATACGCCTGCAGGCTGTATTGCTCGAACTCTCTGCTGATGGAAGGAACTGCACGTATCGTACAGTCCACAGAGTCGGTTGTCAAGGTTCAACTTGCCTGTGGCGTTTCAGCCCTGAAGATGTCAAGCGAGCAGGAGGGGACGTACATTGACAACCTGATTACAGAGAAAGAGGGTTGGCAACTGAACCTTACCAGCACGCTTGATTACGGCCCTACATCAGATGCACCTGTAGACAACATTATGGGCGGTACCCACACAGGATACGGCTTCCCAGTTCTAGACAATACCAATGATATCGTTGTCAACATCGCTGATGCTGATTTCCTGATTTCACGTTCCTGTACTTACGTCAGCGAATGTCCACGACTACTGGACATTGCAAGGCTTATTGCATCAAAGATGGGATATACATTGGATTTGTCTATTCTTCCTGCTGCATGCAATAGTATATTTATAGTATCGGCAACACACGGTAACCTCGGAAAGAAGATACCGCACTGGACAGTCAAAGAATTCTTCAAGCAGTTCCAGAATTTCTTCGGCTGTACCTTGGTCCGAAGCGGAAACAAGGCGCTGCGCCTGGTTCCTCTTGACAGCTTCGCACAAAATCCTGTCACCACGATCACGCCTCTGAATGAATTCCAGGCAGAATACTCGAAGGATGACGATGCAGAAGGCATCATGAACCGTAATGTAGAGTTCGAGATGGAGAATTCCACCTCAGAGACTGTCGATGAAGAAATCCTCGAGCAGGCAAAATATACATCTGAATACTCTGATGCCGGTGTTATGAACAATGCCTTCCGCAACGAGTCTGATGCCGTCAGGATGCATAAGATATACAACCTGAACGGAGAGCTATATGTAGGATGGGAAAAGGGTGAGAATGACTATGAACTGAAACGCGTAGCTCCGTTCAATCCGTTGAAGCGATTCGAGGGTGCCGACAGTGTAAAACTGAAGATCTCACCTGCATACATCGAGGAAGAGGTGGAATGTACAATCTATGCAACGCATGACATGCTGGTTAGTCCGTATAAATTCAATCTGGATCTTAACCTTCCTTCCGTATCAAACCCATACGGTCAAAGTATTAACTTCGGGTACAACCCTTCAGGGGATGAAAGCCAGGAGAATGGCCCGACACTCCAGAGCCTGGTGGAAGGCTCTGAGTCAATCGTCAGCAACGAGGAAAAGTCAGATATCATGAGTGTAGCGTTCCTCGATGGAAAGGAAGAGTATGTAACTGCGGTGTCTGAGCATTACGGCGGCAAGTCTTTTACATACCTGATTCATCTGGCATTCACAGACTACAATTTCAAAAAGCAGTTGTCTAACAACCGCAGCAAATGGAGTTTCAGCCTGAATGACCTGACAGGTTATGATTTCTATCTCGGGCAGCTGCACAAGATAAACTTCAGATGCTCCCACAATGTGAAGCACATCTTCAAGTTCCTGTCTGACAACATCCCGGATGCCGACAATATCTTCATTATCGGTGGAAAGAGATATGCATGTGAGAAGATCGAGGCCAGCATCAAGCAAGGGAACCTTGACAAACTGATGACAGGCTACTTCTATGAAATAGTGTCATAGGTCGCCGTCAAAGTGCTTGGCTGCCTCGTTGACATAGCCAGACCGTCGCTTCATATAGAGGTTCGTGACCTCCACGCTGGAATGGCGTGCCTGGTCCCTCGCTGATATTACGCCCAGTTTCTCGCCATGGTCGATGATGCCGGTATCCTTCAGGCTATAGAACATATAATAAGGTGGGAATCCCAATTCCTCGCGGAGCTTGGCAAAGCGGTTCCTGAAGATATCGCTCCTGGCACGTTCCTCTGATGGTATGAATTGTTTTCCGAACAGGTACGATTTCCCGGAATGACTGAACACTTCGAGTTCCAGCATCAGCTTCACAATCTTATCGTGAAGTGGGACACGTCCGTTCTTTCGGTTCTTACTTACCATCGACGGAACGAATACCGTCTGATCCTGCAGCTGGATATCTCTCACTCGTATCTTCACGAGCTCGATGGGCCTGATCATCGTGTAATACTCGAAATAGCATGCCAGCAGGAAACGCTTATCAGTTTGCCTGAGGTGTGCGGACATACGCTTCACGTCTGGTACCGACAATGGCTCCCTGAACTTTTCCTTCACAGGAAGAATAGGGATCTTCGATATCGGATTGTCGGAGAGGTACTGCTTTTCCACCAGCCAGGTGCAGAAAGCGGACATCCATGTACGGTAGTTGTTTCTGGTCAGGGTGGAAGTCTCTCGGTCGAGAAGAATGTAGTCCAGGAAGTCAGTGGCAAGTGCCGAATCCAGCTCATATACCTTTTTATTATTATAGTGTCGGTCTTCCAGCCATTCCTCGAAGATGTTCAGGCGTGAATAATAGTCTATCCGGGTCTTTTCGGACATGGCACCCTTCTGCTCCAGTTTCTTGATATAGGTCTTGTACCTGCCTATGACAGTCATCAGAGGCGTGGCCGTGCGTCCTACAGACGGAGCAGTGAAGGGATTGATGCCCTTCATGAAGTTGTTATAGACATTGGCTGAGATTTGGGCAGCCATGAAGTCACGCTCAGCACCTTTCAAGTATCGGTTGAGCATGATCTTGAATCTGACAAGCTTGCCAGACTCCGGATTTCTCACATAATAAAACAGGTAGGAATCCTTGCCGTCCTCGCCGTCATGGCGTCTGCAAGGGATAAAATCCACGTTAGAATAACAATTTTTAGAGTTTTTTGGAAACATTTTTTTTACGTTCTTTCGCAGAAAGACCGTTATTAAACATTTCTTTTGTCCGTTGATTTAAATTTAACAAAGCCGCAAGTGGTTGAAAATCAACTCTTTACGGCTTATTTTGGTTGCGGAGGCAGGAACTGAAAGAAGTCCTTTGTCTCTTATTTAACTACGTACAAAAGCCGTTTTTAACGCATCTTCCTGACAATTAATACTATTTCTTGTCCGAGTTTTGTCCGAGTTTAAGAGCCAAATCAAGTCTGGTTCCCAGTTCATCCTTAACCTTTTTTAAATCATTTATTCGCTCATCTTTCTCCTTTATAAGCAATCTCAGGGCCCTATTTTCTGCCTGGAGTGATTTCGGATCCTGATTAATGACGGAGGAATTTATGATATTCTGATTTCCGACAATAAACGGGGATGCCCCGATTTTGTCCGAACCGCCGAAGAAGTCATCCAGAGATATGTCCAGGATGTTACATACCTTCATGGCGGTTTCTATAGTCGTATTTGGACGCCTCAGGAAATCATTAATTGTTCTGTGGGTATCCTCTCCCCACATAAGAATAGCAAACTGTCGCTCAGTCATGCCACGAGATGCTATGGCTTTCCTGAGGAATTCGAGATTGACATTGACACATTCGTACCTCATGTTACATCTATTTATGTTAAATCCTCTTAAAGGCGGAAAGATTTTTCCGTCATTATTAGGATTATTCCGTTTTTAATATTAATTTTGCCACAAATTTAAATATTTAATCCGAAATAAACAAGAAAATTATGGCAGAAAATCAGAGCATTGACGTGAGGGTTTATTACCAGTCACTAACGAAAAAAGAGAAAGGAAAGTTCCTTCGCTACCTCAGTCAGAGGTACGACTATCCCACCGCAACTATGAGCGGGAAACTCAGAGAGAACAACGTCAGCGAATTACGTCGCGATGAGTTAGAGAACATCACCAAGACAATAGAGACTGGCGTATGGATGCAATAGAGTTTAGGGTTTCCCCAGATGGAAAGGTTTATTACAAGCAGGGAAAATCAGAAGAAAAACGGCTAACGAGGTTCTGTACTGGTATCTGTTTGGAGATGCTGGGTATTATCAACGATAGGTTCCCTGGAGCATGGGCAAGGCTTTGCTTGTTATACAAGCCTAAGAACAATTCGTCAGCAGCTAAGGATGTAGCCGCATTCTCTATTATTGAGCGCTTTATCCGCTGCAACTTTGGGGAACACGATTTGCTTACTCCAGATATAGAGAGGGACATCCTCCATTTTGAGGAAGTCCGCTGTCCTCTTAGGGGAATATGCCAGGATGAAAATATCATCTGTAAACCTCAGAGTCTATACAGGTTGACGCCTGCAGAAAAGGAAGTCGCCAAACTGTACCTGAGGGGTGACACATTCGATATGATTGCAAGAGAACTGGGGAAATCTCCATCTACTGTGAAGCAGCAGCTTTGGAAACTGAAGAAGAAACTTGGTGCCAAGAACTGCAGGGAGATCATCCGTGTTTTGCGAATCCACAATATCTAAAACAGAGACCGTCCCGCCAGGCCATAATAAAATTAATACACTAACACTGTCGATAATCTTTTTGGCGGGCGGCCTCTTTAAACTTAAAACAATGCATCCGGATTGTCAAACGTGCAAAGACAAACGCAACTGCATCAATGGGGCAAGGTGCATGAAATGCGGTTGCTATATAGACCGAATAAAAACAAAACCGTGTGAGAAATGAGTAAGGAAGATCAATTTGCAAAGCTTATGGCCTTGGAGGCTGAAGCCGTTGCTATGGGAAAGCAAATTAGGAATGAGGCAGCTGTGGCGCGTCAGGAACTGGCCGACCGCCAACGCAAAGGCCTCACTGGTGATGCTGCCATCGCCCACTATAATGAGTGGATGCAGCGTTATGGTATGGAACATCTAATGGTGAAGGAGGCTAAAGCATGAGGAAATTTAGATTCAGAGGTAAGAGCATTAAAGATGGTGAATGGGTAGAGGGTTATTTTGCCGTGCTGCATATTCCAGTAGAGGAAATAATTGACGGCGTGTTAAAAAGAACAGGTTATAAAGAGGTTCCAAGCATTTTTAATGACGAACCAGGTAACCGTGAGAAAGGAGGTTACTGGCATGATGTTATGCCTGCTACCGTTAATGAGTTTACAGGCTTTTATGATCAAGCGGGTAAACCAATCTTTGAAGGTGATATTGTAGAAAAACAAGATTACCCACACTTAGGTCGGAAACGTACTGTAATCTTTGATGAAAATGGTGCCTTTATGACAAATGAACCTGAAGGTCGTGCTATAGATGTCGTTCTGGCAAGTAGAATGTACAAAGGATGGTGTGTCATTGGCAATATTATAGATAATCCAGGGTGGGCAATGGAAGATTAAATAAAATATTGAATATGGATAAACATTATTTTCTTTCTGTTTGGACAAACAAGTCAAACAGTATGGGCAATGAGCTCAGTGCATACGTGTATGAGAAGTACAATCACGTTGTTGTGTCAGCTGATGACATCCATGATGTTAAGGATTACATTCAGATGAAGATGCGAGAACTGGAGGAGCAGAATAAGAGGTGCAAGCCTTTCCGCTTTGTGTATAACGAGTTCAGAGGTTTCTATGGTGAGATGGAGCCGCACATCATGGTAAAGCCAGACACAGACACCGACAAGGTTGTTTTTTCCATACACGCTGATTATATCAGAAATGCAATATTAGAATACAGGAGACCATAGTATGAAAAGACAAAAAAGAAATTTGAGCCTCCCGGCCATTAAGAAATTTCGGGAGGCTATAGCTAACGGAAATATTGGAACCTATCTGATTGAATCCGGAGAGAAAGTAAATGCTGGAAGCGTTAAGGTGAAGTACACTCTCAAGAATCGCCCTTGGGTAGTTACTGTTGAAGCAAAGAGGATATATAAGAACAAACATTGACATCCTAGAAAAGTATGAAAGCAACGCAACTTGAAATATTCGGAATGTCGGCTGACGAAAACCATTTCACATCGACATTATGGGGTGTTCTAACGTTCTTTCCTGCATCGAGCAACAAATGGAAAGACACCTGCCGGCATTGCCTCTTATGGGACAACGAAGCTGGTCATTGTTCAGAGCCTCCCGGTTCTGCTCGATGTGCCGACTACGAGCGTACTGATAGGAAAGAAGGATATTTTTCAATACAACAAATGCCACACATATGAGTTATTTTCCCGAATTTGACAAACACGGGCGTTACATCGAGTCTCCCTGCTATGGCTGTGAACTGCCCGATTGCAGCTTCTGCCCAAGAGAAAACAAATCTGTCGAAGAATGAAAACCCCTATCACATATTACGGAGGCAAGCAGATTCTCACACATGAGATTCTGGAATTGATGCCAGCCCACAAGATATATGTGGAGCCATTCTTTGGTGGTGGCGCGATATTCTTTGCCAA
>Ga0310695_10009177_pt1 | contig 14994 bp, 8 predicted proteins | sample RumenRJG_04DNA_FD_203882 | JGI IMG/M metagenome (GOLD analysis project Ga0310695, IMG submission 203882) | Bovine rumen microbial communities from Lethbridge, Alberta, Canada - RJG_04 (v2) (version 2) | ecosystem: Host-associated > Mammals > Digestive system > Stomach > Rumen | place: Canada... | reverse complement strand
CAATCCCCAATCCCCAATCCCCATTATTCGTTTAATATTTTTTTATTTTTTTTCTAAATTATCTAATACTTATTATATATATTGATTTATTTTTTAATCTTATTATTTTTTTTATTAATTATTTTTTTATAATCCATATATAATAAGGATTTTTTATGTATATATACTATATTATGTTTGTATGATATATTCGAATATTTATTTTAATGATATTATATTTATTCATTTTATTCAATTAATTTTTTCTTATTATTATTATAATTTTTTATATTTAAAACAATATAAATTTTAATTCTTATATTAATAAATTAATCATGGATGTGATTTTTTAAAATTAATTATAAATTTGAATTATTGATTAAAAAAATATTGAAAAATATTTGCTCAATTTTATTTTTTTAATAATTTTATGTATTAATTAAGTATATATAAAAGATTAATTTAATAGAAATAAAAATAAAAATATTTTTTTTTGAATAATAAAAAACCATTGAAAATTAAAATTTATTTCTTAAGTAAATGATTATAAATATATTCATTAAATGCATGAGGTGCATCAACAATTTTTTTATTCCAATCATTTCCTCCTTCTTCATTTAATCCATCAGTAATATATTTAATACAAATCATAGGTATTTTTTCCAAATAACAAACCTTTGCTAATGCATATGCTTCCATATCAGAAACTTCAACTTCTTTTATAGTAGATTCAGTAGTAGCAAAATTATCCCCACTTCCACAAATTCCATATTCTAAATCATTAATAAATTTTGGAAATTCAATAATCATAGGAATATCTTTTTCAGCTGGAGTTTCTCCTAATTTATAATTAAATATAGAAGCATCCATATCTCTTTGAATAAATTTATTACAAGCTATTAATTGTCCTTTTCTAAATTTTTTACTCCCAACACTTCCAAAATTAACTACATATTTTGGTAATTTATTTTTTAATTTTCTTTCTGTTAATTCTTTTGTTAAGTAATATGTTGCATTTACTTTTCCTACTCCTACATGAATTAAGTCTACATCTTTGAAAAAGTCACCTGTTTCATCTTTCATTGCAACTACAAATAAAATATCATTTTTGTCTAGCATTTATTTTTTTAAATATTATAAAATTTTTTAATATTTGAAATAAGATTTTTTAATTTTTAAAAAAAGAATTTTTATGAAATATAAAAAAACAAACAATATAATTTAATATATTAATAAAATATTAATCTTTATTAAAGTATTAAATCAAAAAAAATTTAATGTTAGATTTATCAAATAAAAACTCTCTTTATCGTTCTGGTTTAATTGAAGATGTATATTTAATAGATCAAGAAACAGTATTAGGTGAAGGTGCATCTGCAATAGTAAGAAAGGGAATAAAAAGAGATTCAGGAGAAACATTCGCAATAAAAATAATAGATAAATCATCTTTAGGAGAGACAGAGCTTGAATCATTATACAATGAATTAAAAATAATGTCAATAATTGATCATCCTAATATAGTAAGAGTATATGAATATTATGAATGTCATGATGTTGTATTTATTGTTATGGAATATATGCAAGGTGGAGAACTTTTTGATAGAATTGTAGAATATGAACATTATACAGAAAAACAAGCAGTTGAAACTTTTAGACCTATTGTTGATGCAGTAAGATATTGTCATTCTTTAGATATTGTTCATCGTGATCTCAAACCAGAAAATTTATTATATGCTACAAATGATGAAAATTCCCTTATTAAAGTAAGTGATTTTGGTTTTGCTAAATTTTTAATTCCAAAAGCTCAGGAAAAATTATTTACTGCTTGTGGAACTCCTTCATATGTAAGTCCTGAAATTATTGAAAGTAAAGGTTATGATAATAAAGTTGATTGTTGGTCTCTTGGAGTTATTTTATATGTTATGTTATGTGGTTTTCCACCTTTTTATGCTGAAGATAATAATGAATTATTTGAAGATATTAAAAATGCAAAATATGAATTCGCAAGTCCTTATTGGGATAATGTTAGTGATGAAGCCAAAGATTTAATTAAAAAATTACTTGTTGTTGAACCAAGTAAGAGATTAAGTTGTGAAGAAATATTAAAACATCCTTGGCTTACTAAAAGTAATTATTCTAATGAAATGCTTATGTTTAAAGATGATTATACTGAATATAGAAAGAAAACTAAATTAAAAAGTGCTATTATGGCAAGTTTAATTGTCAATTTATGGAAAAAAATTGTTTTTGACAAAAAAAATTAATTTTCAAATTAAAGAAATTAAACTATGATATTTATTTATATTTTATTATTTGTTTTTAAGAATTTTTAAATTTTATAATGTAGAGAGAATTTTTTTAATTATTTATTTATCTAAATAATAAATTATATTATATATAAATATAAGAATTTAACTAAACTTAATTAATTAATTATAAAAGTAACTGTAATGCCTGGTTTAGTTGCCATGGGAAATTTAAATTTATTATTTTCTTTAGAAATAGATGAAAAATATGTCAAAGAGAAAAATATAAATTATGAAGAAGTTAAAGAAGTTAAAGATTTACAATTTTTATTAAATGATAAAAGTCTATGGGATAAAATTGAAGTGTCTTCAGAAAATGCAACTTTAAATATGATTTTAACAAGTAATAAAATTAACAAAAAAAAAATTACAATTGATTATATTATTCTTGATAAAGTAGATGGAGATGAAAATCAACAAAAATTTAAAGAACTAATTGATTATGTTTCTGAATCAAGTGGAATAAAATTGATTCAATCTCAAGTATGTGATTGTAATGTGAATATATCTTTAAATATAAAATATGGAAAAGATGAAGAAAAAAATTTTGCTATAACTAATAGTAAAGGATTAACTGGTCCAGAAAAAGAAGAAGAAAAAGAAGAAGAAAAAAAAGAAGATGAAGATAAAAAAAAGGATGATAAAAAGAAAAAAGAAAAAAAAAAAGAAAAAAAGAAGGAAGAAAAAGAAAAAGAAAAAAAAGAAGAAAAAAATGAAAATAAAAAAGAAGAAGTAAAAGAAAATAAAAAAGAAGTAAAAGAAAATGAAAATAAAAAAGAAGAAGTAAAAGAAAATAAAGAAGAAGTAAAAGAAAATGAAAATGAAAAACAAGAAGTAAAAGAAAATAAAGAAGATGTAAAAGAAAATGAAAATGAAAAAGAAGAAGTAAAAGAAAATAAAGAAGAAGTAAAAGAAAATGAAAATGAAAATACAAAAGAAAAAGAAGAAAATAATATTGAAAAAAATAATGAAAATAATATTGAAAAAGATGAAAATGCACCAAAAGAAGAATCAAATGATAAACAAAATGAAGCACAAGCTCCTCCAAAAGAAAACAATAATGAAAATGAAGAAGAAGAAAATAATCCATTCACAAAAATAACTGAAGTTGATATTGGATCTTATGATTTTGTTTATTTTGATTTAAAAGATTATATTGAAAGTGAAATTGCAAATTCTATAAGTTTAGATGATTTAAAAGGTTTTTTTATTTATTTAAAATTAAACACTCCTACTAATATTATTTTAAATGTTGGAAAAGGAGATGGTGATTTTGAAGAATTAAAAAATATACTTGTTTTTCCTGATTTTTATATTTTTGGTAATAAAGATGATGTTTATAATTTAATGAGTAAATTTAATGATGAGAAAAAAAAAAGAGAAAAGGATGAAAAAAAACAAAGAGAAGAAGAAGAAAAAAAAAAAAGAGATGAAAAAAAAAAAAAAAGAGAAAAGTTTATGGGAATAAAACATAAAAGTAAAAAGAAAAAGAAAAAAGATGATGATTTACAATATGAAGAACCTGAAGAAATTGATAATAAAAAATTTAATAAAAAAGATAAGGAAAAAGTAAAAGAAAATAAAGAAAAAGAATCAAAAGATAAAAAAAATGATAAAAATAAAAATGATGAAGATGAAGAAAAAAAAGAGGAAAATGAAAATGAAAATAATGAAGAAGAAAATCAAGAAGATGATAAAAAAGATTCAAAAAAAGAAAAAAAAAAATATAAACTTGATAAAAGAAAAGTATATGAAATATTTTCTTCAGAAATATGTCAAAAATGTCCAATTCCCTTTAATGAAAAAATAGGAATTTTTATTGATGACTTTAAAAAATATATTATAGTAAAAGCAACAAAAGATTGTGAGAGACCAGAAACAATAGAATATGATATGAAATGTTATCCAAAATCAAATCCTCATAATATGGAATTAGTAGATGATTATAAAAAAATAATTAAAGATAATTATGATGAATTTAATATGATATTTAATGCTTGTTTATTATCAAAAATTGCTGATGGTGGTACTTCTACAGAAAATATTTTTATATCTTATATTACTGGAATGGAAGTTGTAAAAAAAATGATTGAATTAAAGAAAAATGGTTTAGAACCTCCAAAAAATTCAAAAAACTTTTATCAAGTTAATATTAGTAAAAATATGGTTGAAAAGATTTTTGGTGACTCAGCAACAAAAAAACAAGAAGGTAATTTTGTTTTAGATTGTATTGATAAGAAAAAATCAAGATATAGAGTTTATAATCCACTTTTAGATAAAAATTTAACACCTTTCTTTTCTACAAATTTAAATAAAAAATTTTTACAGACTGGTGGTTTTGTTACTAATAAAGGTTTTATTGTTTATGATAGTGTATATAGAGATACTTTAGGTTCAATTCCAAAGAAAAAAAAAGAAGATATAAAACCAGATGAATTAATGAATACTATTAATGAAATTCAAGTTAGTCACGATATTCATAATAAAGAGAAAGAAGCACAAGAAGAAACTGTTAGAAAAAACCCTATTTTAAAAACACAAGTTGCTGCTTTTAAATATAAACCAATTGAATTTGATTTATATCAAACTCAAAAATTACCTCCTATTAAAAATCGAGGTGGAGCTTTTCACAATAGAACTTCTTCTACAAATATGCAAAAGAAAAATGATAATTTCAATAAAACATCTCAATAAACTTTTTTAAAGGAAATTTTTTAATTATTTATTTTTTATTTGTTTTTTTTGTTGTTAAAATTTAAAAATAAATTGTTAAAAGAATTAAAAATAATTATATAATAAAATTTTATTATTAATAAAAAAATAAAAACACCATTTTATAAAGTTTCAAAAAAAACATAAAAAAAAATATTAATATATAAATAAAAAAACAAACAAAAAAGAATAATAAAAAATGGATAGAGGAAGAATGATTGATCACGTTCAAAATGTAAACGCAATGCAAATAGACTCATTTCGTAAAACTGGAAAAACATCAACTCGTATAATCCATCCACCAGGTGGTGAAGATCACTGGAATTTAGCATGGGGCTTTGAAGATCCAGAACCTCCAAAACCAAAAGTGAATAATAAAAAGATTGATCAATTTAAAACAACATTTGAATTACAACAAGAACAAAATTACCCTAATCAAATGAAAAATAGAAATGTTGTAGAATCATCTGAATTTAGAGATGCAATGTATAATGAACCTGAAGATAGATTCCCTAAAAATAATAATATGAGAAATAATAGAAATGTGAATGATTCACCTAAAAATATTATTTATAATCAAAATGAACAAAGAATTCCTAAAAATATAAGAAATAATAGGAATGTAAATGAGTCACCTGAATTAAGACAAATTATGTATAATCAAAATGAACAAAGAAACTCTAAAAATATAAGAAATTATAGAAATGTAAATGAATCTCCTGAATTGAGACAAGCAATGTATAATCAAAATGAACAAAGAAATTTTATATCTAATAGTAAATATAAACCAGTTGAGCCTATTGAAAATGAAAATAAGAATATTGTTACTAGGAAAGTTTTTAATTCTTTACAAGTTTTCAATAAAGATGATGGAAATAAAGAAAGTGAAGTAAAGCAAAAAAAAGGATTTGTTGCTACTTTTAATATGTGTTAAGATTTTTATTTTTTATATAGTTAATTATCTAATTTAGTGTATTCTTTTATTTTATTTGAAAAATTTATTAAAAATTTATATTTTATTTGTTACTAAAAAAATTTTCTCCTTTTTCATTAAAAATGAACTTTTATTCATTATTTTTTATTATGATTATGATTTAATTTGTTTTTCATTTGATTAATTGTACTTTTTTGATCATCTATTATTTTTTTTTGATTTTCTATTAATTGATTTGCATAATTAAGTTGTGTTTTTATGCATTCAAATTCAGTATGGTTAACAATTAAATTTTCTCTTGTAAATTTATTTAAACAATGTGGACAATAAACTTCTTCCTTCTTACATTTATCAATATGCTTTTTATATAAATATTTTTTGATATTTTCATTTCCACAATATTTACAAAATATTTTTTTCCCACCACATACTTTAGTATGTTCTCTACAAAAATTAATATTTCCTTCAAAATCACAAAATTTACATTTATATTTAAATCCATATGGACAATTTTTAATATGTTCATCATATTTTTCTTTCTCAGAAATATATTTACAACCCAATTTTGAAAATATACATTTTATTTTAATTAAATTAAAAATATTCAAATATTTTTCTTTTAATGTTATTATTTGACATTTTCTACATTTAAAAGGGCATTTGCCTCTTTTTTCAATACAACATATACAAAATATTTTTTCAGTATTTGAACACATTATTGGAACAAATGGTATATTTTTACATATATTACATAAATATTCTTCAGCAATTTTTTTATGTGATGGGATAATTAAATTTATTGATATATATTTTTCTATTTCATAAGCTTTACCTTTTAAATATAATGATTTAAATTCTAAAGTATTTTCATAATCAATACATATAAATAAATCGTCTAATAGATTAAGATTATTTTGTTTTTCTAAATTATTTCTATTATAAATTTTTTTCATTTTGAATAAATTAATTGTAAATATAATTTTAATGATATATATAAATTTAATAATTAAAAATACTATAATTGTTAATATATTTAATCATCTTTTATATTTAATTCATTCAATTTTGAATGTCCTTGAACTTTATAACCTTTATTTGTATTAATTTTACCTAATTGGACCCATCTTGTTGGTTGAATATTATTATTTATTTCTGTGTTACAATTATAATTTGTTTTATTCATAAATTTAATCCCAATATTTTCTATTTTTGGTTCAATTTTAATTAATTGAATATTATCTTGATTAGAATTATTATTTTTATTATTTCCATTATTAATATTATCTAATGTTTTATGAATTATATTTTCAACTCTTGAAGGAGATCTTCCTGTTTTTACTCTATTTCCAAAATTATTTCTTTTAATAGGACTAGTTGATGAAGGATTTATTTTTTTTGTATTTTTTTGATTTAATATAGAATTTTTTGATTTATCAATTGGCGGTATTTTTATATTATTATTTATTTTTAAATTCTGAGGCTGAGAATTTTGATGAATGTTATTATTATTATTTGAATTAAATCCATAATTTGTAATATTCCCATGAATAAAGTTATAATTATTGCTTACTGGATTTTGATTTATAGGATTTTTATAATTATTATTATTAATTATTTCAATTTGATTTAAAATTTCAATAATTTTATTTTCCAATTCTTTTAATTTATTATTTAAAATTTTATTTTCATTTTTTAACTCAACTATATTATTATTTTGAATTGATATTTGATTTAAATATTTTTCCTTTATTAAATTGTTTTCAAATAATTTATTATTTTGTTCTAATTGATTTACAGATTCTGAATGTGTAATTATATTATTTTTTTCTTTTGTTTCCAATAAACTATTATTATTTCCTTTTTCTAAATTTTTTTTAAGCAAATCAAACCTATTATTACTTTGTTCTAACTCAGCTTCTAATTCTTTAATTACATTTTCATTATTTTCTAATGTATTATCATTATTATTATATCTATTATTATTATTATTAATTGTGATTGTAAGATTTGAACTATTATCTATAAAGCTATCTTCTTTATTATTAATTGTACTATTTTCAGAAAAAATCTTTTTAATATTATTTGTTTTTTCATCTTTATTATTATTCTTTTTTTTATATTCAATATCTTGACTTTGACTTTGTCTTAATTGATTTGTTGATTCATTTCTTCTAAAATTAAAACTTAAAATTTCTTTTTCATTTTTAGTTAATGTTAATTCTCTTTCATCCAAAGAATTTTTTCTTTTACGTGTTATTTTTTTTATTACATTTTTAATTTCTTTTTTTTGAACATTATTTCCTAAATTTTTTCTAAATCTTACATCTTTAATAAATTCAGCTAATTCAAAAAATTTTGTTCTAATCAATCCAAAATCTTTTTTGAATTCATTTAAAGAATTAATATTATTATTACAAATGATTTTATAATTCTCAACTTCATTTTTAAAATTTTCATTTATTTCTTCTTTAATTTTAAGAATTTTTTCCCAATCCTTTGATAAATCTAAAGATTTTTCTTTTAATTCAATTGCATATTTTGTATTTTCAAGTCTTAATTCCATCATTTTTTCATTAACAATTTCAATCATATCTTTACAATTTCTTTCAATTTTTGTACCAATTTCATTTGAATATTGCATATTAGCTTTTGTACTATTATCAACCATAATATGAAAAGTCTTTATTATTCCTTCTAATTTTTCTTTATAACTTTTTAAATCTAAAATATTTCTTTCTTTAAAAGAATTTAATTTACTAAATTGATTTAAAGTATCTTCAATGAAGTCTTTACAATTTTTATATTTACAAAAATTTCCTATAACTCCTGGGATAACTAAATTTTCTAAATATAATTTATCAAATTTTTCTATTGCCTTATTTAAATCCATTTTAATTGAACTTATTCTTATTTCATGAGTTGTTATTTGATCAATTGTTTTTGCTACAAATGCATTATAACCTTTTAATTCATCAAATTTTGTATTTATTTGAGCTTGTGATGATAAAATTTCAGAATATTGAGAATTTATTCTTTTTGTTATTGCATCATATTCACTTTCTTGTTTTATTATTTCAGATTTGTAATTTTCTATTCTTTCCTCTATTTTTTTATTATTTTCACTTATCAATGATAAAATTTCTTCTTTAAATTTATTTAAATCTTCTGATAAATTTGAATTAGGGAGAAATTGTATTGGAATTTTAATTGATTTGTTAATAATATCAGGTTTTAGTTCTGCCATTGATATTTTATTTTTTATTTCCTAAAATTATTATTTAAAAAAATAAATTAATATATAAAATATGATTGATATTTTTTTTGAAATTGAAAAAAAATTATATAATTTTTCTTATCTGTTATCAAAAAATTCATAAGATATTTATTTATATATTATAAAAGTAATAAATAAAAATTATCATTTAAATGATAATTATATTTTCATAAATAATTTTTATTCATAATAATATTTAACATATATTTGATAGAAAATATCAGTAAAATAAATTTTTTAATTTTTTATATTTATACACAAATTATGATATAATTAGGTAAATTTTATAAATAATGGAAGAAGATATTAAATCTCGAATATTTAAATATAAAATTTATTCTGATAAAAAATCATTTAAATCATATTTAAGAGAAGTATGGAAAGATCTTAAAAATCGAACATCAACAAGAAATATTCAAAAAAGTGAAAAAATAAAAGGAATTACATTTGAAATTTTTTTAAGTTTTTATTCTTTACCATTATTAATATCAAAGAGATTATTCAAAATAATGAATAATTCCCTTTTTAATGTATTATTAATTGATGATTTTGTTGAAGGAATAACTGACTTATTTTATTATGAAGAAAGAGAATATAATCTCAATTCAGAAATATATAATGAAAAAGAATTGAAATTAATTTTCAAAATATGTGATTTTGATAATGATGGTTTTATAACTAAGGAAGATATTAATTTAATAAAATTATATATTCCTTTCCCAGAAGAAATAATAAATGAAAAATTATTTATAAATAAATCAACAATAAATTATGAAGATTTTATTAATCCATCTAATAAATTATTTTATGAATATTTTTTATTATTTTTATTAAAAAATACTCCTTTTCATAAATTTTGTTTGAGTGTATATGAAAAACAAATTAATTCAATTGATAATGAAAAAATAGAAAATAGGAGACGTTCAAATTCAAGTAAAAATACTATAAATCAAATAGAAAAATGTCCTAGAAGAAAAAGTCTTTTTAATGAAAATCAATCAAATGAAAATAATATAACATTAGAATATAATAATAATAATTTTCAAAATTATTTTGAATATTCAATTTTTTCATGTCCAAATTTATTATTTGAAAATTCTCAAATTGATAATCAAAATTATTTTAAAATCAAAAATGGTAATTTTTCAAAAAAATATGAAACTGAATCTTCAGTTGGAAGAAATTCAACTACAATGAGTTCTTACTTTACAAATGATTTTGATTTTAATAATAATCATAATATTTATTTTGAACAAAAATATACTTTTGATAAAAAAAATTCAAATTCAAAATATATAAATTATTTTGATTATAATGAAAGTGAAGATGAAAATTATTATGAAGATGAGAAAATTGATTTTGATGATATTATTGTACCTCAACAATGTGGATATTTATTTAAACAAAGTAGTAAAAATGGTTTATTTAAAAAAACATATTATAAATTATGTGGAAAGGATTTATATTTTTTTTCTAATTGTGAATCTTTAAAGCATGAAGGAATGCATATTTTAATAAATGTTTTTATTAAAGAAGATTATAATCCAGTTTATTTTAATGGAAAATTATATTATCCTTTTTCAATTATTTATTCAAATCATGAAAAAATTTATTATGCTCCTGATAATGAAAGTAAAAATAAATGGGTTATAAAATTAAAGACTGCCATTAATTACGAAGATTTAAATGATAAATATATTATTATGAATCAAATTGGAAAAGGGAGATTTGCTTCTGTATATTTAGGATTTAATAAAAAAACAAATAAAAAAGTGGCAATTAAAATTTTAGATAAAAATGAAATGGATGATGAAGATATAAAATTAACATATAATGAAATTGAATTATTAAAAATTTGTAAAAATGAAAAAAAAATAGTGAATTTATATAGAAATTTTGAAAATGAAAATTATTTTTATTTAGTATTAGAATATTGTGAAGATACATTATTAAATTATTTACAAGAAAGAAATTTCTTAATTCCTGAAAAAGATGCAAAAAAAATAATATTAAAATTATGTGAAATAATATCATATATACATAAAAAAGGGATTTGTCATCGTGATATAAAAATAGAAAATATTTTATTAATAGAAAAAAATAATATTAATAATATAATATTAAGTGATTTAGGTTTAAGTACTTTATTAATTAATAATGAAAAAAAAAATGATCCTTATGGAACAATTACTTATGTTGCTCCTGAAGTATTAAACAAAGAATTTTATGATAAAAAAATAGATTGTTGGTCTTTGGGAGTAATAAGTTATTTATTATTAGGAGGTTGTTTACCTTTTAATAATGAAAATAATGAAGAAATATTTCATTCAATTCTTTTAATTGAACCTAATTATGAAAATTTACTAAATAGAGGAATTTCATTTATTGGAATTAATTTTGTAAAAAAATTATTAAATAAAAATCCAAATAATAGAATAAATATCGAAGAAGCTTTGGATGATCCATATTTGAAATTTAATTAATATGATATTAGTAATTATAAAATGTAATTTGTAAATAAATTGTATTACATGAATTATTTATTATCTGCAAGATTATTTGATAAATTTAACACTTGTTGATATTTAATAATATTTAATAAGAAATAGATAATAATATTTTATGAAATATTGAAATATAAATATTAATTCAAACTATTTAATTATCCTAAAATGGAATAATATCATTAATAAACTCATAAATTATTTTTGATTTGTATTTATATAAAAATAATTTCAATTTAAATTGAATATTAATTATATAGAATATTAAATTTTATATTATTTTTAAAATAAATAATTTATAAAAAAATAACAGAATGGCATTTGTCATTCGTTCAGAACGTTTCACATCAAAAGTAGAAGATAACAACACAACAGGTCCAGGCTCATATGATTTAATTAAAGATTCCACATTAAAAATAAATACAAATGAAGAGATTCCATTTTTTTCATCATCAAAAAGAAATCCAGATTACATGAATAAAGATAATATATTTAATCCAGGACCTGGTTATTATGAAAAAGATAATCAAGATCTTCCTTTTTATCAAAATAATTATAAATTAAAAAGAGAACGTTCAGCACAATTACAAAAATTTATCGTTTATGATGCATTTAATTTGAATAGTTTAAATAAATTAAAAAATATTGGAAATAATCCTGGACCAGGTTCATATGATATTCCAAATACCTTTGGTAATTTACCAAAATATCTTTTAAATAAGAAAAATAATTTAAGTACTGGAAATATAAATAATAGAGCCATATCTGCATTTGAAGATAGGAGAGTTGTATCAATTCCAGATAGAAAAATGGAATATGGTTATGAAATTAATGATAAAGGTGAAATTTATCATTCGAATAATCCTTATAATTTATCTCCAAAAAATAATAATAAAATTCCATTTAAATCAAATAAATCAAGAAGATATTTAATTACTTCTGCAAGGAAATATTCTTCTAAATTTACTAATATAAATACAATTTCTGATGATGATAATGATGATTATAATAATTCAATTGAGAATTCCATTTTAATGAATAAATATAATAATATTGAAAGTAAAGTTTATAATCCAAATAAAAAAGTATATAATAATAAAGAAAGAGTAAGAAGTAATTATAAAATAAATGATGAAACTTTAATGAATAGTGATTTATCCTTATCAGAAAAAATTGATGTTATTTTAAATTCTTCAGATTTCCAAAATTCTCCTGGACCAGGATATTATTCTTCTATTGACCCTGAAAAACAAAATTATATTAAAAAAAGAAATTTACAAAGTTTTGGTTCTTTTGAAATAAGATTTCCAGAAAATAAAAAAATAAAAAAGAAAGATAATAATTCATTTATTGAGAATAATAATGAAGAGATTGAAATGATTGAAGAGAATAAAGAGAAGTATTTTAATAGGAGAAAAATAGATAAATTAGGAATAGAAAGAGATAAAAAACATGAAAAGCAATTATTAAATAGAAGAAAAGAAGAAAAATATGATATTGTTGGACCAGGAAGATATGATATAAATAATAATCATTTACAACAAAAAAGTTGGAATAATAATTATGAACAATTTGGTTCTTTATCAAAAAGATTTGAATATAATGAAAATGAATCAATACCTGGTCCTGGAGATTATAATCTTAGACAACCTATTATAAATGAAAAAAAAAATATTAGAGTTAAAAAACTTAATAAAATTACTCATAATCTAAATGAAATAAAAACAATTGATTTTTCACCTGAAGAATCAATGTTTAAAAATAAAAAAAATACAAAAAAGAAAAATATTTTAATTAATTCAGTAGAATATATTTTAAATAATAATAAAAAAAATAAATTTAGACCTTTTAATCCAATAAAATTAGAAAGAGAGAAAATAATTAAACAAAAATTTTTAGAAAGAAAAATACAAGAAGAAAAAAATAAATCAAATATTGGTCCAGGTTCATATAATATTGCATTCAGTGATTTTGAAAGAAATAAAGGTTTAATTTTTCCAAAATCATCAAGATTGGTTTCAGAGAAAAATTATTTTGATAGTGAAGATAATGTTGGCCCTGGTGCATATTATAAAGATCGTTATGGAGATTGGATTAAGCCAACACATAATGTTTTATTTGTTTAATATAAAATTATTTTTATATTCATTTTTTTATTATAATATTGGAATTTTTAAATTAGATTTTAAAATATAATTTATTTGATTCCATTTTTACTTCATATTCTTATTTTTCTTTCTCTGAAATTTAAAAATACTTTTTTATTTCTTATTTTATCAGTTACTATACATAAAAATTATTTTTATTATTTAAACTTTTTAATAATGTTAATTTTTAATTTTCAGAAATTAAATTATCATTCTGTAAAAAAATTAATAGATTATTTTTTTAATTGGAAATAACACATTATTTGATTAACTCAGAAAAAAATGAAATATAATAAGAAAGAAAAAGAATTATTTATTAATATTTAAAAATATTAATCTTTATTATTATTTACTATATTCAATATTATATTTTATTAAAAAAATTTTGAAAAAATGTTATATTATGAAAATCAATTAATATATTTAAAATAAAGGAAAAAATTGGAATTATTATTATTAATAATATCAAAAGAATTAAATTCATTCTTTTTAAAAAGATATGAAAAAGAACTAAAAATAATTTATATAATTAATTAAATATATTAAAGACTTTGAATAATATACTTAAAAAGAGAAATGAAAAAAAAATGTAAATTTAATTTGAATAAGATATTTTATTTATAGATTATAATTCAAATATAATTGAATTTTAATTTTGAAAAAATCTTGATTACAAATTATTTTTTTTGAAGAATAAATATTATAATATTTAATAAATCAATTATTTCTTTTTCTTCATCATTAAATTTAATATTTAAAATTTAAAATTTTTTTTCAAATTTGATTTATCAATATTATTTTCTTTCTAAATGCATGAAGATATTAAAATATTAAATTATAAAAATATTTTGTACCTTAATTCCCATATTAAATAATAAATATTTAATTATTTAATTTTTCCTAATTGTTTATGAGAATTAATAAAATATATTTTTTTTAAAATGGGATTAAATAAATAATTTTGTGTGTTAAATAATGAGTTTTAATTAAATAATAAAAATTTTGATACATTTATAAAATTTATATATGATATATTGTTTATTAAAATATTTTTATTAATATTATACAAAAATTTAAATGAAATAAATAAATATTTTTCTAAATTTTGAATTTAAAATTTTTGAAATTATTAATTAAT
>Ga0310695_10009174_pt1 | contig 14998 bp, 9 predicted proteins | sample RumenRJG_04DNA_FD_203882 | JGI IMG/M metagenome (GOLD analysis project Ga0310695, IMG submission 203882) | Bovine rumen microbial communities from Lethbridge, Alberta, Canada - RJG_04 (v2) (version 2) | ecosystem: Host-associated > Mammals > Digestive system > Stomach > Rumen | place: Canada... | reverse complement strand
ACAGTGCCTCGCGCAGGTGCTAACGATATGGACAAGTACGCTTGCTCAAGCGCCATGGTTTACAATGGCAGCTTCTTCAAGATCAAGCAGATTCAGCTGGGATACACACTACCCAAGAGCCTGATCAATAAGGTCTTCCTGAGCCACGCCCGTATCTATGCTTCACTCGACGACTTCTTCACCTTCTCAAAGTATCCAGGCTTCGATCCTGAGGCTGCTACCAACGCTACCTCGGGTATGGGTATCGACAAGGGCGGCTATCCTACCTCGAAGAAAGTTGTACTTGGTTTAAACATCGAATTCTAAGAGAGTTAAAGAATTGAAGAATTGAAAAATTGAAAAATTGAAATCATTATGAAAAAGAATATAATATATATCGCCCTATTGGCCGTTGCATCGCTCGGATTCAGCAGTTGCGACAGCGAGCTCGACATTGCCAAGCACGGCAACCTGGGAAGCATGGAAGACTTCTACACCAACGACGAAAACACCATGCAGGCCACCTCTTCACTCTATCTGCAGATGCGCGGCCTTCACTACAACTGGTTTATGACCAAGAACTGCCTGTCGGACGATGTCTGGTCTGGTGGCGGTTCTCGCGGCGACAATGCCGAAATGGAGAAACTCAACGAGTACACCTTCGGCACCGACCACGGCATGATCCAGAGTCTTTATTCGGGACTCTATGGCGTCATCTACAAAGCGAATCTGATTATCGACAAGGTACAGGGTGACACACCTATTATGAAGCGTGCCGTCAACGAGGCCAAGGTGTTCCGTGCATGGGCTTCGTTCGAGCTGGTAACACTCTTTGGCACAGCACCTGTTGTAGACCATCTGCTGGAACCTGGCGAGTATCGCTTAGGCAACAGCGCCCCTGCTGATATGTGGGCACTCATCGAGAGTGATCTGAACGATGCCATCAACAGTGGTACCCTGCCCTCAAAGAGCGACGTGAACGATGCCGAGGGTGGTATCCGCATCACCAAAGAGACTGCCCAGGCATTCTTAGGCAAGGCTTATCTCTTTGAAGGTAAGAACAGCGAGGCTGCCGCCATGCTCGACAATGTGATCAACTCGGGCAAATACGCTCTCTATCAGGGCGAATATGATGCGCAGTTCCATGCAGCTGCCAACAACAACTGCGAGTCGGTATTCGAACTGCAGAAGCGTAACGATACCGAGCAGATGTGGAACCAGTTCGACATGGGGCTGCTGATGCAGGGCTGGCGTACCGACAAGATGAACTACAGCGGACAGGCTGCTACCGTGATTGCACAGGGTACCTACGGATTCATGAACCCACGCAAGTCGCTCTACGATGCGTTCGTGGCTTGGGAAGGTGCCAACGGCTACCGTCTGAACAAGACCATGATGACCTACGAGCAGCTGAAGAACTTTGGCGTTAGCATCCAGACGGGCGCCTTGGTATATGGTTGCGAGGGGTACTTTATGTGGAAGAACCAGTCGCTGAAGGAGGACTGCGTTGTGGATCAGTCGTTCTTCCAGGGTGTTCAGTTCACCAATCTGAAGATTATGCGCTATGCCGAGGTTCTGCTGTTGGCCGCCGAGGCTCAGTTGCAGGCAGGCAACACCAGCAAGGCACTCGATTATATCAATCAGATCCGTACTCGCGCCAAGGAGACACCGCTGACCAGCGTAACGCTGAACGACATCAAGACCGAGAAGCGCCTGGAGCTCTGCAACGAGAGTGTACGCTTCCAGGATCTGGTTCGCTGGAGCGACGCAGAGTCGGCTCTTGGTCAGCAGGGTAAGGAAATACCTGCCTTCGGTACCGAGGGTGTACAGTGGCTCTTCAAGAACGACAAGTATGGTTTCAAGAGCAAGCACAAGCTGCTGCCTATCCCTCTGAAGGAGATTGAGCTGAATCCTAACATGACTCAGAACGCTGAATGGTGATGGAAAAATGGAAGAATTAAAAAATGGAAGAATTAAAACATTAAAAAAGAACAATATGAAAGCTTTTAGATATATCATCATGTTGCTGGCCGTTATCGGCTTTACCGCTTGCAGCAACGACTCCATCGAAGACTTGAACGGTGAATTCAGCAACATCACCTTCTGCACCTTCAATAATGCAAACGTACTGCCCACCACCAAGTTGGGTAAGGGCGTAAAAGCCCTGAACACCCAGTTTACCGATGCCGACGGCCATACTCTGTCGCTCAGCTTCGGTAGCAAGGAGTGGATCCTGGGCGAGGGTTCGTTCTCACCAGTAGCCACAGTCAGCACTGCCGGTACATACGCCGGAACCATCAATGGTTCTACTATCAGCGAGGGTAATGTAGATGTCAGCCTCGTTGAGGATATCTACTTCATCGCCGGTCTGGTAAAGACCGCCGATGGCAAGCAGTACAAGACTTACTACAAGGGCCCTCTGACCTTCATCGTAGGCGAGGATGATCCTGAGGCTAGCGGCTATACCATGAGCATCCAGACCAGCACCGTTGAGATTATGGACTGGACCACATGGCAGACAACATCTTACCCCGATGTAACCAAGTATTCTATCACCGTTTGCGATCCTAACGGCGCACAGGTAGCTTACTTCGATGTCATCAACGGTAACAACAAGAAGGCTGACCAGCTCGCAGGCAGCTATACAATTGTTGGCGACGCTCACGATGCAATGCAGATTAGCGCTGGTTACTCTATTCCTGACTACAATATGGCTGGTGGTTCAAGCTTTGTTGATGCAGCCGGAGCCACACAGTATCTTACTGGCGGTGGTACTGTCGAGATTACCACAGCAACTGGTATCGATGGCAGCACACTCTACTCGTTCAAGGGCACAGGTCTTGGCACAACCGATATCACTGGTGCTACAGGTTCTGGTTCATTCAACATTATGTTCGTGTCATTCCTCGATGTAAAAGGTACTATCTACAGAGATATCGAGATCAACAGCGCAAAGATGGGTGCTACCATGAAGTACTCTATCTATCTGCCAGAGGGATGGGATGGTCAGACCACTCTGCCCGTCATCTACCTGCTGCATGGCGCTGGCGACGATCAGAACTCATGGCTCGACAAGGGTAATATGGCAGCACTCACCAGTGCAGCCATCCAGAATGGCGAGCTTGGCAAGGTAGCTGTTGTAACTCCCGATGCTCAGCTCACATTCTACTGCAACGACTACGAGAACTACTTCTTCGAGGAGCTTGTTCCTACTGTCGAGAATACGTTTAATCTGGGTAAGGACAAGTCAATGCGCGCTGTCGGCGGTCTGTCGATGGGTGGCTATGGCACTCTCTACTATGCCGTTAAGCATCCTGAGATGTTCTGCTGCGCTTACGCTATGAGCCCAGCTTGCTACATCGACGGTCTGCCCAACCTGTTCGAGCTCTATCCTGCAGCCAATATAGCAGAACTGCCCGACCTTACTCAGGAGGTAGGCACAGAGGACGAAGTTGTTTATTCTATGAATCCTTGGTTGGCAGGCACTATCCAGCCTCTCGGTCTGGCTAACTATGAGTACATCGAGCGCCCAGGTGTTCACGACTGGAAGTTCTGGAAGGAGTGCTATCCTAAATTTTTGACCAAACTTGGTAAATATTTCGAATAAGATATGAAGAAACTAATGCTTATGGCTGCCCTCTGCCTGATGGGTATGGCAGCCCAAGCTCAGCAGAATCTGAGCTGGGGACAGGGCCCACAGGTGGCTTCACCCGATGTACATGCCGACAACAGTGTGACATTCAACCTGATTGCCCCCGAGGCACAGAAGGTACAGATTACAGGCGACATGCTGCCTACTAAGAAGGTAGAGTTCGCTGGCAACACCTACGACACTCCGGGAGTAGTCGATCTGGTTAAGAACGACAAGGGCGTGTGGAGCTACACCACAGAGCCACTTAAGCCCGAACTCTACACCTACAACATGATTGTTGACGGTGTAAAGATTATCGACCCACTGAATGTGTATAACATTCGCGATATCAACAATCTGTTCAGCGTACTGCTCATCGGCGGCGACCAGCGCACCGATCTGTACAAGGTCAACAAGGTGGCTCACGGCACCGTTAGCAAGGTGTGGTACGAGAGTCCTACAGCCGGACTTACACGTCGCCTCACCGTCTACACTCCTGCTGGCTACGAAACCAGCGGTAAGGCGTATCCTGTACTCTACCTGCTGCACGGTATCGGTGGCGACGAGAACGCTTGGAGCGAACTGGGTCGTGCTGCCCAGATTCTCGACAACCTGATTGCTCAGGGCAAGGCCGAGCCAATGCTGGTAGTGATGACCAACGGCAACATCTCGCAGGAGGCTTGCCCAGGCGAAACCAGCGAGGGATTCAAGGTGCCAACAATGATGCTGCCTAAGACCATGGAGGGTAGCTTCGAGACTGCATTCCCCGATGTAGTAAAGTTTATCGAGAAGACATATCGTGTAAAGAAGGACAAGGCTCACCGTGCCATCGCAGGTCTGTCGATGGGTGGTTTCCACAGCCTCTTCATCAGCATCAACAATCCTGATCTCTTCGGATATGTAGGTCTGTTCTCTGCAGCTGTCGACCAGCAGCAGCCCAACGGCGGCTTCCCTAACATCTATGCCGACCGCAATGCTAAGATCGACAAGCTGTTTGCCAAGAACCCCAAGCTATTCTGGATTGGTATCGGTAAGACCGACTTCCTCATCAAGAACAACAACGACCTGCGTGCATATCTCGACAGCAAGCACCACAAGTACACCTATCTGGAGACCGAGGGTGGCCACATCTGGCGCAACTGGCGTATCTATCTGTCAGAGTTCACTCCATTATTGTTTAAGTAGAATCATATGAAGAAAAACGTTATAATGGCCGTGGCAGCAGCTGCACTGGTAGCTGGCTGCGCCACTGCCGACAAGCAAGGTCCTAAGAACACCATCAACCAGGAAGAGGTGATGAGCAAGCTTACTCTCGAAGACAAGGCTCACTTCGTTATCGGTACCGGTATGGCTGGTTTTTCGGGCAATGATGCCGTGATTGGTGCCACACGTAGTCTGGTGCCTGGTGCCGCTGGTACCACTTACCCACTCGACTCGCTGGGCATCCCCGCTGTAGTGCTGGCCGACGGTCCTGCCGGACTGCGTATCGACGCTAAGCGCGAAGGCGACTCTGCTACATATTATTGCACCCACTTCCCCATCGGAACCCTGCTTGCCTCAACATGGAACACTGAACTCATCCAGCAGGTGGGTCAGGCCATTGGCGAAGAAGTAAAAGAGTATGGTGCCGACGTGCTGTTAGCTCCTGCCCTCAACATCATGCGTAACCCTCTGTGCGGCCGCAACTTCGAGTACTACTCTGAGGACCCCGTTGTAGCTGGTAAGACAGCTTCGGCCTATATCACTGGTGTTCAGAAGAACGACGTTGGTACCAGCATCAAGCACTTTGCTGCCAACAACCAGGAGACAAACCGCATGAACAACGATGCTCACATCTCACAGCGTGCTCTGCGCGAGATCTATCTTAAGGGCTTCGAGATTGCCATCAAGGAGAGTCAGCCATGGACAGTGATGACATCTTATAACTATATCAATGGTGTTTACACATCTGAGAGCAAGGACCTGGTTACCACCATCCTCCGCGATGAGTGGGGCTACGAGGGAACCGTTATGACCGACTGGTTTGGCGGTAAGGACGGTGCCAAGCAGATGTGGGCCGGCAACGATATGTTGCAGCCCGGCAAGGCCGAGCAGTTCGACAGCATCGTAGCTGGTGTGAAGAGAGGTAAGTTGGCCGAGGCCGATCTGGACCGCAGTGTCCAGCGCATCCTTAACCTCATTGAGAAGAGCCCACGCTATCAGGGTTATAAGTACTCTAACAAGCCCGACCTGCAGGCTCACGCTGCCGTTACACGTCAGAGCGCTGCCGAGGGTATGGTACTTATGAAGAATGGTGGCGTGCTGCCATTTGCCAAGAACATCAAGAATGTAGCCCTGTATGGTAACACCTCATATGATTTCATCGCTGGTGGCACTGGTTCGGGTAATGTAAACCACGCTTATGTAGTTTCTCTGCTCGACGGACTGAAGAATGGTGGCTACACCGTTTCCGACGAGTTGAAGAATGCCTACACAGCTTACGCAGCCGACTGCAAGGCCAAGGAAGAGGCCGAGATAGAGGCTGCAGCCAAGAAGGACCCAAAGAATGCCATGCTGCTGCGCTTCATGCCACGCCCATTGCCAGCCGAGAAGCAGTTCAGTGCCGACGAACTGGCTAAGCAGGCTTCGCAGGCCGATGTAGCAGTCATCACACTTGGCCGTATCTCTGGTGAGTTTATGGACCGCAAGGCTGCCGACTTCAACCTGAGCGACTCAGAGCGCAAGCTCATCGAGCAGGTTTGCGATGTTTACCACAAGGCTGGCAAGCAGGTTGTAGTACTGCTCAACATCGGTGGTGTCATCGAGACTGCCACTTGGAAGGATCTGCCCGATGCCATCCTCTGCGCATGGCAGGCTGGTCAGGAAGGCGGCAACAGCGTTGTCGACGTTCTCAGCGGCAAGCAGTCGCCTAGCGGTAAGTTCACTATGACTTGGCCCGTTCAGTTCACCGATGCTTACAGCTCAAAGAACTTCCCCATCGACCAGGATCCACGTATCGACATGATGAATCAGGGGCAGAAGGGCAACGTCAAGAATGTTGACTACACCGACTATGAGGAAGATATCTACGTAGGTTACCGCTACTTCGATTCGTTCGATGTACCTGTAAGCTATCCATTCGGTTACGGTCTCAGCTATACCACTTTTGAGTACAGCGATGCCAAGATTACCGAGAAGGGCGATGCTTACGAGATTAGAGTAACGGTTAAGAACACTGGTAAGCTTGAGGGCAAGGAGGTTGTAGAGCTCTACATCTCAGCTCCTGACAACAAGGCTACCAATAAGCCCGCTAAGGAACTTAAGGCCTACGCCAAGACTAAGCTGTTGGCTCCCGACGAGACCCAGACCGTAGTAATGACCGTTAAGGCCGCCGACTTGGCATCGTTCGACGAGGCCGCCTCAGCCTGGGTAGTAGCTGCCGGCGAATACCAGTTCCTGGTAGGAGCCTCATCGCAGGACATCAAGGCCACCCTTAAGGCCACTGCCAAGGCCCTGCAGACCAAGGTTAACAACGTGATGAAGCCTCAGGGCACAATGAATCTCCTAAAGAGATAAATCCTAAACCAAATATAACTACTCCGCCGCCGGTGAGTATCTCCCCAGATCTCACCGGCGGCTTTATAATTAAAGTCTGGGGACAAATAGTGCTTTTGGGGACAACTACTTTTGAAAAATGTCGTAAGAAAGACTTTTATAACGCATAAAATAGGTATCTTTGCCCCAAGACAATTTAGTTTTTAAGTATTTAAGCTTAGCATTATTAACTTTGACAATTTGAATCCGTTTCAGTACGGATGACCTAAAACAATCGTAAAATGAAAGTAAAAAAGAAATTCAACGTAGTGCTTTCAGCCATCTTCATGATGGGTCTGGGCATGGGCTTCGCATCGTGTAGCGATGACAACAAGAACATGAGTGATAATCCTGGCTCCGGTGACGACAATAAGACCGAAGCCCAGTACGAACAGGAGTTGCAGGGATGGACGCTTATCACCCAGCTGACCGACGAGGGCAAGGCCCCCGATGGTTGGGAGAACAAGACATTCGAGCCCACGATAGGCTCTGCTGCGGAGGGGGATCCTTACACCCGTATCGTGGCTACTAACACCATGGAGTCGGCCGCTACCCGTTTCGCCGAACTGGTAGGCAATCCCCAAGGATTCAGTGAGAACACATCTGACTATAACTATTCTATCGAGGGTATCGGCAAGCTGAGCTATCAGCGAGGCTCTGAGAGCGGACAGTACCTGGCTCAGGTGACTGTTGACCTGAAGCAGGTGCCTCACCTGAAGAAGATTCTTTATCAGACCCCTGAGCAGAGCGGCAACAACGGCAGCTTCACCGGCGCAGCCTACTACCGTTTCGGCGACGTGGTTATGGACAGCGAAGGCTACTACTGGATATGCGTTCGCCCGGCCTTTGGCAAGGAGGGTAAGCAGGACAGCCACTGGATATGCCTGAGTCGTACACTTCCCGACGAGAATCTGGATGCCTACAAGACAAGTACAGGCAACCAGAACTACCTTCCTACCGGCATTTACTCAAGCACCAAGCACATACAGAACTGTGCAGAGATGTTCTACGCCATGCTGCATCCAGAAGACTGGAGCAACAATCTGAGCAGTTCTCCGAAGCCTGACATGTTCGATGACTTCAGCTTCAAGAACTACCAGTATCACAACATTTATTTCTGGCAGCTTGTATGCAGGGCCTGGCAGGATCAGGATCTCTTCAGCAGGGTGCTGGGCGTCTCAAAGCAACAGCTTGACGACGGACTCAAAAAAGGTCTGCACTTCCTCCACAGCGGCTACTCCTGGTGGTGGACGTCCTCATGGTGGTGCTACCTTTATGAAGCCACCTACAAGAACGGTACTGGCAAAAAGTCGAATATGCACGACGTATCTACTTCTAAGCCAAAGAAAGACATGCACAACATTATCGTCGATGCCAAAACAGGCGATAAGGTTGGAACGGTCAACGGTGCGTTCTTCGACAACGACAACAATGTGCGCTGGTATGTGCGTTGCAAGACTGGCGCGCAGCTCAGCAGCAATGGTAAATTCCACGAGAAGACTGCCATCAGTGGTGTCCAGGAAGTATATGTCTATAATCAACTGCATGGGGTTGACCTGAACCAAGACCCCGAGGTGACTACCAAGGATATGACGATGGGATCTGGTGACAACTACTATGGCGACTCCTACTATCGTATAGGCGACGTGGTGAAGGATGAGGACGGTGCCCTCTGGTTCTGCATCCAGCTTTCAGGCGTTCCAGAGCAGCTGCGCGACGAATATCTGGAGTACGGTGTAGAAGGGGTTTACAACAATTTTAAGATGAAAGTGATGCCCAGCCAGTACACTTGGTTCGTAAGTCTCACCCCCAAGGGCACCAGCGGTCAGTCGCTCTTCGAAGGCGACGGCCAGCAGTACTATACCAACCTGCCTACCCTCAACCAGGCTAAGTATATTTCACATATCTTGGCCTACACACTTTGGGATGGCCATTGGAGCAAGAATGCTACCGCATCGCTCAAAATGGCTTATAGGAACATTCTCCAGTACGCCAAGGTTGACCTGACCAAGTTGGTGGTTCGTCGCGACAGTTTGTTCGATGCAGGCACAAATGGTGCCCAGACTAACCATTGCCAGAATTGTTTCGTAAATCTCGCCTATAGCGATGCCAGCAATGCCGCCCAGCAGAAACAATCCTATATGCGCTGTATCATTGACGGCTGCGGACAGGATACTGATAGCAATGGAAATCCAAAACCTGGCAGCCGCATAAATTATGACAGAATGCAGGACAGCTATACGACTGGCAACTACACCACAAAGATGTACATACAAGACGTGGGCAACATCAATATGGTACGTCAGTATGCCTACGACCCGTGGGTGACACTGCCCTGGTACACTCTTGGTAATATGGGACCAAACCAGAAAGATGGCAAAGCCACTGACATCTATCCTCATGAAAAGATCTTGGAGGGACGATATTCGCAGGCTGTACCCGAAAGGTTCCTTTGGGACGAGCAGAAGGTTGACTATAGTAACCCTGAGTTAACGTCGATGTACAAGGAGCCTATCACCATACTCCGAGTGATGCGGGTGAAGGATCGTGGTGTAAAACCCACCGAGAGTGTTGATGGCAAGAAACTTACCGAGGAATTCCTCTGCACGTATGATGGCGAACGTGATACATATGGCGATATGTCGGGGTTCTTGAGCAACTTAGGTGAGGTTGCCTTCTTCTTTAATGGCAATAAGTACAAACTGAAGGACATTCCATTCCTTGGACAGAAATAGGATATAAGCATTATCAAATATTCATCACCACAAGATATCTCCGCCGCCGGTGAGTATCTCCCCAGATCTCACCGGCGGCTTTATAATTAAAGTCTGGGGACAAATAGTGCTTTTGGGGACAACTACTTTTGAAAAATGTCGTAAGAAAGAGCTTTATAACGCGCAAAATAAGTATATTTGCCTAAATACAATTTAGTTTTTTAAGTATTTTGGCTTAGCAATATTAACTTTGACAATTTGAATCCGTTTCAGTACGGATGACCTAAAACAATCGTAAAATGAAAGTGAAAAAGAAATTCAACGTAGTGCTTTCAGCCATCTTCATGATGGGTCTGGGCATGGGCATCGCATCGTGTAGCGATGACAACAAGAACATGAGTGATAATCCTGGCTCCGGTGACGACAATAAGACCGAAGCCCAGTATGAACAGCAGCAGTTGGGATGGGATATCATCACCCAACTCAGTGACGAGCGTACTGCACCTGCCGATTGGGAAAATAAAACCTTCGAACCGACTATCGGCGTAGCCAAGGACGACGATCCTTATACCCGCATCGTGATGACCAATGATGTGGCTACTGCTGCCACCCGTTATGGCGCTCTGGCAGGGCTTGAAATCGACGAATCAACAACTGGCTATCAGTTCTCACTCGATGGTATCGGATCGCTTAACTACCAGCGCGGGTCTGAGAACGACCAGTATCTGGCACAGGTTTCTGTTGATATCAAACAGATGCCACATCTGAAAAAGATTCTCTACCAAACCGAAAAACAGGCGGGACTGAATGCCTCGTTAACAGGAACAGCCTACTACCGTTTTGGCGATGTGGTGCAGGATGAGTTTGGAAGCTATTGGATTTGTGTGCGCCCCAGCTTTTCACTTGAGGGTAAGGGCGATAGTCACTGGATGTCCACATCGTTCCCTCTGCCCGATGAGAATATTTATCACTACAAGGGGAGTAATAGTTTCGACTATTATTTGCCAACTGGGCTTGGTAAGAGTACCGAGCACATGCAGAACATGGTAGAGATGCTCTACGCCATGTTGTACCCTGAAAGATGGATGAATACTTTGCTGTCTTCGCCTAAGCTTCCGATGTTTCATGATTTCAGTACCAAGAGGATGAAGTATCATAATATCTATTTCTGGCAACGTGTGGATAAGGCATGGCAGGAACAAAAACTCTATGAAAATTTGCTCGATATGACGCGAGAAAATGCAGCGTATTACATATCTAGTAAAGGTGTTGACATTGTCTATAGAGGGTACACATGGCCTTATGGTAGCGGATGGAATGGTGGCGTTTATTACGCTCATTATCAAAATGGTGATGGGAATTTGGAAAATAATTTACACGGTGTGAAATATTTGACAATGAAGAGAGACTTATATTCGCAGCCTCTGGATTTTCGAAACCATTTCGATTATCGCATTTTTGGTGAAAAGGAATTATTCCGTTTCCTGGTACGCTATAAAACAGGTAAGCAACTCAGCAAAAACAAGGTGTACAATCCCAAAACCTCTATCAATGGTTGTAAGGATATATATGTATATAATAAGTACTATTATAAAGATGCCCCTAATGGTATATACGATTTGAACAGTGAACCAGAAGAGACACCCAAACCTGAATAAAAGAAATCCCTCACATGTAAGTGTGAGGGATTTTTGATGATAGACGTATTTTTAGCGCTTCTTGAAGTTCCACTTCGAGTTGTCGCGCGTGTAAGTTTTTTATTTTTGTGTTTTATCTACCAATCTACCACCAATCTTTCGAAGTACCTGTATTTATACGGGCTAGCGAGGTGGTGGTAGATAGGTGGCAGATGGTGAATCTGCCATCAGAGATGGCGAAGTTACGCCGTCTCGGCAAAAAAAAGAATGAATTCTTTTGTTTTGCTCTCAACTTTTCGTAACTTTGCAGGCTGAAATTGAGATTAATTACTTGAAAAATGAAGATTAAGCAACAAATAACACCAATAAGTCAGGATTTCGACTTTTCGCGAGTACCATCATGGTATGTGCTATGTACTAACAATAATTGTCCACTAAAAGATAACTGTCTGCGACACTTGGCTGGTAAGAATGCCCCAGACAATCTGGAGATAGCATCGTGCGTTATGCCGAAGACACTGAAAAACGGCGATTGCCGTTGGTTCGACAAGATAACTATTGATGTGTGGGCGGCTGGTTTCACTCACCTTTATGACAAGGTGATGAAGAAGGACTACACCACTATGCGCAAAGCTATAACCAATTATCTGCATGGAGCCAAGATATACTATGAGTATAAACGAGGCGAACGTGCCTTGTCGCCCGACGAACAGCAGTGGATACGCGACTATGTTAAGAGTATGGGCTACGATTGGGAAGTGGAGTTCGACAGGTTTTTCGAAGACTATGTGTATCACCATCTAACATTAATAGGTTAACAAGATATACTCGAAAGTGCGTTTTCTTGGGGAGAAAACGGCGTTTTCTCAAGGAGAAAATATTATTTTCCGACTGAGAAAACAATATTTTCTGCCGCAGAAAACGCTAGTTTCTGCCGTAGAAAACGATTAACAGTAAAAACATTATGAAACTAACATTTGTACTAAGAAACAAGCAAAACGCCCTGAAGCTGTCTACAAAGACCATTGATAGCTTCATCGAGCGCATCAAAACAGATACCAAAGACGGGGCCGTGGCACGTCGTCGACATGAGTTGAAACTCTTTAACCATGCCACGAGCTACGACCAACTTCATCCCTCGCACCAGATTTACCCCTCTGTAGAATTCGAGCGAGATGCCAACGACAACCTGCGAATGAACACATTTAATGGAGTGGTGGCACTGACAATTGACAATCTGCAGACTGCCGAGGAGTTAGAATCCGTAAAGCAGGCAGCAAAGATTCTGCATTACACCCTCGCTGCCTTTGTTGGTCCTACGGGCAAGGAGGTGATAATTCTAGTGAGAATTGCTAAGGCCGATGGCAGCATGCCAGTAGATGAGGAAGAAGCCGACTTCGTGTGCCGACAAGGTTGGCAGTTGGCCACGACCATCTATCAGGGATTGTTGCCCAAACCTATCAATCAGCAACCTGCCTCTGCACGTAGCTGGTTCCGCATGCCGCTCGATGCCACACCTTATTATAACCCCAAAGCCGTGGCTCTGCCTGTAAGCGAGAAGCCTATCGCAGAGCAACCGCATACAGACCAATCATCGGTGGTTGAGGCCGTTGATGACGAGGGCGATGCAGAGATTAGTCAGGAAACCAAGCGACTGATGGACTATCTGAACTCGAAATATGTCTTCCGCTATAACACCATCATGGGCTATACGGAGTACAAGGACCAGAGCCGCGAGTATATGGAGTGGGAACCAGTAGACGATCGAGTGATGAAGGGCATGACGATGAAGGCGCGCTTGGCAGGTATCGATGCCAGAGATAATGATATCCGTCGCTATGTGCAGTCGGATTTGATTCGGCCATTTAATCCCATTGGCGACTATCTGTGGGAACAATACGACAAGTGGGACGGAAAAGACCATATTCGCCGATTGGCCCGTACAGTGCCTACGGATAATCCCCACTGGGAGGATTGGTTCTACACGTGGTTTCTGGGTATGGTGCGCCAATGGCAGGTAAACAATCTTGCCAAGTACGGCAACCAGGCCGTGCCATTGCTGATATCGAGTCAGGGATGGAACAAGACCACATTCTGCGAACAGCTACTACCACCAGAACTCCGTTGGGGATACACTGGTAATCTGCAGATGGACGACAAGCGACAAGTGTTGCAACAGATGTCGCAGATGCTGCTGATCAATCTGGATGAGTTCAACCAGATTTCGCCTCGCACACAACAGGGATTTCTGAAGAACGTCATCACACTGTCGTCAGTCAAGATTAAGCGTCCATACGGCCGACATGTAGAGGATTTCCCACGTCGAGCCTCGTTCATTGCCACCACCAATCAGGCCGATGTGTTGGCCGACCCCTCTGGTAGCCGACGATTCCTGAGTGTGGAGCTTACAGGACCTATCGACGTGAGCGTTGCACCTAACTATGAGCAGCTGTATGCCCAGGCCATGCGAGCCCTGCATCAGCATGAGCCATACTATTTCAGTCCTGTGGAAACCCAGAAGATACTGGAATGGAACAATAAGTTCCAAGTGAAGAGTGCTGCCGATCACTATTTCTTCGACTATTTTGAGCCAGCTGCACCTGGCGAGGAGGGCGAATGGATTAGTGCATCAGCCATTTTTGCCTATCTTAAGGAGAAAGTTGGTGTAAGTTTGCTAAAACCAGCCAATCTTACAGCCTTCGGACGCATGCTTTCAGGCATCCCCGACCTCCAAAAACGTACCACAAAGTATGGTTCAGAGTATTTTGTGAAACGCAAAACCTCTTAAAACGTAAAATATCTACCATCTACCACCAATCTACCACCACCTCGCAAGCCCGCATAAATACAGACGTTTCGAAAGATTGGTGGTAGATTGGTAGATAAAACGCAAAAATGAAAAACTCACGCGCTACGTGTGGATTAGTATTAATAAATCACAATTTATTGTGAATTTGCTTGCAAGTTAATGATCTTTTTCTTATCTTTGCGGCAAAATCACAATATAATGTGAATTACAGAGTTTATGGACCAGAAAGAGATTGGAACTATTATTAAGGAACGTCGCAAGCATCTTGGCGTAAATCAGCAGACTTTGGCTGACTTGGCAGGGGTAGGAATCAATACCCTTGTGGCAATAGAGCGTGGCGAGGGTAATCCACAACTCGTTACTCTTCTTACTATTCTCAACACTCTAGGACTGCAGATGGATATAAAAGTTAAGACCTTGACATATGAGACAGTGTAAAGTGATGGTTCACAACCAAGAAGCCGGCATACTGCAGGAGACAGACGATCGTCAGTATATCTTTACCTATAACGATGGGTATTGTGGTGATCCTGTATGTCTGGCTATGCCTGTACGAAAAGAGTCCTATCATTCCTCTTTTCTGTTTCCCTATTTCTTTAACATGCTCTCAGAAGGCGCCAATCGCGAACTACAGTCACGTCTGCTTCATATTGAC
>Ga0310695_10009173_pt1 | contig 14999 bp, 11 predicted proteins | sample RumenRJG_04DNA_FD_203882 | JGI IMG/M metagenome (GOLD analysis project Ga0310695, IMG submission 203882) | Bovine rumen microbial communities from Lethbridge, Alberta, Canada - RJG_04 (v2) (version 2) | ecosystem: Host-associated > Mammals > Digestive system > Stomach > Rumen | place: Canada... | reverse complement strand
CTTATGGGTTCTGGCTGGGATCGGAATCTATTACACCATGGAAAAACGTTTCTCTCTTGCCCTCTTCTACCTTGCGGTCTGCGGGTTGTTCTTTGCCGGAGAGGTTTCCTATGGTTTTACTCTGAAAAACCTGTTTACAGAAAACTACCAGTGGTTCATGATCATCGCGCTTCCTTTTATGCTGCAGTATAACGAACAGAAAGGACGGAGCAGCAAATGGTTTTTCTACCTCTATTATCCTGCTCATATATATGTCCTAGCAGCACTTGCTGTTCTTCTTAAATAAAAAACTCTGGGATCTCGGAAATCCCAGAGTTTTTTCAATTCAGTTCCGAATCAGCGCCACCGCCACGTCATTGACGTTCGTCCCGGTCGGTCCGGTCACAATGAGACCTCCCACGGTCTGAAGTGCATGATAGGCGTCGTTGGTTTTCAGGACCTCTGCGACATCCAAGCCATGTGCCCTGAGACTTTCCACTGTGGTGCCGTCCACATATCCGCCGGCCGCATCACACGGGCCGTCCGTCCCGTCGCTTCCAACAGAAAACACTGCGGCGCCATCTATTCCGGCAATCCCCGGAGCTGCGGCCAGTGCAAGCTCCTGATTGCGTCCTCCTAGACCATGCCCGGTAAGATGAACCACCGTCTCGCCTCCTGCCAGAAACGCCAAAGCCCGGTCGCCGCCGGCATGCGTCTTCAGAATGCTCGCAAGAACGCTTCCGGCTTCTCTTGCCTCACAACAAAGCTGATCGGTAAGCAGAATAGGCTCATATCCCAATTCTTGTGCAGCCTTTGCCGCCGCATTGCAGAGTTCCCGTACAGACCCGTTGATATGGGTCTCCACATTATCCAGGCTTTTTGGCGTTTCGATCTCCAAAAGCTCTTCTGCCTCTTTGGATAACCGGATAGAATATTTATTTACAACGGCTTTTGCTTCTTCGCACGTACTGCGGTCCGGATACGCCGGACCGCTTGCGATCATATCCAGAGGATCTCCCAGAATATCACTGAGGACAATACTGAGCACTTTTGCCGGCGCGCATGCCTGCGCGAATTTTCCGCCTTTGACACTGCTGAGTCGTTTTCTCAGGGTATTCATTTCCACGATATCCGCGCCGCTGGCCAGCAGCTGTCGGGTAACATCCTGCAGTTCCTCCCCAGGGATCAGCGGGCTTTCAAACAGCGCGCTGCCTCCTCCGGACAGCAGAAAGATCACACGATCCTCCGCGGTGAGGTTTTTTACCATATCCAGAGCTTTCCTTGTTGACTGAAAACTGTTCTCATCCGGCACCGGGTGTCCGGCCTCGCAGCATTCTACGCCCGGAATCTCTCCCATGACATGGTCGTACTTCGTAATAACGATACCGCCGTCCACTTTTGCCAGCACATCTACCGCCGCTTTTGCCATCTGCCAGGCCGCCTTGCCCGTGGCCACCAGAAGTGTCTTTCCTGTCCCGGGTTTAAATTCTTTCAGCGCCTTTCGAACTGCTTCATCCGGAAGCACCGACTGAATGCTTTGCCGGACGATCTGATCGGCATCTTCTCTAAGTGTAGGATTCATCTAATTTCTCACCTTCTGAAAAAGGCTGGCACCGACGCTTGTGCCCCGATGCCAGTCCCTGTTTTTCGTTATTTGGTTTCTTTCTCGTCGTTCTTCTCCGAGGCCGACTTCTTTGCTCTCGCTTTTTTTCTCCGGTACAACAGCAGCCCGATCAGTGCACAGACCGCCACTGCGATGGCGACATCCACGGCAAGCTGTTTTTTGGCCGATTTGTTTTCCGCAGCTTCTGCTGTGTCGTCCTCTTCCGAATTGACAACGATCTCCGTTGGCGTCAGTTCGACCTGCCCGTTCTCACCGAAAGTGGTAGCACATTCATAATAGGTATCGAATTCACCGCGGTCGATGACATCCCAGTTTACCTCATTGCTCGCATCTGCTGCGATACTGCTGTTCAGTTGATTGGTAACCGTGACCGTGAAGGTGCTGTTTCCGGACACGACCGTCTCACCGTTTTTCATGACCGTGACGGCATTGCCGTTGGGGTCTTCGATCGATGCGCCCTCTTCCATGCTGAGATTGGCGATCGTACTGTTGGCGGTAACGATCCATTTGGAATCGCCGCCGATGCTGACACTGATATTGTCTTCCTGCTTTTCTTCTTCCTCTTCCGCTTCTTTTAAGGCGATGGTGCCCATGTATGTGGACCCATCCAGAAGATACAGGTCCAAAGAGCTGATGGTATCTACAGAAATGTCTCCAGTGAGCGTCTCGTTCCTTGCCGTGAACTTCACTTTGCCGCCGTTGGCCCCTGCGGTTCCCCAGTTATTGGAGTTGTTTCCTTCAATGCGCAGCAGTTTTGCTTCTTTGCTGTCAAAATCCAGAACGGAGCCGGACAGCAGGATGTTGGCGTTCGTGTTGGTGACATAGAACATCGCACCGGATGTAATGGCACTGGTAAGCTGGGAGTTTACCGCCTGGAATGTAGCGGTTTCGCCCGTTGCTGCTTCCGCATCCCCGGACGTGGACTGATAGATAATGATGCCGTTGGCCACCGGGTCGCTGGCCGTTTTTCCCTCTATCGTGCTCTTCAGATCCGAATTGAATATCAAAATGGTATTCAGACCTTCCATGCCGGCGATCTGACTGCCGCTGGCGGTACCGGTCACGTGGTCCACCTGGATATTGCCCGTGGAATACAGCAGGGGCGAACCGCTTCCCGTTGTATTCAGGCTGCTGTTTGTCGCAGAGATCTTGCCGCCGCCTCGGTCTGTTGCAATGGCTGCACAATGCTCGCCCATGGTAGTGATGCTGATATTATCGGCGATAATCGTTCCGCCGTAAGTGGCGTCCATGCCGCGGGAATTGTTTCCACTGGTGTGGATCGCATTGCCTTTGGCAAACACCTCTGCTTTGTCGGTGGAAAAGATTCCGTTGGATCCCTCGCTCTCCGAGGTAAGGTCGCTGTTGGATATCGCTCCGTGCGTGTTCTCTCCAGTTGCAAGGAAGATGGAGTTGATCCCGTAGAAATTGCAGTTGTCTCCGTTGGTGTCGTCCCCGGTCTTATGAAGTGTCCCGTTGGTTACGCTGAGAACACCACCTGCCTGAACGAGCGCGGCGTTCTGATCCGGATCCGTTGCTCCGATGGAGGCATCGCGTGAGGCCAGCTGCTGGCCGGCACCTACGGAAAGAACGCCATTGAGCGCTCCGGTATAATCATAGGTCATCGTGTCTGCGCCGCCGCTGGGAGGCGCACCCGCTCCTTCCGGAGAGGTACCCATTCCGCCCGGTGGTGTTCCATCCGGTGCCGCCGGAGGAGCGACCGTTGCTGCCGCACTCATGGAGAACGACAGAACCGTCAGACTCAGTACGAGGGCAAGTATCCGTATCTTTCGTTTCTTCGATTTATACACAGGATCGTCTCTCCTTTTTGGCATTCTTTTCTTTATTATACTCGTTTCCGTTCACAACAGTTGAAAACTTTTTGCGAACATCCAGATATTTCCTTGTCTCATTCCAGCGTCAGGGTTCCCTGCGCCGTCAGTTCCGGAAGCGGCTGTCCGCCGTAGCTGCCGCCAAAGTTCCAGGTGGCATAGATGGGGCACTGACCGGAAGCAAAGTCGGAAGCGGGAACATAAATGTGCGTGTTGCACAGGGTCACCGTATCCGCTCCGGGCGTAGACACATCCACCGGTGCGGAGTCATACACGAACGTCTTGCTCCCTACGCCGATGGTGATCCCCTCAGGGCGGGAGCCCGTGTGCAGGGTATAACAATCCAGCAGAACATCGATATAGACGGAAACTTCATCTCCCGCTTCTTCCGCGTACCAGTTCACGATCAGGTTCAGCGAGGTCCCGGTCTGTGTCATGAACCCGCCGGAATTGGCTTTCGGGCCGGCAACAGGTTCCGTTTCGCCGGCTCCCTCTTCCGGCTCCTGCTGCGGTGTCGGTGTCACGACCACGATGGTGGGGGCCGCAGTTGCCTGAGCAGTCGCCTTCGCCTGTGCATTTCTCTTTCCGGTGAAAAGCCTGACTCCGGTAAGGAGCGCCAGGATCAGCGCCATAACAATGAGCAGCGCCATTATGATGTCGTTCTTGTCATAGTGCGTTTTTCTCATAAGGTCCCTTTCTTCGCAGCAGGAACTCTCCTGCCGCCGGTAAAAGCATCTACGCGAGGGATTTTAATGCGGTAACACTGATGGCATTGACCAGCATATGAAGCGCAATGGGACTCCAGATGGTCCCGGTACGCTCATACACCCAGCACAACGCCCATGTAGCGGGAATATAGTCGATGATATGAATCAGGTACTTCCAGTCATTTTCTGGAACGACAAACTGCCATACGTGCAGAAGCCCGAATAACAGGATCGTGACTGCATAGGCGGCAAAACGGTTTCTCTTTCGCAGTGTCCCGAATACCGCACCGCGAAACAGCACTTCTTCTGTGATTGGTGCCATAAACACAACGATCCCGAACATGGTTCCGTATCCGTACTGGAGCATATCCTGTACGGCCGAATTGTTTTGATTGTCCCCGGCGATCCCAAAGGGAAGTTCAATGATTGCCACAAGGTACATCAGCGCCTGCTGAAGGAAATACGCGATCACCACCGTGAACAGCACTCCCCAGAGACGGTCGCAGAGAACATCGAAGTTTCTTCGCAGGAACCGGTGGGACAGGAGAAATACGATTGCCGTGCTGACCGCATAATAACATACATTCAGCTGCATCATCGTATACGAGATGCCTGCACTGCGAAACAGGAATTCCAGTATCGCGGGCATCAGAAATACATGGATCGGCAGATACAGCAGAAGCAGGACCGTCTCCCACCGGCTCATCTGATTCTGAAACTGCAGATAGGGTCTGTCCGGTCTCTTTTCGTTCATTGCTCTTTGACCTTTTTCTGCAGCTGATACAGAAGGTTCATTGCCTCCAGCGGAGTAATGGTGTTCAGGTCCAGCTGCCGAAGGGTCTCCCGGATCTCATCGGCACCCAGATCGTAGAAGCTGATCTGATCCGTTTCTTCTGCCGGCGCCGTTTCTGTCACCGCCGGTGCTTTTCCCTCTTCGCTCTCCAGCTCTTCCAGATAGGTCCTGGCCTGACTGATGACCGAGTCCGGGATCCCTGCCAGTTTAGCCACTTCGATTCCGTAGCTGTCATCGGCAGCGCCGCGGACGATCTTTCGCAGGAACACCAGCGTCCCCTTCTGTTTCTTTGCCGTAATATTATAGTTCTTCACCCCGGAGATCGTGCTCTCCAGAGCAGAAAGCTCATGGTAATGGGTGGCAAACATGGTTTTCGCACCCAGTCGTCTCTTGTCGGCGCAGTACTCCAGCACCGCACGGGCGATGGCCATGCCGTCAAAGGTCGACGTGCCTCGTCCGATCTCATCGATGATGAGAAGCGATTCCGATGTGGCATGCTTCAGGATATACGCCATTTCGTTCATCTCCACCATGAAGGTGGACTGTCCGCTGGCCAGATCATCGGATGCGCCGATCCGGGTAAAGATCCGGTCGACCACTCCGATGGTTGCCGATTTTGCCGGCACGAAGGATCCGATCTGCGCCATCAGGACGATCAGTGCCGTCTGCCGCATGTAGGTGGACTTGCCGGCCATATTCGGGCCGGTAATGATCGCGACCCGGTCCTCCGAGAGATTCAGAACGGCATCGTTGGGAACAAACAGCGTGTCCTTCATCGTGCATTCCACGACCGGATGACGTCCCTCGGTGATGCGGATCTCTCTGGAATTATCGACTTCCGGCATGGTGTAGCCGTTACGGACGGCAACTTCTGCCAGGGAGCAGATCACATCCAGTGTCGCCACCGAGGTGGCCGTCGCCTTGATGCGGTTGACCTCCGCCGCAATCTGGAGACGGATCTGATCAAAATACTGATACTCCAGATCCGCGATCCGGTCTCTCGCCGTGAGCAGAGAGTTTTCCAGATCCTTCAGTTCCTGTGTAAAGTAGCGTTCATTGGAGACCAGTGTCTGTTTCCGGATATAGCCTTCCGGCGGCTCGGTGAGATTGGCGGAGTTCGGAACATCGATATAATAACCGAACACCTTGTTGTATCCCACTTTCAGTTTCTTGCATCCGGTTTTCTCCCGCTCACGTTCCTCCAGTTCCGCCACCATTCGGGCGCCGTTGTCCCGGATCTCGCGCAGCCGGTCGATCTCCTCGGAATATCCCTTCCGCAGGATCCCTCCTTCCCGGACGGAGAAGGGCGGATTTTCATCGATCGCTTCTTCAATGATCTGCCGGACATCGTCCAGAAGATCCATTTCTCCGATCTCCTGCAGAAGCGGGGACCGGGTATCCTTCAGCTGATGGGTCAGCGCCGGGATCTGGGCGGCACAGTTTGCCAGTGCCACCAGGTCTTTTCCGTTGGCCGTACCGTAAACGATCCGTCCGATGAGCCGCTCCATGTCGGTGATCTCATGCAGGACTGCCGTCAGTTCACCGCGCTTGACCATGGCCTTGGAAAGCTCTTCCACCGCAGACAGCCGTCGTTTGATGGGAACCGGTGACAGAAGCGGCCGCTCCAGCCAGGACCGCAGCATTCTCCCGCCCATGGGAGTCTGTGTCCGGTCCAGTACCCAGAGCAGGCTGCCCTTTTTCTCTCCGGTGCGGAGAGACTCCGTCAGTTCCAGATTTCTCCGGGTCGTCCAGTCCATCTCCATATACAGCTTTTCGCTGTATACATTCAGCTGATCGATATGGCTCAGATCGAATTTCTGAGTCTGTTTCAGATAATAAAGCAGTGCCCCGCTGGCACAGACCGCCGCAGGATTTCCGCTGAGGGCGGCTCCGTCTTTGGGAAACTGTGTTTCCACCGATTCCTGTGATTTCTCCGGTACAAACCAGGTCTCATCCTCTTCCGTCATAGCCCCCAGCTTGTCACGTATGAAATCCATGATGGCCGTGCTCTGTCCGGCCTCCGGTGAGACCAGCACTTCGGACGGAGAAAAACGTGTCAGTTCATTGATGAGATGCCCTTCCACCGCGTCGCGCTTTCCGGAGAAGGACGTCGTGCAGAATTCGCCGGTGGAAATATCGCAGAAAGCGATCCCGCCGCCGGATACATCCAAATAAACGGAAGCGATGTAATTGGAGCAGGAGTCCTCCAGCATGGAGCTTTCCGTCACTGTGCCTGGTGTGATGATCCGGATCACGCCCCGTTCCACCAGGCCCTTCACCAGGTTCGGGTCTTCCAGCTGCTCGCAGATGGCGACCTTATATCCTTTGGAAATGAGTTTGGCAATATACGTCTCGGCGGAATGGAACGGAACTCCGCACATGGGAGTCTGTTCTTCCTTGGGCTTTCCGCGATCGCGGGTCGTCAGGGCAAGATCCAGTTCCTTGGATGCAATTTTTGCATCGTCATCGAACAGTTCGTAAAAATCGCCCAGCCGGAAAAACAGCAGACAGTCCTGATGTTCCTGCTTGATCTTATTGTATTGTTTTTTCATGGGAGTTAATTCTGCCATGATGTTCCTCGTTTTCTGTCAGTTTGTTTCGTTGCGGATCTCTCCGAACAGCGCCCATGTGTTGGAGCTTGTGATATGCACATTCACAAAGCTTCCGATCAGCGATGGATCTCCCTGAAGGTGGACCAGTCTTCCTCCTTCGGTGCGGGAAGTCAGGTTGTAAGGTGCCCGGCCGGACTGCCCGTCCACCAGGACCCGAAGATCTTTTCCCTCATATCCGTGATGGATCTCCGCAGAGATCTCATTCGCGGTTTCCACGAGCCGGTCAAAGTGGACCTGTTTTTCCTCGCGGGTGTACGGATCCGGCATCTTTGCCGCCGGCGTCCCTTCCCGCGGAGAGTATATGAAGGTGAACATGGCATCGTACCGCACCTGCCGTACCAGCTCCAGTGTCTCCTCGAATTCTTCTTCCGTCTCTCCCGGGAATCCGACGATGATGTCTGTGGTGATCACAAGATCCGGCATATAGCGCCGCGCGGATTCCACCTGGCCAAGATATTTCTCCCGTGTGTAGTTGCGATTCATGGCTTTCAGTACGCGGTTGGACCCGGACTGAACGGGAAGATGGATATGATGCGCGCATTTCTCGCATTCCGCCATCGTTTGAAACAGTTTGTCCGTTGCATCCTTCGGATGACTCGTCATAAAGCGGATCAGAAAGTCTCCCGGAATGTCGTTGATCCGCCGGATCAGGTCGGAAAAATCTACGTCTTCCGCCAGATCTTTTCCGTAGGAATTGACGTTCTGCCCCAGCAGGGTGATGTCCTTATATCCTTCCTCCACCAGGCGCCGGGCTTCTGCTACGATATCGTCCGGTTTCCGGGACCGTTCCCGTCCCCTCACATAGGGGACGATACAGTAAGTACAGAAATTGTTGCACCCGTACATGATGCTCAGCCAAGCTTTGGTTCGGCTGTCTCTCTGCTGCGGAATACCTTCCGCAATTGCGCCCTGCGACGGATCCGTTGCAAAGATGCGTTTTTTTGTCTGCATGACGGTCTGCAGCAGTTCCGGAAACCGCCACAACTCGTGAGGACCAAATACCATGTCCACGACAGGATAGGACTTTTTCAGTTTTGCCGACACATGTTCCTGCTGTACCATACAGCCGCAGACGGCCACGATCTGATCCGGTTTTTTCTTTTTTGTATGGACCAGCGCTCCCACGTTTCCGTAAACGCGCTGCTCTGCGTGCTCCCGGACCGCACAGGTGTTGATCACGATCACGTCGGCCTGAAATTCATCCTCCGTGAACTGATATCCCATCTCTTCCAGATACCCTCGGATCTTCTCACTGTCCGCCTCGTTCTGCTGACATCCGTAGGTGTCCACCATCGCCAGGGGCGTCCGGTGGGATGCGCTTATCGTCTGATGTATCTCCCGACAGATCCCTTCCTGTTTCTGGATCTGCTCCTCCGGGATTTCTCTTCGCTCTGTTGCCATGTACTGATTCGTTTCCTTTATTAGTCACAGTCATTGATGTTTCTGTACATATGAGCCAAGATTTGGCTCATAGAGGGTAGGTTTTCTCAGGAACAAATCCCATTGCCTCAAGCAGAGCCAGATCCTTGGTTCGGGTGTTGTGCAATTGCCAGTTTTCCTCGCGTTTTACCATCCTCATGTGCCCTGCTTTAATAAGCACATCAAAGATGGAAACGCTGGATTTGTTGATCCGTTTAACCGCTTCATTCAACTTCTCGTGAATGATCCCGGTGACCAACATGATGAAGTCGAAGCCATGTTGTACATAATAATCCTGGATCTTCAAGTCATTGAAATCAGCATCATTTTTAACGTAATTGTTGTAGGTTTCAATAGACCAGCGGCCTTTGTAGTCGGAATAGACGACTGGAGCCGGGTCTTTGGAGGTGGTCTGAAGGAAATAAACGCCCCACCAGTCACAGTACTTATCGTAGTTCTCTCGGGTGTAGTTATTTTCTCCCATATCCATGAGCTGTTGATAGCTCTTGCGTTTGGAGTTGTTCTCATCTACATCCTTATAGACGATGATACGAGTATCATTGTCGACCTGCTCTTCGTAGTAGATGATCCTGGCAGTGTCCTTCCTGCCGGATTTGTATACAAACTCGCCAGAGGTGTACTGCAGCGTCTTCTTGATCCGTTTTACGTTCTTGTTACTGACTGCCAGCGGAATGATATAACAGTTTCCGTCCTTACTCATCAGCTTAAGGACTGTATCAGAAAAGAAACCACGGTCCACCATGAACTTTGTGTCCTTGAAAGACCGGCTCGCAAGAAGATCCTCCACACTCTTCTTGTCAACACTTGAACCCCGATAGGTACGATACATGAGAGGGATCCTGTTTTTAATGTCATAAGCGATCAGGACATTGACCTGCGGAGCTTTCAACAGGTTGAGCTTGTATCCCGGCTCAGCAAGATCGTTTTCCAGAGAACATGAGCGGACTACATGTCCGTCAATGGCTACGTTCTTCGAACAGTTGTCGATCAGTTCCTGCTCAAACATCCTGACAGGCTCGCCCCGGGAACCCAGATCATGCAGCAGATTGGAAAGTGCCGTATATCCCATCTTGAAGGAATATTTCCTGTACACGAGGGATAAGAAACTTTCCTGATAAAAATCATCCACCTGGTCGATATGGACGAATCCATTGACACACAGGATCAAAGCATAGCAGTAAATCTGCGCTGCACGTTCCGGAAGAAAGCAGGTCTTCAGTTTGTCCAGCACATCCCGGGTAATTCCGAGAAGAAGGGCATACTGGCCATAAGCAACATCTGTGATGCCATCTGGAAACGATTTAAGGTTCTGTTCAGCAAGCTCTTTTTGATAACGTTTGTTTGGAAAAAAACCTTCTCCCGGGATGATCTTGCCGATGAGGTAGCCGTAGTCACTGCTCCACTCACCACTGGCAAGTTTGACGGCACTGTATTTGTAAACACGGTATACGCCGCCGTCATTACGAATTCTTGCACATTTGCATGGCTTGTAACGGGTTACTTCTTCTGGTAAGGATGATTTTCTTGCCACTTGACACCGCCTTTTTCATATGTACATAAACCGTTAACTCATATGTACATTTTAACACTGAATGGTAGTTGTTTTCAAGTGGATATAACAGTAAAAACCGCAAAATACAGTGCGAAAAAGGCCTGTATGAACCAAATCTGCTTTGAATTCGATGGAGTCAGAGGTAAAAGTCCTCAGAAATTCCCATATTCATATGTACAGAAATCTAAATGACTGTGTTTAAGCACAACCTCCTGAAGACACTGCAATGCTTTTATCTCATTGTCACACGAATATGAATAATCACCAAGCATGTTGTCTAAAGCAGCTCCGATATAATCAAAACTCCCTTCGTCGAGCAGATTAAAGGCAATACTCGTTTTATGGTTCCATTTGTTCATAGACGGCACAAATTCATCAAGCCGCTCATGCAGCATCTGTATTTGGTCCGGTTCCATATAGGAAGTGGATTCTAAATAGGGTGTATTCCCGACGATATTAATCGAGTTGTTTCGCACCTTTTTGCAGGGAAGTTCTCCGCTCATTTCTGCAATGTAAGAAGCGTTTTTAACCGTCTTGGCTTTTTCATCGACATCAGGAGTAGCGGTTTCCGCATTGAAAATATGAATTCCAGAGGGATCGATAGTTCCACGAATCAGAGCCCGGCAATTCTTGCAGTTAACACGCAGCGGAAGGGTGTTTAAATAAAAACCGTATTGCATTCGCAACCATATTCCTCTTCCGCATACAGGACATACAGCTAATTCATTATTTACCATGGCGTTCTCCTTGTGTGCACATTTGTGACTCTAAATGGTAAAGTGCAGCTTCGTGGAACTCTCGCAATCTGGCAGCAAGAGAGGCTGGACTTACTATTTCTATTTTAGAAAACTTTCGAAAATAAACAAAGGCATGATCCTCGGAACAATCAAAATAAAAAATGCTTCCGTCTTTTTGTGTATATGGTGGTCGGTCATACGATATCATCTGATATCGTTTATACATACCGTCGTCCATGTTGATAATTATTGGTGCATCAGAGTGAATAGAGTATGAGGGACTGTATCGATTCATTCTATCAAGGTATCGGATGATCTCAGGTGAAAACTCCATGGTCTTTTTTTCAGGAACGATGGATGTAATCCGATTAAGGCGGAAAGTTGCGGTGTCGTAGCTGTGTTGCTCAGGTACCCACTTCTGGCACAGCAGATAGTTTGACCGTTCACTCCCAGTTGCAACCATGTAAGGGAGCACACTGAAAACGATGTCTGGAGCATACTTTGTTGTGATACGGAGTTGTGAACCGTCTTTGCAGGCGGCGGTCAGAGTGTCATATGTTTCTTTGAAAATAAACTGTTCTCTTCTGTAGAGCGGTTCTGACAGATAGTGGGAAAACATGGTTTTTAAGTTTCTAGGGTGCGAACCGTCAGGATTGTCAGCACTCCCTATAATATTATATATCAGATGAGAGGTGTCCTTTCGCGGCTTGAGAGAGATAATAACTGATTTTTCCCTATAGTCCTTGTCTTCATAGGGTGAGAACCTTGAATCAAGAACATCCATCACGTAAGAAGTAAGGTCGTCATCCATAAGAACATCGTTGATTTTATGACGGAGAGTTTCCTGCTCATGAACATAGTAATAATAGTATCCTTTTATCAGCCGGTTTAGAAAGTCATTCCGGTTAATAGTCTCCCCATCTTTTTTATATATCTCGAAGAGCATGGCGTCCTCATCAAGTCGCTGCCTGATGCTGATGGGAACGCTGATATTGATTTTGTTTACAATATCCAAATAATCACATCCATTGCACTGCCCCTAAAAGGGGCATATTTTTTTTGTTGTACTATTATAACATAAGGATTTATTAGAAAAAATAGGGGCATTCAATTTGTTTTATAATTGCATTTTTAAACTCCGTAATTATTGGTATTCTTTAGCGTAAACCAAAATTCAACAACAAAAACAGGAGGAAAAACAATGGAAAATAAAGCAGTTAATGACAACAAGGAAATCCCCATGCCGATCACTACGGTCGGAATCGACAGCGTGCTGGGAAAGATCGCAGGAATAAGCATCCCTGTTGGACTATACGCGATGGCGGTTGCGGTTTCTGGAAAGCGCGGTGCCTGTGCTGTCACTCATGCGCTGAAATTTTTAGGGTTTGGGAAAATGAAGTACGGCGTTGCCAGCCTCTTTGTGGTCTCACAAGTATCCGAAGAGGCAGCGCACATGGCAGTAAAGATTCCCAGCAAACAGGCCTTGAGGCAGAGGCTGATGAATGGAGAGGAAGAGCTGTCTGTCTTGCTGTCGGTGGATCAGCTTCCTGTTTCCGGAGATATGAAGCAGGAACTGAAAAAGTACGTGCACACGTATTGCAAAAAGAGAGAACAAAATGAAGACGGTTTGCAGGATGAAGACTCGTACGTGGATTGCTCAGAGCTTGAGACAGAAAGTGAGAGCGGTGAGAGTGATCTGCCTTCCACATGCATTTTCTGCGGAGGAGACTATCCGGATTGCAAGGAAATCTGCCCGCTGATCGATGAATAACAGAAAGAAGAGGTGGAGCATATGAATTTAATACCGTATCTGATGGTAATTGCTACTGGTATCTTCTCCGGGAGCACGTTTTTAGGACGTCATACCGTGTTTTTGATTATCGTTGCTGCAACGGCTTCCCTTAGCACTGCACAGACATACGCAATCCTCTTTGTGTCAATGAAACAGTATGAGTCGGCAGTGATTGTGGCAATGCTGCTGGTACTGTCAAATCTGCTCGGCGGAGGGTTTCAGTTGGTCAAACACTGGAACCGTGAAAGCCCTAAAGACGCACAATAAACATAGAACCAGCATGATATATGGAGCTGCCCGGGAACATAACCGAGATGAGTCGGCACAATAAGCTTTGACCGATGAGCAAATGAAATAAAAGACTCTGCTCATCGGTTATATTAATAAGGATACTCAAAGGAGGAAGGATGAAAATGAAAAGACTGCTCAGTGTGCTCATCGCAGTGGCAATGATGATGGCTTTTGTTATCCCATCATTTGCAGATGATGAGCTTACTATTTATGAAGGAGAGTCTACCAGCGTCACCGTAAGCTGGAATGAGACATCTCTGGTATTCACACCGGGAAGTGATCCGCTAACAGTTCTTGTTAGTGAGTCCGGAATCATCAGCGTTAACAGGACTGGAATCTCTGTAGGAACTCACGCTAGCATGACATATCAGATCACAGGACTGAAACCCGGTACGACGCAGCTGGTATTCCGGCATACACAGACAGGTGTCACCTTGGCAACATACTCTGTGACCGTAGAAAAATCTCCGTATAAAAGTATAAAAACTGCTGTCACTCCGGAACGGGGCGGTACGATCACGACGGAGGTGCAGACTGCAAAACCGGGAGACCATGTTAATTTTACGATTGCACCGACTGTAGGTTGTAAACTGGAGTCTGTAGCAGTAACTGACACTGAGAATAAAGCTGTGGCCTTTGAATATGTTGAGGCAAAAGACATATACGGCTTTACTATGCCGGATAGTGAAGTTACGATTAAGGCAGACTTCTCTGGAACACCGCTTTACCCAATTGCTCTGAGTTACAATGATGATATGGGAAAAGCCACACTTTCCAAAGAGGCTGCAGCTCCTGGAGAGAAGATCACGGTGGATATTGCACCAGTCAAAGGGTGCATTCTTGATCCGGTGACTATCAAAAACAATTCTGGGGCGGACGTTGAGTATAAACTGAATCAGGACAGCAGCAAGCTGGAATTCACCATGCCGGCAAGTGCCGTGAATATCCAAATGAGTTTCAGCGGAAGACCGTATGAGACTCGTGATGTAAAAATATTAATAGAAGGCAAGAAAGGTGAGGTTGTCGCTTCTAAGAAGTCTGCAGATCCCGGTGAAACAATTACCTATAAAACGACTCCGGATTATGGTAATGCAGTCGTGCGGACTTACGTGAATGATGATCGTACGCAGGCACTAGATCTTAATACTGTAAAAGAAGGGCAGGAGTATTCCTTCGTGATGCCCAACTCTGAGGTCACGATCTATGTCCAGTTCGACTATGCAGCTTCTCCTAATTTCTCAGATGTAAAAAAAGGCGATTGGTACTGGAGAGGTATTTCGTATTGCTATGATAAAGGATATATGGCAGGACTTGGAGATAACGTGTTCGGAGTGAGGATGCCTGTTACCCGTGCCATGGTGGCCCAGATCCTTTATGCAACGGAAGGAAAGCCAGCGGCAAAAGCATCCCAGTTTACCGATGTGGCTTCTGGTCAGTGGTACTCGGATGCCATTGGCTGGGCGGCAGCAAATAAGCTCGTTTCCGGATATGGAAACGGTAAATTCGGGCCAAATGATTCCGTAACCCGTGAACAGCTTGCTGCGATCCTGTATCAGTACACGAAATTCAAAGGGTTCAAATACGCCGCAACTGGAGATCTCAACAAGTTCAAAGATGTAAAAGAAATTAGTAACTGGGCAAAA
>Ga0310695_10009171_pt1 | contig 15003 bp, 15 predicted proteins | sample RumenRJG_04DNA_FD_203882 | JGI IMG/M metagenome (GOLD analysis project Ga0310695, IMG submission 203882) | Bovine rumen microbial communities from Lethbridge, Alberta, Canada - RJG_04 (v2) (version 2) | ecosystem: Host-associated > Mammals > Digestive system > Stomach > Rumen | place: Canada... | reverse complement strand
TCAGTGATCCTTCATCAAGGAATCCGATCGCACGGAAGATAACACCGAGAATCAGGCAGATAACAAGCATGTTGACCTTGCCTGCTGTCAGTCCGGACAGCCACTGTGCGATGCATGCAACGATGGCAAGCTTAGCGATCATGAAGTTCGGTCCGTTATACTTCTCAGGTACCTGAGGGATAAAGGTCTTCTTTACCGCCGCACCCTCAGCTGTAGTTGTATCGTCGATAACAGCCAGAGAGCCTTCCCTGAAGGCTGTTCTGAGTCTCAGAGCTTCCTTCTTGCAGAGGAATGAAGCGATCGGGAATCCGATAACGCCCTGCATTACAAGTACGATCGATCCGAATACGATGACATTCTCTCCTGCATCCTTGAGCGCTTCGGACATTACCAGGAATGCTACTACTCCACCGCCTACGATCGGAGCAGCCATAAGAGCCATTGCTTTCTCAACTATCATTCCTCCAATGAAGTATACGCCAAGACAGATAGCGATCGTTGATGCAAGTACGAGTACTACCGTTTTCCACTCAGCGAGAAGCTCCTTGACTTTGATGGTAGTTCCCATGTGTACGAGCAGCAGACCTACTGTTACTGAAGCAAATGCCTGCAGCTGTGAATCAGCAAAAATGCTTCCCGGCAGTCCGTTCCAGAATCCGATGGCGAAAACCACTGATGCAACGAACAGCATCGATATGATAGCCTTGGTCTTGGTGGCAACCATATCACCTGCAGCGTAGACTACCATGATGATTGTAAGTGCGACTAATCCGTTCATGATATTTTCCTTTCTCTGATGTTCTCATATCTTTAAAGTTATTAGGGAGGTATATATGTAACAGACCTTCCGGGCCGTTCACAACTTGCTTATTCGGCGCTGTGGTTCCTGAGCCACTCTGTCGCCAGATGGCAGTGAGCTGCGACGCCGTAAGGCAGCCCGGCTTCATCAATGCGCATCTTTGGATTATGCATTGCGTATTCATATCCATCAGATGGATCGCCGAATCCTATGTTTGCCCAAAATGTCGGGACGTATTCGCATATATTCGCAAAATCCTCTGAGCCTGCAACTGCCGGAACGATCTGTACTTTGTTCATGACATCGAGAGCGTATCCATGCATCTCTGCAGCCATTTCCTCATTGTTGTAAACCGGTGCGACTCCGACTACGAATTCGGTCTCCGCTTCCGCTCTCCAGGCGCCTGCTATGCCAGATGCAAGTTCCGGGACTCTTTTGCGCATATATTCCCGTGCTTCCGAAGTGAATGCCCGAAAGCTCATGGTTATCGTTGCTTCATCCGGAACGATGTTTGCTCTTGCGCCGCCCTCGATCTTTCCGATACACATGATAATGTCATCGTTGTACTTTGTCTCCATGATCGGCATCTGCTGAAGCGCAGTTACAATGTTTGAGGCTATCGCTACGGCATTTATCCCGAGATATGCAGCTGCACCGTGGGCGGATTTCCCTTTGACATGAATGTTTATCTCATCCGCTGAAGCCATCATCCTGCCGACTGCATGATTCATGGTCCCGGCGTGATAGTCGAATGGTCCGAGAGGGCCAACATTCACATGGAAACCCATCGCTGCATCAACGTGTGGATTCTCAAGGATCCCTTCTTCGATCATCTTCCTTGAACCTGCGAGCAATTCCTCCGCAGGCTGGAACATAAATTTGACTGTTCCTTTCAGATCACTCTCGTTCTGTTTGAGCAACTTTGCTGCTCCAAGGAGCATCGTAGTATGTGCATCATGTCCGCATGAATGGCACATCCCGTCCTTTTCACTGCTGAACGGCAGACCTGTATCCTCCTTCTGCGGCAGCGCATCCATGTCAGCCCTCAGCATGATCACAGGACTGCCGTTTCCCACTGTGCATGTAAGTCCGCCGCCGATCTTCACGGGATCATATCCATAGGATTCCAGCTGAGTAGCAACGAACTCGATCGTCTCAGGCAGATCAAAACCAAGTTCAGGTCTTCTGTGTATGTGTCTTCTGTTAGCGATGAGTTCTTCCTTCATTGCCATTGCTTCTTCAAGATAACGGTTCATGTGAGCCTCCTCTTCATGAGCGGAATCAGGCGATCCCCCAGAGCTTTTCCGTAATTTAACTTTATAGTGAGCCGGCTCAAAACGGAAATGCCTGCTCTTTATGCGGTTATAAAGCAAAATAATAACCATCGTGCGTATAGAAAACACGGTGGTACGTTTACTGATATTTCATATATAATATATTTAAATTCGATCCATCCTTTATCACAATTCAGAGGGACGTTACAGATATGGAAATCAGGCAGGTTTATTACGTATTGGAAGTTGCGAAGCAGAAGAGTTTCTCCGGTGCAGCCAAGGCTTTATATGTCACGCAGCCGGCGATCTCTCATCAGATCAATGCACTCGAAGAAGAACTACAGGTAAAACTGTTCAACAGAGATACCCATAACGTGTCACTGACTTCAGATGGAGTCAAGTTCTGCGAATACGCGAGGAAGATCATAGATTCTATAGATGATTTGTTTCAGGCATTTGATCTGGAACGTTCCGATGAGAAGCCTGTACTCAGAGTCGGGGTCTACCCTTTTTACGGCAAATCGCCGCTCAGACGTATCCTCTCTTCTTTTTTTGCTGCAAACAGCAATGTGCTGGGCAACATAAAAGTCACAGATAATTATGCTGCGTATGACATGCTGCGCAAGGGAGACCTTGATTTTGCAATAATAAAATGCAGACGCGACAACATTCCGGATTTTGAACATACAGAAATAGACGATGAAAGATTATATGCTGTTATCAGCAGAAAGATGTCCGGCTTTAATTCTAATATAATGCCAATTTCAGATCTGGGAAAATATCCCCTCCTTACAGGGGAGAAAGACTCTCATTTCTATGTAGAAATGGAGAAACTATACCGGGAAAACGAGATTCCCTTCAATGTTTCTTTCATGAACACTTCTGAGACCACCCTGATGCAGGATATGGTACGTGACGGCGTTGGGATAATCCTTGCTACGGAGAGCACGGCTATGAGCCTGGAAGATGCGGAACTTGCAGCACTTCCTATTGAACCTGAGCAGGATCTGGTAACGCTTATCATATATCCTGAGAAAAGGAAGCTCAGAGGTGCACACCTTGCATTCAGGAACTATATCGCAGATGCTTATAAAAGAACTCCCGAACTTGATTCTGCCTTAGACTGACGGCTGATCTCCGGAATCGCTGTTTTCATCGGCTGTATCACTGTCAGGCGCCGAGCCATCACCCTTGTATTCCTGTATTATTACAGTACAATGCGTAAACTCCCCGTCTATACATATCCTGTATTTTTTCCCTTTCTCGGCATTGAAGCCCACTGCAAAGTCTTTCGGGCTTCCGCCTGCAACCTCACCTGAGTCGTCATCCTGTCTCAGCATGAACCCCTCGCTGTCATACATGACAACATCCGGATCGCCGTCTGAAGACGAGCTGATCATTAACGGCATGTCAGCTTCCGTTGTATACTCGATCACCGTTTTGCCGCTTACATCTATGCTGCATAATCCGCTTGCGGTCTCTGATGCCATCCTGCTGCAGCTGAGTTCGACTCTTGACTTCTTCTTGGTAGTTTCATCCACCCCGACCCATACATAGTAAGTTTTGCCCGCTTCCAGCGAACATATGCCGTCTGTGACGATCATGTCTGTATCATCTTCGGCAGTGATGTTGTATATCGATGAGAATCCCGATGCGGAATCCTTTGATACTATTTCGGTATCAAAATCATAGAACCCCGTTTCTTCAGGCACAAATACGGCACATGTCTGCTGATCCTTCTTAACGGTAAGCCTGACCTTTTCGCCGGTTTTGAGTTCTTCAGGCGCTTCGTCTCCGGCTTTTGAGACCGAGAATCTGAAAGCGTTTTCTATACTGTCCAGGTCTTTTGCTTCCTCTGAATAGACATCAACTACAGCAAAGTACACCTGCCCTTTTGTCAGGAATACATTCCCCTCCATGACATCAGCTGCGACAGGCGATCCACTGTCTCCCCCGTAATTATCGGCGGTAAGCAGTTCGGAAAGAGATTCGTCTATTACATACATATCCATAAAGAAAGTCTTTCCGCCCGATGTATCTTCGCCTTTGAAGGTATATTCTGCGCTCTCTGCAGGAGTGAACCTGAATGACGCTGTGCCCGCGATGACTTCCACAGTTTCGAGGCTGCTATCGAATTTTGCCTTGTTTTCTTCACCCGCGGTAATTTCAACGGCATGTTTCTTCAGCTGCTTGTTCGGATCATATATATGCGCTGTACAGGCAAGTACCACTATAGCTGTTATGAGCGCAGCTGCAACGACGCCAAGGATGATCAGTATCTTACTCCGCTTCCTCATGACCGTCACCTCCATATAGAATCACTGACCGCAAGCAGTCTGTCCGTAGCGATAACGGTTGTTAGCCAGCAATCAGCCGCAGCCTCAAAATTAATGATCACGCTGCCGTCCGTAACGATCAGTTCCTCGTTCATTTTCGGCACCTCGATCCTTTTGAGTTCCTTCCCGCTGACATTGATATCCGTGTTTCCCTTTTTCACTTCTTTTATGTTGTATTTTGTTACGAAAGATGATCTGATAGAGTTGATCGCCCCGGCAAAGGAGCTGGATACATACATATAGTTGCCTTTGATATCTACACCCTGCGCACTGCTGTCAATACCTGTTATTACCGAGTACATGAAGGTGTTCAGTACAGGCCCGCTTTCCTTTTTATTTTATATCCGTTGATGATGCCCTTCTTGGTGCTTTCCTTTCCAATGTATGTGCCTACCCAGAGTATGTCGTTGTCGCACTCCAGAAAAGACGGTTTATTCTTGATATACACCGGTGCCGAGATCTCGTCCTTGCGGACCTCATAGACCGGCTCGCTTATCATGCGACTGAAATCATCATACCTGATGTACTGTACAAAAGGCTCTCCCTCATACTTATCAGAAGTAGCACCCGTGATCCATATGTTGCTGCCGTCAAAAGCGATACCGCCAAGGTGATACTTGTTCGGTAATGTGAGAGTGGATACCAGCGATCGTTTCACCTTATCTACTGCGTAAATGACCGATCTCTGCTGCTTTTTTGCATCATATGCTGTAAACAGGATGTATTGGTCCGCAATGCAGACACCTTGCGGCACAAAGTCCGGGGATCCGGCCGTCTTTCCGTCTGTTTTCGTATACGTACTTATGGTCCCCGGTATAGGGATCGTGTTTGTATCATCGATCGCATCGCCGATGGCAGAATAGACCCTGTGCATCCTCTGATTGAGAGCTCTTTTGTATTGATCCAGGTCTGTGTAATGTTTGTAATCAAAGGAAGACTGCGTTCCATCCGCAGCCTTAGCATATGCACCTGTAAACGGGATGAACGTAAATCCCATGATGCATACGATCATTATTACTGATAGGATCCTTTTGTTTCTCACTTTACTTGAATTTCTCTTTCAGGGCATGTCATTTCTGCCGTTTGTCCGCTCTCAGCGCCCTGCGGTCACTTTCCCTTTTGTTTCTGATAAATCTTTTGACCACATGACTGCTGCTCTGCAGCAGCCCGGCCATAGCAGCCATCAGCATTGCACGTTTTTCTTTAGGGAGTTTTTTTATTTCTGCCATTATCTTCTTTGCAGATGTCCGTCTGTTGACGATCATCTCGTCAAAGGTTGCCATACCGGTCGCTTCAAAGAAAGAGAACAGCGTGTTTACGAACATTTCTCTTGATTCATCGTCTAAGTTGCTGAGCCATTCTTTCTGTGAGTTATTGATGAACGATCCGAGTGCAGACTGTTTCGTCTCCTTGAATCTGTTACCCTCGACCATCCACATCAAGGCGTCGTGCTGCAAAAGTCCTACTCCTTTGCTTTTTACGATCAAGTGTCCCACGTTGTTGGTAAACAGCATCCCGATGATAGATGTTTCGGGAATTATGCTCACAACCTTAGGGAGTATGCGCTTGTACGCTTCCTGTTCCATCACCTCGCTGCGGAACCCCGGTCCGTCATTTGTATATACTGCAATGATGCGGTCCTGGATCTCCCTGTCACAGAAAGCCGAGGCATATACGGCGAAGTTGCCACCCTTGGAGTGGCCCCCTACGCGGATCGGTCCACTTATCTCAGCGCCTATCTCATTCAGATAGCGCACCGCGCTCCGCTGCCCTTCTGTTTCAGGCATATAGCTCATGTTGAAGTCTTCTTTCCAGCCGGCTACAGTAGTATCGGTGCCTCTGAAGGCTACATACACGGTGCCATCGCTCAGAAGAAATGTCACTGCCGACATCTGCATATCCTTGTCGCTGTTGATTATGTCTACGTATTTTGTGAGCTCGGTCTCACGGAAACGATTGCCTTTCAGCATGCTGTCCATGAGCAGCGGCGCCCGCTCAAAATGAAAGATGCTTTTCTTGGCCAGTTTACGAGGATGCTTTTCAAAGTATCTCCTGTCAGCTATATTCAGACTGACCGTTTTGAAGCTGTCGTCCAGTATGCCATCGAAATCCGCATATGACAACATAGCGAGGACAAGATTGTCTACCTCGTTGAATGGATCTTCTTCAAAAGAGATGCCGCCCCTTCTTTTAATATAATCGAATATGTCAGCCATGATCTTTCTGATACTTAATTCTACTGAATATAGACTATCTCAGTATGTCTGCATGACGATATTATACTCAGGACTGATGAGTAAATCAGACCTATGCTGTATACCCAGACTGCGATCCTGAGCCTGCCGAATGCGATACCGCATATCACAATAATCAAGGCAAGCAGTATGTTCGTTATGCCAAATGCCATTTTCAGCCTCCACGACGACCCGATCTTTCTGGATTCATTGGCCCTCAGTGCAGATACCAATCCTGTGAAAGTGTGCAGCAGTGAAATGTATATTAGTATGTATACCGCCGGGTGCGCAAAAATCATGCCCGCAAATACGCCCAGGTCAAGAAAGACCATGCCCCTGAAAAGCACATTCTTTCCGCCTACCATGTGCCTTGCCATAGAAAAGTAGTAGACGATAGCCCGCAGCCCTCTCAGTGTCATGCCCGCCTGTATAACTAACAGAGCCAGTCTCAGCCCATGTATGGCATCCAGAAAGAACATGAGGACAGCTACGGCGATCATGAACAAGGCAGCTATGACGTTCAGGATCCTTCCAAGTCTAGACATCGATCTGCCTCCTTCCATACTCCTTCAGGAGTTTCTGAAAATCCTTTATCCCGCTGAAACCGCTTTTCGCAAAATCGACGGAAGCACCGGCGATAGGGTTCCCCGACGTAAAGATCCTGTTGGTCACCATGCTCTTCTGTGCAAGTGCAGCAATGATGAATCTGCCGAGGAATGTGCTGTCTCTGGATTCTTCATCTGCAGCTGTGTATTCATTCTGATACTTATCCATGTCAAAGTCTTCAACTTCACAGCCGGAGAGCTTTTCAGCAAGAGCTTTCCAGTCTGCCGACGCATCTGTCTGCCGCTTCCCGAGCAGGCTCCTGATATCATCCTCCCACGGCTTGACCGCATCAAAGTCATATACGCCGGTCTCGAACGCCTCGCCGGTCTTAAGGCATCTGAGAGCAAAAGTCATCTGACAGAACGCATGATAATAATCTGAAGGGTTGTCCTTCAGTATTTCCTTATATCCGCCCCATGCAGGCAGGTATTTGTAGCGGGCATAGCCATAGTCCGGGAAGTGTCCGGCCCGGCCATGTCCCAGATTCATTATCGAATTCTCATCGCCCTGATACAGACTGCTTGTATATACACTCTTTTCAGGATCGTCTACGCCGCGCGGATCGTGGTTGAATTTTATCTGAACTTCTCTGAAGTCATCGCCTTCCGGTACAAGTTCGTAGAAGTAGTAATTGACATTATTAATAGCAAGTGTCGGCGTGCCCGCAAAATACCGGTGCGCCCATGTGTCGGAGAGTATATGCATAGCAATGCCTACAGCCTGGGTGCTTCTGCCCCGTGCAAGCTCTACCGTATCTTTGAGAAGCGCGCTGTTCGTATTGCAGATGAGCCTGTATTTATTCAGGTATCTTTTGCTGCAGTACTTCTCCGGCCTAGCGTCAAGATCGCCCGGAAGGAAGTGGAATGACGCCCATATCCTTGTGATATCCTGCAGACCTGCCGGATCGGTACGCGCATCCATCAGCTCAAGCTGGAGCTGGGTGGTCGCTGCATTGAGCGGACCCTTTAATTTTTGCAGCAGAGACCTTGAGCAGCAGTCCGTAAACTGGTCACTATAAGCGATCTGCAGGCTCTCGTCGTGAGTGTAACCTGCGATGATCGCTGCGCAATATGTCGCATAGTAATGAAAATCCAGCTGCATATGCTATTCCTGCTCTTTCTGTTCTGTGCTCCGGCTGATCCGGCGCCGCGCCCGTCTCAACCTTACTGCAGCGAAAACCATTTCTACCATCATGATCATTGATGTGACTTCAATGATCAATGCCGGCATTGAATTATTGGTACTGAGTTCCCCGAGGTATTCCTGCGACTCCGGCAAAAGATAGTTTGCAGTGACCGCCACTGTGTTGATGATGATCAATATGACCGCAAGGATGAGATATCCCTTACGTCTGCGGACACCTCTCCCTTCCGAGATCGCCGCTCTTCCGATATATGTTCTGACCGCCAGAAACAGAAGCATGATTATCAGCATGACCGCAAGCACGATATAGTAAAGATGTTGATCAGATACATTGCTGCCGATTTCGTCGGCAGCCTTTCTTGCGATAGCGATCGACTCGTCTTTGAGCATGAAAACCAGGCCCAGCGTCTTGACTACAGTCCAGATGCTGAACAGTATGATCCCCGTTCCCACTACGATGAGAGTGTTCTGGGATCTTCTCATCAGGATATGATCCAGGTCATTATTGATGTGGTTCGATCCTTCTTCTTTTTTTAGTTTCTCAACAGCTTCTGTATCTACCATAACCCCGTTGTACAGCGAAAAATCTGCTTTCTATTATAATATTTTATCAAGCACTGCCCCGTTCATAAAGCAAAACATCAAAGATTTGCAGTAAATCTCCATTTTCAATCGCGTAAAAACCGGGACAGCCGCCCCGGTCGTTTTCGTGTATGTGATCCTTATTCATTTATCTCGATTCTAATCCAGCCATTGGAAACTTTGATACGCATTTCATGCTGTCAGCACGGAATCATATATGATGCCAGTTGAATGTCATGTCCTTATCTGTTCCCGGCTTAGCATGTTCAAGCTCTCCGTTACTCTTGAGTCTGAAGAATTGTTCAGTCTGAACAGCTTCATCGCTTCCATAGACCCTGAGCGTTCCATCATCATAAATATTGCTGAACATATAGATATTCGGAATATATGGCTCACCATCTTTTATAGTATACAGTCCGGCCGGGTAGATATTGCTTTCATACTCACAACCAAGGACCATTTCATCAGTGCCATCATCGTTCAGATCTTTGAAAGCATAATATATCTCGTTTCTCTCCATAGCTTCGGAAATATCCACAGGAAGCATATCCCAGTCCGCCTCGCCTGTATTTATCGCCGTTCTCAGATTTAAGAGCGCAGCCTCATATTCACTATGGCCTTCCAGTTCAAGTGGTGTATCCAGTGCTCTTGGACCAGATTCCTGCTCACTATCCTCTGTTCCTGTTTCCTCATCTTCTTCCGGTACCGCTTCGTTCTCTTCTTCGATCGCGATGTCTCCGGATCCGGTCGTTTCATCTGCTCCGCTCTCGGGTCCCGCTCCGCATCCAGTCAGCACCAGCAGCAATGCAATAAGCAACGCGATGCAACCTGCTTTTTTTGTCATAATACTGATTCTCCTTCTCCAACCACAAATGTTCTTACAAAATTCTACCATGCGTAAAAAATGCATCAAAGTCAGATAATTGGACGATTGCTTAACTAAAAGTTCAGAAACTGAAAAACGGATACCTCAATGGTATCCGCCTATCCAGCTATGTTGATTCTACATTTTTCCCAAAAGTGCGATCATTACTTTCATCGCTTCTGACATCTCTTGCTGTTCTGCCGGGTCAAGCGTTTCAAGCATTTCCTCAAAATGTCTGTTGCTTTCATCTATATGCTCCCGGATCAGTTTTTCACCGGAGGGAGAAAGCTGAAACAGTTTTGCACGGCGATCGGTTCTGTCTTCCTGGCGGATGACATAGCCAAGTTCTTCAAAGCGAAGAAGGATCTTTGACGCATGCTGTTTGGAAATGCTGACCCTCTCCGCAACGTCCTGCAGTTTTGAAGGCTGATGCTCTGACAGATCACTGAGGACCTGTATCTGAACCTGCCCGAAAGTCCCTTTATATGTGTTGCGGTAAAACGCAACAACCTTGCTGTCAAACAGCTGTCCTAATTGAAATGCCAAATCGGAGTCTTTCATAACATCACCACACCCTTCGAAGATATGGTCATTATACCATACTCATGACTACCGCACGAAACATGTCTTACCAGGTCCTGGATCCCATCTCGATGAACTGTGCGACTGTCGGAGCATGTGAATTCATGCCTCCATCTACCGTCATTACCTGACCGGTGACATAAGCACTTTCATCAGAAGCAAGATATACGCACAGATGTCCGATATCTTCCGGGCATCCATAGCGATTTACCATAATATTACTGAGGAATACATCCTTTACAGCCTGAGCAACATAGGCATCGTTTTCAGGCGTTACGATCAGTCCCGGGCGGACACAGTTGCAGCGGATATTATTCTTGCCATACTGCATTGCAGTCGATTGAGTAAGAAGATCTACGCCTGCTTTTGCGCTGGCATATGCTGTAGCACCGAGATCTCCGCCGCAGGAAGCCATGGATCCTATGTTAATGATAGAACCGATATTGTTCTTGATCATGTGTGGCAATACACATTTGGTAGCATAGAAAGTGCCACGGACATCGCTGTTAAAGATAGCATCCCACATCTCCAGAGAGACTTCGTCAACTCTGCCGTCGCGGAGTCCGACATTTGCTGCGTTGTTTACCAGAACGTCGATCCGCCCATATTGCTCAGCAACATCATTCATCAGTTTTTCGATACTTTCCGGTACAGTAACATCCATGAAATGATAAGCAGCTTTTCCTCCTGCCTTTTCGATTTCGTCAACTACCATCTGTCCCTTTTCTGCACGCCTGCCGCAGATGATCACGGTCGCACCTTCTGCTGCAAAAAGGCGGGCTATTCCACGTCCGATACCACTTGTTGAACCAGTAACGATCGCGATTTTGTCTTTAAGTCTATCCATTTATTCCACCGTCCTTTCATATTGTCATATTTTTATGACTATATTAATCCTATGACTTTTTATTTTGACTGTCAAGTTGCACACAATCCGTTCAACGCAAAAAGAGTCCTGCAATTATGAGTTGCAAGACTCCTGTTTTCTTTAAATTTAATCAGTGCTGTCTTCTCAGTTCTTTTTCTCGCCAAGCTTTGCCGGACCGTATTCTCTCACTGCATCCATGAACGCAAGTACATTTTCACGCGCTGTATCTACAGGTCCCAGGTTCCTCTTCCTTCTCTTGCGAAAAAAAGATATCCCAGCAGATCTTTCTGATATGGGATGAATCTGCCGTCATCGATCATGGCTTCGACTTCCTCACGGCTTGCCCATTTAACATCAGCAACTTCGTCTGTCTGCAAGTGCAGCTCATCTAACGATATATCTGCTTCAACAGTATAGAAATCATCAAAGCCATCGGAGAAATTAACTGTGATGACAGGTCTTCTGTCACTGAAATTGATATCAATACCAAGCTCTTCAGCGGTTTCTCTCTCAGCAGCCTGGCGGCTTGTGTCACCAGCGCTTGCGCCTCCGCCCACACTTACATCCCAGAGCGAAGGCCAGCGAACTATATCATCTGCTCTCTTCTGGATCAGCATTTCTCCTTTGCTGTTGAATATGCATACATGGACGACCATCCTGTATGAGCCTTTTTCGAGTTCATCTCCCCGCCCTGCAGTCCTGCCTGTCAGCTCTCGATCTACAGTATACAGGTCTATGATTTCAGCCATTATCCCTCACCTCTTTCAGGCCACATTTCTGCCCTGTCTGCTCCTCCACGGATACCTTTCCTATATAGTTCTCACTTCTATTCCCATTTCCTCGGCGCGCCTCGTGTCAGTTCTACTCATGCCTTTGGCTGAAACAAGTATTTTACGGGCATATCTTCCGCCGAATTTCTGCGCTACCGTATCAAGTTCATACAGAGCCTGAAGGCCAACACCGTTTCCACATTTACACGAAACGAGTATCGGTGTATACCCGTCGATCGCAATTACATCGACTTCGTTTATTACATCAACATCTTCATCCAAAATGCCGTTCCAGTCCACATGGACCCCCGGTTCAGCAATTCCGTACAGCTTTCTCAGCTCCAGGCATGTCTTCAGTTCCAGAACTGCTCCTGTTTCAGACAATGTCCTTCTGACAAAATCGCTTGCAAAGGTGAAGCAATTCCAGTCATTGCCATACATGGCCCCTGTCTCGGAAATAAGCTTGCAGTGAAGAAGTTCGTTGTAAAAATGGCGCAGTTCTTTGCGTCTCCAATTACTGCTGACCTTATCATAGTCCAGGTAATACTGTCCGCCTTCTGATTCAGTAAGGGCACCGATGAAAGCGGCAGACCGTTCAGACCAGTTTTCAGCATCTTTTTCGAACATCGAGATCATGCTCTGTAATTCGCGCTGATTCTTTTCATCTTCGATCGCTTTGTTCGTCTTGTGCAACTTTTCGTTGACTCTTCCCTCTCTGAGTTCGATCAGCATTTTTACATCGAAAGGAACTTTTCTGGAGACAGCCGCTCTGCTGATCTCAGCCGGCGCGCCTTCTTCGAGTTCCTTGAGTTGTCCCTTTTCAACGTTGAAAACATGCATCGGCAATTCTGTTTCCGCGGCCAGCATCCCCAAGGCTACCAGCGGCAATTCATCGCCGCCTGTCAGGTCAAAAAATACCTGATTCCCTGCATCCTTCTCGATCAGGACAGCTGTTCTCATCTTTTCCAATATTTCCCGAAGCATATTTCTTGGGATCCTGATGAACTCGATCTCTTTAACATCGCAATATTTCTGCAGAAAACATGCAAGTGCATCACCATGTCTCTTGACATCGGTATCGAATCCGAAGAATACTATCTTATCCACCGCGAAATTCAACGCAGTTATTACATTATGGATCGGCTCATTGTCCAGAAATTCAAAATTAACAATCATTTTTTCTATCTCTATGCTGTTTCTTATCATCTTCTCCAGCCTTCAAATCGTCTCGCACAATTCTATCATGCGAAAAAAGCACGTAAAAGTCATATAATTGGACATTTTTTCACAAAAAACATTGAATTTTCAACAAGAAAGTCTTATTATGTCAACCATGGTCTAAAAAAATAGCCAAAATATCTGCGATCAGCGGGGAAGGAGGTATGACAATCATGGTCAAAATCAAATGGACTAATAAGTATAGCAATGAAACGGGCTATGTCGCTGCTCTTTCAAATAAAGAAAAATGCTTCATCAATACCTTTGATGAAAGTGAAGCAAAGGCATACTCCGAAAAAGCTGTCAAGGGTATAATGACCAGACTCGAGTCTTTCCACGAGACTGACAACAACATCTTTGAGATTGTTGAAGCGTAATGAGCATCTATACCTTTCAATACCAATGGTATATAACAGCCCTGTCGAAAATGTGAACATTCATCGACAGGGCTGTTGTCATCGTAACATTATAAGTAACTATCTCATCTGAGTACCGCTTAGTTCATTGTTGTTTTTGGTTATTTACAGTTTTTGTTGGTTACAGATTGACAACACCCGGGAGAATAACTAATATATGAGACGTGCCCAGCGGGCCTTGTAAAACCTAATATGTTAAAGGTATTAAGCAAAAGCTTCGATCCACGTTAGTCAGGGAAAATCATCCCAAGCAGCGTGGGTCTCTTTATTTTAAGGACTTTGCAGATCGTTTGATCGGGAGACGCGTTATGAGAAAAAATAAAGATATTCTATTCAAAGCAGCTGCAAAAATAGTAGTAATAGCAGTGGGAAATCTGCTGTATACCGCAGGTGTTGTGTTTTTCATTCTGCCATCAGGCCTTATAACCGGAGGCACTACAGGGATCGCGCTGATAGCCAACCACTATGGCAACATACCGGTATCCACTTTTATTGGTATTTTCAACGTCATCATGTTTGCGGTAGGCTTGCTTGTTCTTGGCAGGACTTTTGCACTCTCCACTCTGATAAGCACCCTTGCCTATCCTGTAATGCTCGGGCTGCTGGAGAGGGCTGCCAACGGCTTTGTTCTCACTGACGACAAGCTGCTGTGCGCCCTGTTCGGCGGGCTTTGCATCGGAGCGAGTCTCGCACTGATAATAAGATTCGGCGCCAGCACCGGCGGCATGGACATACCGCCGCTGATCCTGAATAAAAAGCTGGGTATCCCGGTCAGTGTGAGCATGTATGTCTTCGACTTTATCATACTGGCAGGCCAGATGTTTTTCTCAGAAAGGCGGACCACCCTTTATGGTCTGCTGCTCGTAATGGTATACACTATGACTCTTGACAAGCTGCTGACACTTGGGGCGGGCAGGACAAAAGTCGAGATAATCAGCACAGAACCTGAAAAACTCCGCGTTGCCATTCTGGATAAAATGGACCGCGGAGTCACCATGCTCCATGCCAGGACAGGATATCTCGGCATAGAGACCGATATTCTGTATTGCATCATCTCCCCGAGAGAGCTCCACAGGATGGAAAGCATCATCAGAAATGAAGATCCCGATGCATTTATCGTGCTTTCAAAGGCAAGCAGCGTATACGGAAGAGGTTTCAGCAGGGAAAAAAGCTATATATAGGATAAAAGGGGCTGTCGCATTTGAATTGAACTGCTACCCGTCAAGAGGACAGTGAAAAATTAAAAGATTTTTGCAACCAGTAACAGCAATGTTGCTGGTTGTTTTTTAGTTGCTTCCCTCGCCGGGTAG
>Ga0310695_10009170_pt1 | contig 15006 bp, 12 predicted proteins | sample RumenRJG_04DNA_FD_203882 | JGI IMG/M metagenome (GOLD analysis project Ga0310695, IMG submission 203882) | Bovine rumen microbial communities from Lethbridge, Alberta, Canada - RJG_04 (v2) (version 2) | ecosystem: Host-associated > Mammals > Digestive system > Stomach > Rumen | place: Canada... | reverse complement strand
TATCTTTGTTGCGTTTTATATTGCATGTTGTAAAGATACGAAAACTTTACGACATAACGAAGCCCTGGCTTGAGAAAGTCGGGGCTTTGATATAAAAAAAGGATGTGCCTATTTTGACACACCCTCACGAAGGTTTTTCTTCAATTCCTCGTTCAAATTCTTGTCAAACTCGTCGATAATACAGAAAATTTCAGTAACTTTGTCTTTGGTAATCATTGCTATTATATTTTGTAACTTGTTTGTTTTCAGCTATAAAGATACAAATAAATAGCGAGATTACCAACTTTTATTTGACTTTTCTTATCCCGAACTGGCGTAGGTAATGCCTTTGGTTAAGAATTATTTTGATGTGAAAAGCAAAAATCTTTCTTTTCATTTTAGTTGGATTCTTTCGGATAAAGAAAAATAGTAAGATGATTATGGATGGAAATTGTAAAAAATCCGTTAAACAATATTGTATGTTTTTATAGAAAAATGAAATAATGCTGTTTAGAAACAGAAAATATATGTTGGCGAACACAAAATGTGGTGTTTTCGTACACGGAAATAAAAAATGTTTAGCGGAATGCGAAAAATAATAACATTTTTTTGCGTGTTTTTAAATTTATTTATTATGTTTGCAATCGGTATTTCTAAGACATAAAATGTTTGAGTAATACCAAATGTGATTACTAACTAATTTAATGTAAAACTCTTTTTAATTTTTTACCTATGAAGAAAATCTTTACTCTTGTTGCTGCAGCAATGGTTTCTGCAGTTTCTTTTGCTCAAAGTTTTAATTTCTCAGATTTTGAAGAGAAGGCTTATGAGGAAAAGACGGTAGTTAATGGTTTGACAATAAATGGAGCCTCTGGTGCTGCTATTACTATCGATGCTAATAGCAAAACTGTCGATGATGTACAGTATACTCGTCGTTTGAAATTTGGAGGCTCAGGCTCTAAGGATTCTCGTAATATCAGTTTTGATGTTGCAGGATCAGGCGTTTTAAAGTTGATTGCAACATCTTCAAGCAGTTCGGCTGATCGTACAGTAACTGTGTTATTAGGAGAAAACTCTCTTGGTGATATTGATGCTAAAGGAGGAGTTGTTGCAGCCAAGACTGTTAATGTTACAGGCGCTGGAACAATTACAATCTTTGCTAATGGCGGTGGCGTAAATCTTTATCTTGTAGAATTTACATCAGGAACAACTGGAGTAAAAACTACATTCTTTGCTGGCGAAGACGGCGCAACTTACAACCTTCAGGGTGTAAAGGTAGGCTCAGACTACAAGGGTGTAGTTGTTAAGAACGGCAAGAAGTTCGTCAAGTAATTGCGAGTTTTTTAGTAAGATGTTATATTAATACTGAATCCCCGTTGGGCATAGTCTCAGCGGGGATTTCCTATTATAATCTTGCAAATCTTGTCCTGAAATATTCGCGATTCGGCAACGGGTGAGTTGGTGTTTATTATCGAGAAAACATACCATTGACCATTGTACGCGTGAATGAAGCCGGCAAGGGCCGAAGTGCCTACGGTTACCATCGTTCCGGTTTTGCAAAAAAGACGATTGCGGTATTGCGGTTGGGCGAGTCTTGTCTGCAACGAGCCCATGCGTTCGGGAATGCCGGGAGAGGCGAGAGCCTCGTTCATGAAATAGTTGCGCATCGGCACATTTTTGTAAACGCGTTTCAGAATATCTACCAAGAAACATGCCGACAAGCGGTTGTCGGGCGAGAGTCCGGAGCCGTCGTTTATAACAAAACTATCTAATGCCCTTGTGCTGTCTGGCTCTATGGCAGCCATCTTCTTTCGTCCGAAGGATTTCTCCATCCAAACCTCGGTATAGTGCTTTATGTCGAAGTGCGTGCAACCGTCGGTTATGCGCCCTGTCTTCCAGTCGAGATGATGCATCAGCGCATCGGCCTTTATGTTGCTGCTGTGTATAATCATGGGCGTGATTACATCGCGCAGCAGATGCGACGAGCGTGCCACAATCTTGTAGTTTGGCTTTTGTGGGTTAACCTTTCCGTCGCTCTCGAACGAGATACCATTGGCGTGGAGCGATGCAATCAAATCCTTCATTATACGCTTTCGTCCTTTCAGAAGAATTGGCACTTTGTGATATGGAATGTCCCAATATTTGCACGTGGGGTGCGGAACGAGAGTGTCTTCTTTGGCAATATTGAGGTAGATATTTCCGCGGATGTGGCAGATGCCGTGCTGGCGGAGTTGTGTTGTAAGCGTGTCGAAACTTTCGAGCAGAGGGTCGGCATCGGCGCGAAGCAGAAGATTGCCCACGAGAGTATCGCCCCTCATGTTGCCGCGAATCTGCAACGACGAGTACAGACGGCTGTCCATGCCGAGTGTTTCGAGGGCTGCTACCGCCGTGGCAATCTTTAGGCATGATGCCGGCGGAAGCCTCATGCTGTCGCGATATGAAAATACCGTGCGGTTGGTGCTCAGGTTGAATACCGAGACGGCAATCTCGCCCGTGTCGAGCCTTAGAGGAGAATGCATAAATCTGTTAATCTCCTCTTTCAGATTGTTGTCGAAGGCAATCTGTTGTGCCGTGGGCTTAGGCTCTTCGGGCGTTTTCTTAATCGTTTTGGCTGGTGGTGCAGGCACGTTCTTTGTGCAGGCGTTTCCCGCTTCGTTTATCAAGTATGTAAACAGGTAAAACAAGGCGATGGCTGCCATTGCCAGAAACGGAATGATGATGTACCAGCAGCCTTTCTTCAGTCTTCTTTTTTTCAATTTTCCAAATCGTTTACAATGTTTATTCCCATTTTTTTCATCAGGAAGCACGCATTCATGTTCTGCGCCACTCCATCGCGTATTTTGTAACTGAATGTCAGTTCGTCGTTGCAGATGTCAGCCTCGAAGCAAAGGTTCGAGATGCATTCGGGAAAGACCGACTTCAGCCGTGCAAGGGCAAGATCGTGCGTGGCTATGATGCCGTTTGCCTGCATCTGTATCAACTGTTTTACAAACGAGTAACTGCCTTGCTGCTTGTCGTGCGAGTTCGTTCCACGCAGAATCTCGTCGAGCATCACAAACATGCGTTCGCCGTTGTTCAGCCTGTCGATAATCATCTTCAGACGCTTCAGTTCGGCAAAGAAATAACTTTCGCCGCTTCGGAGCGAGTCGTTGGTGCGCAGGCTTGTGAATAGCGTTGCCGGGTGCAGACGGTTGTTGCCGTCGGTTGTACACATAGGCGCGCCGATGCAGCCAAGCACATAGTTCGTTGCCACCGTGCGCAGATACGTGCTTTTGCCTGCCATATTAGCTCCTGTTACGACAAGGAAGTACGGTTTTCGGCTAATGTCTATCGGGTTAGGCACGGCATTCCTCATAAGCGGATGCACCAGTCTTTCAGCCTTTATCAGACAGTCGTCCTCTGCTATGTTGGCAAAGACATAATCGGGGTTGTTGAACCTGAAGTTTGCCAGCGATGCCAGAGCCTCAACCGCGCCAATCGCTTTGAGCCATGTAGGAATGGATTCGGCATACTCGTGCTTCCATCTTTCCATCGAGACGGCACATCGCAAGTCGCTAAGCGAAAGTCCGTTGAGAACGAGCAGAACCATTATGTTGCTGTTGGAGTCGAGTTTGTGCAACACCTTGTCGAGCGCGCGGATAGACTCCGAAGCCTTTCCGCCGTTGCTGCATACGCTTGACTGAATGTTGCGCAGCAGAGTGCTTTCCCACTCTTGACTCTCTATGAGACTGAGGAGTTTTGAATATGTTGAAAGCGTGCTGAGCGACTTGTTGTAGCCAATCTGAATCTTTCGGATTTTGCCCGACATCATCGTGGCGGCGACGGCTATGACGAAGAAGAGCGAGATGTAAAAATCTGCCTTAATCAAGCCTGCAACGAAAAGTATTGCCATCACGATGTTAAGCCCTATGACGATTTTTGGCAGAAGCCTGAGAATAGGCTTATTGAAAACATCGCCGCTCTTTGCCCATTGGCCGAGCATTTCGAGGTCTTCGATATTGTTTTTGTTGCCTACCGTTGCCGCGGCCGCAAAAGACTGTCGCCACTCAACTTTTTTGCTCAGTTCGTCTACCGCCTTCTGTCGCGCTTCAATCTCGTCTTTGTCTGTAAGCGGATTTTTCAGCCACTCTGCCAAGGTGTTGCTGCCCAGTTGCGTGGCGGTTCGGTTTAGCATCTGAAACAGAGAGCCTGCGCCGAACACATCAATATCGAACGTAAACGGATGACTGCTGTCTGTGTACTGTTTTCCATCGGGAAATGCCGAGAAATCGCCGCCGAGCGATGCTATCTCGTCGTTGTTTATCTTTATCAGAGCCTTACAGATGTCTTCTTTGTACAGAAATCTGTCCTGCCATTTTGAAAGAAGCAGAAAGACTGCTATTCCCACGCATGCCACGGTAAAGATTATAACGCTGTTGCCGCCCCAAAGCAGATAGACAGCAAAAGGCGTGAGTACGAAAACAACGAGTTTAGTCAGTCCCAAGCCGTATATTCTGAGCGAGATACGCTTTAAATCGGCTTTCTGTTGTGCGATTATCGAGTGATATTTTTCTGCGCTCATACCTCGGCTTCTTGTTGTTTCAGAAAATCCTCGGCCTTTGCCAGAGTGTCGAGTTTTCCGACATCTATGAGATGCAGATTCTCGTTTACGTTGGCATAGATGGCTATGCGGTTGCACACGCTCAGATAGAAGTCGATGATGGCGAACTTGCCCTGCCACTCGTCGAAGAACGGCGCGAGGGCAGGAGTAATGATGTGAATGCCCGAGAAGGCAAACATCCTGCATTTGCTTACGTCAAGATTCTTATATGGCGATTTTACCTCGCCTGTGCTGATGTTTGTCCAGCCTACAAGACGATTGTCGTTGTCGAAGAGCAGATATCGCGATGTGCTTCGGTTGCTAACCATCAGCATTGCGCCCATCTCTTTCTGGCGGCACATTTCGGATGCTTCGGAATAGAATCTTTGCAAATCTACGTTGTGCAGAATGTCCACGTTGTGAATAAGAATTGGCTCGTCGTTGTCCTTTCCGAAGAGTGGGAGAGCCTTCTTTATGCCGCCGCCCGTTTCGAGCAGTTGGTCGCTTTCGTCGCTTATAGCCACATCTACGCCGACGAATTTGTGCTGTGCCACAAAATCCTTTATCTGCTCGGCAAAATGATGCACGTTTATCACCACCTTGTCCGCTCCGGCTCGTTGCAGCCGTTCGAGGAGTATTTGCAGAAGGGGCTTGCCGTTTACAGGCACCATAGCCTTTGGCATCGTATCGGTAAGCGGTTTCAGCCGGGTGCCAAGTCCGGCAGCAAAAATCATTACTTTCATAGCCAAGTGTCAATGTTTTGTTCGCGATGGATGATGTGAACCTTAACTCCGTATTTCTGGTGCAGATGCTCGGCAACGTGCTGCGCCGAGTAGACTGAGCGATGTCGTCCGCCCGTGCATCCGAAGCAGCACATCAGATGAGTGAATCCGCGCTTCATGAAACGCTCTGTGTGAGCGTCTACGAGTTTGTACACGCTTTCGAGGAAGGTTAGAATCTCGCCGTCGTCCTCAAGAAATTTGATTACCGGCGCATCGAGACCCGTAAGAGGCTTGTAAGGTTCGTATCGGCCGGGATTGTGCGTGCTGCGGCAGTCAAACACATATCCGCCGCCGTTGCCGCTTTCATCAGTCGGAATACCTTTCTTGTACGAGAAACTGTACACGGTTACTGTAAGTTCGCCCTGTCCGTCGTATTTCGAAACGCTTGCAACCTGCGGTTTGAAATGCGGAAGTTCGGCCATCTCGCCAAGAATCTTGTGCAGATATGCGTATTTCTGTCCGCAGATGGCAAGTTGCGCCTTCAGATTCTCTATTGCCGGCGGAATGCTCTCTACAAAATGTTTCTTGCGTTCAAAATATCCGCGGAAGCCGTATGCGCCAAGCACCTGAAGGATGCGGAACAGCACGTACAGGTTCAGTTTTTCGGTAAACTGCTGCTTGTCAATCTTTGCGTATCTCGATGCGCTATCCAGATACACGTCAATCAGTTCGTTGCGAAGTTCTTGCGGATATTTAGCCGATGCCTGCCACAGAAAGGAAGCTACATCGTACTGAATCGCGCCCTTTCGTCCGCCCTGAAAATCGATGAAGAACGGATTCCCGTCCTTGTCGAGCATCACGTTGCGAGCCTGAAAATCGCGGTAGAGGAATGTATTGCTGTCCTCGCCGATGAGGTCTGTTGCCATCTGGCAGAAGTCGTGCTCCAGCTTCAGTTCGTTAAAGTCGATGCCAGTTGCCTTCAGAAAGCAATATTTAAAATAGTTCAGGTCGAACATTATGCCTGTGCGGTCGAACTCAGCCTGTGGATAGCACTTGCCGAAGTCCAGCCCTTCTGCGCCCTTAAACTGCATGTCGGGCAGCAGACTGATGGTGCGTCTGAGTAGTTCTTTTTCTTCTGCCGAATACTCACCTCCGGCGTTGCGTCCGCCCTCTATTGCCTTGAACAGCGATGTGTCGCCAAGGTCCTGCTGAATGTAGTAGCGCGAGTCGTTGCTTTGCGCCAGCACCTTTGGCGTTGGCAGACCTTTTTCGGCAAAATGCTCGGCAAGATAGATGAATGTCTGGTTTTCCTCTACCGATGTGCCCTCAACACCAATAACGGTAGAGCCGTCGGCATCAGAGATTCTGTAATATTTTCGGTTGCTGCCGGCAGCCGGCAGCAGTTGTATGCTTGTAGGCTCGCAGCCTTTCCAAGATTCGTATAATTGTTTTAAATGTTCCATTCTGCAAATTTACGAAAAATTTGAGATAATGTCGGCTATTTCTCCCTATGTTGTTTGTGGGGGAGAAGAAAAAATCCTGTTCCGTGGCAATGGCATAGAGAGTTGAGACAGTTGACAATGGACAATTGGAACTTGAAAATGTTGAAAGTTGAAAAATCGTGTCAATGTTGTTTCGACATAGATTCAAGCAAGGGGCAACCAAGCCGCAAGTTACGTTGAAGTTACGTTCAAGAGAGCCGATGGTAAGCCGATAGCAAGAGGGTAGCAAGGGGATAGTAAGGGAGTAGCAAGCCGGAAGGTACGGAGAAGCTACGGAGAAGCTACGGGGTAGGAACGGGGTAGCTACGGGGAAGGTTCGGGCAAGGTACGTTCAAGATACGTTGAAGGTACGTTGAAAAATCCCATATCGTTATGACCACAATATGGGATTTTTCCTGAAAAAACTGTTAGCATAACGCTGGCATGAACTTGGCAAAGAGATAGAGACCGTCGTTGCCAGCCCTTACCTCGTGCTCTATCTTTGCCGGCATTATTGATATTGTGCCCGGCGTGTAGTCTATTGTTTTACCATTGTTAAGGCAGATTCCGCTGCCGGCTATTACCTCGTGCGTTTCGAACTGCATTTCGTGAATGTGAAGTCCGATTTTGCAGTTCGGCGCGATCCTTACAAGATGATAGCTGAAAAGTCCGCCGCTGTCCTTGGCCGTTACGATGTGTTTCAGAGCCACGCCCTCGAATGTAGGGTGCTCGTTCCATTTCTGACTGTCGAATTTTACCGTTTTCTCGGGCAAGGCAAGCTGTCCGTTGTCAAACTTTTTGAATGTTTCCATTTAGCGTAAATGTTTAATGATTTAACGCTGCAAAATTACGGCGGCGAAACGGCTTTTGCTTGTATAAAATTGCTGATTTTCAGATTCCGCGGCTTTCCTTTAGATATTCCGACGGCGAGATGCCTACAATCTTCTCGAAACACTTGTCGAAATGGCTCGAATCGTAGAAACCGTTGTCTATGGCGGCATCAATCAGCCGTCCGCCATCGGCAAGTTCCTTTTGCGCGTTTCGCACTCTTACCTGAATCATGAACTGATGCGGCGTGAGTCCGATTTTTGACTTGAACTTTCTGATTAAGTGATACTTGCTGATGTATACATCTTCCGAAAGTTGGTCGAGCGAATAGATTTCTGAGGATTTCTCGGCAATTTTGTCGGCAACCTTCTGAATGTCGGCTGACAGTTTGTAACGTTCGTCGCCGATGGTTTCGGCAATCAGCCTTACGGCATCGTTCAGTTCGGATTTTATTCCGGTTTCAAGACTCGTCTCGGCTGCTATCTCATCGAATTTTGTGCTTACTGTCTGACTGATTTCGCCAATGCTCTGGGCAGAAAACAAATCTTTCTTTATGCACATCGACAGAATTTGCGAATCAGCCTCAACCTTAACAGAATGAGGCATATACGGACGCACGACGAACGTGTCGTCCTTCTTCAGAACCACGCTCACGTTGTTGTAGAAGAGTGTTGCTTCGCCCTTTACGATGAATGAAATTACATAATGCTCGGTATGGTTATGCAGACCGAAATCTTTCGTAATATCCTCGGTTACAACAAATTCAATATTCTTGTCGCCCGAAATGAAATATTGCATAAAAATGACTCTAAAAAAATCCCGCACCATCGGCATAGGACGATACGGGATTATAAAAATTATCTTCTCACTTCCGATTCCTTGCCAAAGAGATATTCGCCTTTGTATCCGCCGAAATCGATTACGATTTTCTCAAAAACTATTCCCGGATGCTTTGGCGTGATTGTAAGTTCGTGAATGTTCGCGCTCTTTACTTTGAATCCTTCAACCTTTTCCACAACTCTTCGTGCTACCGTTGGGTAGAAGACCTCGTACATAAACGGCTGTTTGTCGAGCAGGTTTGAGTTGAAGTTTATGGTCTTGGCATCGTCTCCGTCGAGCGAAACCGTATATTCGTGTCCGCCTCGGTTTTCGAAGTCGAGAGTCGATTTTACCACAACATGAACCTTTACCGAATCGGTATAACCGTCGGGTAGGGTGAAGCGGTATGTCAAAGACGAGTTGCCCACAGGTTTGGTGTATGGCGTAAGGGCAACTGCGCTTCGTGTGCGACCGTAGAACGGATAAATCTCCCATCTAACGTCGCCGTCGGTCTTTGATGCGTAGAAATGTTCTGCCTCCATCGACACAAATCCGTTGGAATGAGAGAAAGTGTAGCCGCCTTCGCCCTCCTTAACCGTTTTTGTTTCGGGAAGCATGTCGTGTGGAAAATCATCGTTCCAAATCTTGTAGCCGATGTGTTTCTGCGTCATTATGCCCTTCCATTTTCCGCCGGCTATGTCCGAATTGTATTGCGCGCAAAGCAGAGAGTCGCGCCCGAAACATTCTGCAACCCTTGTTGCCCAAATGTTGGCGTCGGGATTGTTGCGCTCGGCATAATAGCGGTTCATAGCCTGAGCGTAATACATGTCGTTGAGGTTTGCTGCCGCCTGAACAGGAAACAGAATTGTCTGGAAATAAGTATCTTTTACCTTTTCGGGTAGACGGAGATACAGGCGGAGAGCCTCAGCCTCCAAACGTGCATATTCGTCGGCAATCTTCTTAAACTCGCCAGTTTCAACGTTGTAGGTGTAAGAGTCGAGCATCTCGGGTGTTACGCGCGCCATGTACTGGCAGTTGCGGTTGTAGATTCTTGCGGCATCCTTGGCAAAACCTGCGCCCAGAGTTTCGGCAAAAAACTTTTCGGTATGGTTTGTAACATTCTGCAAATTATACTCTTTCGGCTTCCAAGCCATATCCATGAACAGAGTGATAGGATATTCCATAGGCTTGAGGTCGCCAACGTTGAGAATCCACATCTTTTCAATTCCGAAGTTGTATGCCAGCGAAAGCTGCTCAAACATCTGCTGCGTCTGAGTAACGTTAATCCACTTTGAGTTTCGGGGTGCTCCTACGTAGTCAACATGATAGTAGATTCCCCATCCGCCCTTGCGTTTGTGGTCGGGAACGCGTCGGATGTCGCCCCAGTTGTCGTCGCTAATCAGAATCGTAACATCGTCGGGAACGCGCAGTCCGGCATCGTAATAGTCCTGCACTTCCTTGTACAAAGCCCAAACCTGTGGAGTTTTGTCGGCTGGTTTGCCTGTTGCTTTTGCTATTATTTTGCGCTGATTGTCGATAACTTTCTTCAGAAGTTTTGTGTCGGCATCTGCGCTCATAGCCTCGTCGCCATCGCCGCGCATACCTATTGTAACCACGTCGTCGGTATTCTTCATTCGTTCAACGCCTCCGCGGAAGAACTCGTCGAGATTCTTCTGGTTTGTTGCGTAGTTCCATGCGCCTATTTCTTTGCGATGGCGAACATATTCCTGATGGTTGCGCGCCATCGGCTCGTGGTGCGATGTGCCGATTATTACGCCGGCTTCATCGGCAGTCTTCAGATTTTCGGGATCGTCGCCGTAGAAAGTCCACATCCACATGGCAGGCCAGAGCATATTACCTTTCAGACGCAGAATCAGCTCGAAAACCTTGTCGTAGAACTCGTGGCCGCCGTAGTTTGTGCCGAAGGTGTTCTTTACCCACGATGTAAGGCAAGGGGCTTCGTCGTTCAAGAATAGTCCGCGCCATTTTACGGCTGGTTCTCCGTCGGTAAAGAGTCCGTTCTTTATATATATCTTATTGTGAGCCTCAACCGGAACGTCGGCCCAGTAGTACCACGGAGACACTCCAATTTGGCGGCTCAGTTCGTAGATGCCGAAGATTGTTCCGCGGCGGTCGCTTCCGGCGATGGTAAGACGCTTGTTCTCGGCATTCAGAAGATACATTTCATATTTTCCTTTAAGACGTTTGTCGAAGTTGCTTACGGCTTTCGACTTTCCTGCCGTTCCGATAACGATGGTGGCATCGCTTGCGTTATCTACAAACTGAGGGGCGATGCCCGTAACCTTCAGCAGGTCCTGACTGAAATTCTTGGCGGCTTTCATCACGCCGCGCTCATCAGTCTTGCTTACGTAGATGGATATTTTTCCGTCTTTGGCAAGCTGCCAGTCGCCCGAGCTGAAGTCCACGAAGTTTTCTGCCGCGAATGTTTTTCCAAAAAGCACGAAGAGGCAGAAGAAAATAATTGTTTTTATACGCATTATGATATACTGTTAAATAAGTTCGCTACAAAAATAATGAAAATTATCCGAATGGAAAAGAAAAATCCGCCCTCCATCGTTAGAGAGCGGACTTTACAGAATGTTAGTCTTCCTTGAAGAACGAATCGCCAATCTCGCTTACCGAATCGTCCATAACGCGCTGAACGTATCGTTCGCGGCATCTGTTCTCGCGTTCGAACATCATTTTCGTGCCTGCTGCGCTTTGCACAAATGCCATGTGCGAGTCTATCGAAAATGAACCAGCCATCGACTTAACATCAAGATTGTCCGTGCCGATGAGAGTGAACGTCCAGTTCTGCTTCTTCAGTTTCTCTATCAAATTCCTAACCATCTTTAGAGTCCATTCTCTCGAGCTGTTCTCCTCGCCGTCGGTAATGATGGTAACAAGCACGTTGTCGCCGTCGGATACCTGCGCATTCACCTTCGAGATTCCCTTTCCGATGGCATCGTACAGAGGCGTGGCGGCGCAAGGGTCGTAAGAACGCCACCCGATTTTGTGAACCTTGCTTGCCGGAGTTCCGTCGTAGTGCCATTTGGTGTGCTCGCTGTCAAAGGTCATGAGGGTTACTAACTGCTCCGTGTCGCTGTATTTCTTCTGAAGGTTCTGTATCGTCTTCAGCGTCTCGTTCATTCCCGTGAAAGCCTGCTCGCGAATTACCGACATAGAGCCGCTCTCGTCAACGATAATAAGATTGAACACCTTCTTTGCTCTTTTTTCATTCTGATTTTTCATATCCGTAAATGTTTGATAAAAGTTAATAAATCTGTTCTTTTATCTATTAGAAGAAGATATTCGGGAAAAATTAAGTACGAAAGCAAATTTTTTGTAATTTCGCTAAAAATATTTTAAATCAATGTTGTCAGAAACGCAGATTATCGATGGCTTCCGCCGAGGAGATTCCGACATTATCCGTCAGTATTTCTACGGATATTGCCGCGTTGGATATTGCATCTTCGACAAACGCTATCAACTAAGCCAGAAGGAGAATCTCGATTTTATGTCGCTGGCTCATCAGTATGCCATCTATCTTATGGAACGCAACTGGAAGCCGCTCGAAGAACATTCGCCCGGCGTTAGTCTGCGCACATGGCTCATAAACGGATTCCGCTACGTTGTGCTCGATGCGCTTAAATGGCATGCCAAGGAGTACGGAAGCATCTCGTTCGAGGATTACATGCTGTCGTTCGACGTGAGCGGAAGCCTCCGCCTTCAGTTTAACCGAATGATTGAGGATGTGTGCAACCATGCCACCCTCAGCCGTCAAGACCGCCTCATCATCGATATGCTCTTGCTGCGCGGATTCAAGGCTAACGAGATTGCTGAGCAGATGGGCGTAACGCCGTCGGCAATATCGCAGAGATTCAAGTCGCTGAAAGAGCGCGTAATAGCCCCGTATTTCAAGAAGAACTTCGACATGGATATGGATATGCCCGAGGTCATCGACGAGCACGAGCTTATCGGCGATTCTCCGGCTATGTGCGAGGCTGTGGTAGGATTTAGTGCTTTAAAACCAAACTTTATGGATATGAACAAGAAACGAACAACGCCTTGGAAGATTACAAGGCTCGAACCAAACGAGATTTTCGTCTTTGGTAGCAATCTGAAGGGAATGCACGGTGGAGGTGCGGCTTATATCGCCGTGTCGAAATTTGGAGCGATAATGGGGCAGGGCGTAGGTCTGCAAGGTCAATGCTATGCCATACCTACTATGCAGGGTGGGGTAGAGACAATCCGTCCGTATGTCGACGAGTTTATCGAGTTTGCCAAGCAGCATCCGCAGTTAACATTTCTCGTAACGCGCATAGGCTGCGGCATAGCCGGCTTTACCGACGAGCAGATTTCGCCTCTGTTCAAGTCGGCTCACGATGTTGATAACATCGTATTGCCAGAAGGGTGGTGATATTGAGTTGTACGATTATAAGAGAAAAGCGGCAATAAGTCTTTCGACCTGTTGCCGCTTTAATTTATAATAGAAAAGCAGTTTTTATTTGTTTACAACAACCTTGCGACCGTTGAATATGTAGATGCCACCCTTTGAAGGTTTGCCAGACAATTCTGTGCCGTTAAGGTTGTACCACTTGCCGTCCTCGTTTGCCGAAACAGTCTCGATGCCAGTAGTCTTGTCTTCTGGCAACTTAGGGAATGTGTATGTGAGATTGGCTCTATGAGGTGCCCATAAAATCTTTATGTCCTTTTCATTGCCGTTGATGACGTAAGATGTCTTTTCGTGGAATATGTATCCGTCTGCTGGCTCTAATTTTATCATCAACATATATTTATGTCCTGCTTCAAATGTTTCATTTTCGTTACTTACTCTGTATTCACCATTGACGTAAGTTCTGTACATTTGTTTTACAACCAGATTATTCTCGTCCATATCATTCCAGTATACACTGATGCTTTTCAGATGTTTTGCATCTAAGTTGTTAATTGTAAGTTGTGGCTTTTCGCCAGCTTTTGGAGCAGTGATTGTTGCCGTAAACTTTTGTATTGATATGCCGTCTTCTGGAACTGGTACGGTATAAATATAGCAGAAATCAGTTGCCTTGCTATCGAAGGTGATGGCATCTTGTTTCTTGTTGTTCAATAGACACTTTGTTGTTTTTGTAAACTCGTAGCCTACGTCAGCCTTCATGGTTACATGAATCTCAACCTCTTCGCCACCAGTAAAGTACTGAGTCTTTGCATCGATAACCTTGCCAGTCTTGTGGTCTTTGTACACAATATTGCCAAACTTGCAGCCTTCGCTTTTTGTTGTAGCCTCATAGTCGCCATGCTCAAAATCTTTAGGCATTGTCAAATCGCTAATGCTGATGTCGCTTACCTTCTCGTTTGCACCAATATGTACGTAAGATTGGTTGATAGAATTTCCTAACATGCTAACGAATTTTGCCCTGCTGCCTGTAGCATCCCATTTTGCGTATTCAGGAATGCGGATTTTTGCATTGCCGCTGAGAATAAGTTTTGAATCTGTTACGGCAAATATAGCCATGTCTTTGGCGCGAACCTTCAGTATAGCATTGTCTGAAACGCGTATTATGTTTGGTTCAATAGTGATTCCATTTATGTATGGATATATGCCAGCTTGACATTTTGTGTCAATGTAAACCTTTGCATTTCCGCAGAGTGTCAGTTCTTTACAACTTTCTATTTTTTTTCTTAACGTTCAAAGTGCCATCGCCTTTTATCGTAAGTTCTCTTGCGTTAATGCTATCGACAGTTGAAATCTTTGACGAGTTTATTGTCAGAACACTTTCGCTGTAGTTACCAATTCGACCGTCGATAGATGCGCTTTCAAGTGTTAATGTGTAGTCGTAAGGGTCGAATGTAACGTTGCCTTTTATTCCTTTTAACGACGTTATTCTATTGTAGTTTTCATTAGTCAACCCATTTCCTGCAACATAGATTTCATAATTTTTAACGCCTTTATATTGTTTTTCTGTACCACCTTGCATATATGCCTTCCAGTTTTTGTTTAGCAAATCAGCAACATGTCCGGAGGTACAGATATTTCCGTCTGGTTTACCGTCTTCTGTAACAACGTATATTGTGCCATATCCTGGTTCAAACTTTGGCAGACTCTTAATGAAATTTGACATTCCAGTTGTGTTCATACGGTTGAAAGAGATATCAATCTTTTCCAGTCTTTTGTTCTTTGACAGGTCAAGGCTTGTAAGCTGGTTGTTTGAGCAATTAAGCACACGCAGAGCTTTAAAATATTCAATACCTTTCAGAGACTTAATACCCAAGCCACTCACATTAAAACTTGAATACCCCAATGTCTCAGTTGTTAGCTTACCCTTCCAAAGGTATCTCAAGTTTTTCACATATGAACGGAAATTTTCATCAGGGAATTTGTTTGAGTCGATACTTATAGGGTTGTCGAATGTAATTTTTTTTGCAGGACTGCCGTCGATGTTTATTGTATTGTTCTTGAAGTCGACAGAATATTTGAACCCAAATCGGTCATTAGGATTTCTCGGTGCTGTATGGCAGAGAGAAATCCTTTAGTTTTTCCCATATCGAGAGGAAGGATCGTCGTGTTTTCAACGACCTGGCCAAGTACAGAATGTGCTTG
>Ga0310695_10009169_pt1 | contig 15007 bp, 10 predicted proteins | sample RumenRJG_04DNA_FD_203882 | JGI IMG/M metagenome (GOLD analysis project Ga0310695, IMG submission 203882) | Bovine rumen microbial communities from Lethbridge, Alberta, Canada - RJG_04 (v2) (version 2) | ecosystem: Host-associated > Mammals > Digestive system > Stomach > Rumen | place: Canada... | reverse complement strand
TGACAATCAGCGTATATGTATAGTCATACTGAGGCTTGAGCCTATGGTAGAACGGCACCGAAACCTCGCTGCCGCCCATGCTCAGGACAACCCTCGGGATCTTATGCAGATAATGGAATTCTTCATCCCTGGCCACATAGTCAAGGGCAAAGAGAAAGAAACCGGAAGCCACGTTTACCGCCGGCTCGCCATGCCTTAGTTCGATAACCGGATCGGTATCAGGATACAGCACCTCCCCGACCGCATCCACCGAATAACTTACGAGACTGTCAAGGGCGAGGTCATATTTGGCGGTCGAATAGATATCCTTGATCTCGACCTTGTCCACGGTCACCAGTTCCAAGTCCTCTCCACACTGAAGATTGAGACTGATCTTCGCACGCCTGTCGGTAAGCTTGTTGTCCTCAGGGAACTGCCAGACATATTTTTTGTTGACATGGTTGCCGTTTACCGTGACCGTGACAGGATGACTGATATACCGTGCCGGACCTTCCCTGTCAATGCTAAAGCCCCATCTCTCGGGTGTCGGAGGGTCGACTACGGCAGGCATGTGCCAGTCCGGAGCGATGGCCGGAGACACCACCGTCATTTGGTAGGTGTTGGAGTTGATATTGTTCGAGCGCAGTCCGTAGAGGCTTCCATCGGCTATCCATATCCCCTCCGCATCGACCTGGCATGGGGTCATCCACTCCTTGGCATCCTTCTGTCGGTAGCTTCCCTTCAACCCGGTAAAAAGCCTGGAACTCCTGTCAAGAAGCAGGACCATGTAGGTGTCGTCGGCCGACGAGCCGGCCTTTGAGACACCGGACAGCATGACCACTCCGTCTTCATCCGGGATTGTCTCACGTTCAGAGCAACCGGCCAGCATGAGCGACATCACCATGAATATATATCCTATCCTTTTCATTCTTCCGAATATGAGACGCAGCGGACGGGTAACAGCACGCCGCTGTTACTCGTGTTTCCGATTGCCACATATGGCTGACTTCCTCCGCTAGGAACCCTATTAGTCCAATAGTTTAACGTATTGGAATATGTATATGTATTTGCAGGTCCTCCGAAAGCTGAGCATCCGCTAATAGGACGGTATATCACAGCACCGTTAGGCAATGTGCAAATAGTAATGTTGTCGACCGTCTGGCTCAAGGTGCCGCCAGGAAGTGTCATGCTGCCCTGCGGAGAGACTCTCCATCCGGGAGGACAAGGGTCAAATATACTCTTGGCCTTCAAGTCTGCATTGTTGCCTATGCCTAACTTCGTATCACGCCAGTTTCCGGCCGTGATATATTTGATTCCAGAATAATCATCCACATCGGAATTTGACCATTCCGGTATAAGTATATATATGTCAGGATGATACACGGCATATCGAATCAGGTCCGTCAGGCTGTTGGCGGCCTCCAGCTGCGCCTTTGTCCTGAAAGGAAATTCGACCGCGTCATTGTAGCGGTTATAGATAAGAATCCCCTTTGTCGGGGCCTGGTTCATACTTGATGCATACATGAACGGATCCTTGCGCCCCCACTGAAAATATAACGTACCAGGTCCATGACGCTCATTCTGAGACAACGCTCCCAGATTACGGTCCATCATGAACTGTCCCTCAAGAGCGCCGCCCGTCTTCCAGATGTTGCCGGAGTATCTGTCCACATCGCCTTCCACGACTCCATAGACGTAACGGACATCGTTACCGCCGGCATCCAGCTCCGGAGTAAGCAACGGCAAAGTCGCGTCCGGATTGTAATCTGTCACCCACATATGCCAGCTCCACAGGAAGACATCGTCAAGCAGAGTGCGATCCCTGTCAGTGAATCTGTGCACTCCCATCACGATATTGCCCTCAACGCCTTCAGTAATTGCAAACTCGAAATAATCCCTGTAATCGACTCCCTCACGCTTTATCCATTTGAAGTTGACATCCTCTACAAGTTCTACGGAACTGCGCACGATCTCAGCCCGCCATCCGAAGGAGCCATCTCCCAAAGCATTGTTCGGTACCTTCTCATAACCGTCAGTTCCGTTCCAGAAATCATACACTCGCCTTACCGGTATGCGCACCGATTTCCATACTCCCCTTACGCTTGGCGGATGGACCATATATGAATTGGCCAGAGGAGCCTGTGTGAAATCCTGCATATGGAGATTCTCGACCCTGCTGTCGTTCAGATAATCACCGGGACTGCTTATGGTTATCTCATAAGAGTAGTCGGTATTTGGCAAAAGGTTGCAATCCGATATCAGGTCGCTGCCCAGGGCGAACTTGTACGCAACCCTCTTTCCCTGAGAATCCGTGCCCCATACCTGCAAGAAAGTGATGCCGAGCGGCGAAGCAAACAACTTTTGCTTAGGGTCCGAAGCAGCGGCGGTCCCCCTCTTGTTGGCCGGGCAGTAGAAAGTAAAGCAACGGGAATCCCCATCTTCCTTGCCATCGCCCCATACCGTGGCCGGATATGGCAAAGCTCGTCTGGAATAACTGGCCGGATATGCATCAGGAAGCTCATAATCTGTGTAATAGCACATATACGACACACCAGAGTATAAGCCCAATGAGTCTATGGTGATTGGATTTCCGGTCCCGGCCGTAGTATTGGTCATCTTCACGTCCACACGTACGGAGTTGCGTTTCAAAGGCACGTCGACCGACTGCAAGGCTCCGTTTACCATAACCTGCACATGACCGTTCATTATCATGTTGCGGCGACCGGAAATGAATTCCCCGGCGGCCTCCATGTCCGAAAGCACGGCCATCTTCAGCAGCTTGACGTCATCCAGAGTCCGGCATTTGTTGAACTCTATCGACGGATTGTTCGTATTGGCGACGAAAAGCAGGTAATTCTCCACATCCGACGTAACCAGCCTGACTTTGGTCCCGGGCACATAATCCGGATAGTATCTTGCCAGCAGCAGCGCCGAACTGCCTGCCGTGCCGTCAAACTGCAGTACCCACAGGTTCCTGACATCAGTACTCTCCAAATCCGTGACCGCCATCGAGGCTTTGGTTGCCATGCCGGGGTGTACCGTACCCATGTTCAGGCAGACATCAATCTCATGTCGCACATCATCCTCGAAAGCAGAGTCCGTGCAACTGCCGGAAATGACTGCCGCAAGCAGCAACACCAGTCTATATGTAAAAAATCTCTTCATAATGCTTTTCAATCAAACGCCTTGTCTGTCACGCAACGTACGGAGCGTCCGTTTCCATTCTGATCGCCTATGCCATTGGAGCCATTCAAGCTGCCATTTGCGCACCACAGGGCAACCAGCCCGTCATTGCCACCGCCACGGTCACATAGCATGTCTCCATTAGGGAAAACAGCCTTGATCCCGTCCGCAAGAACAAGGTAACGAAATCCTTTATCCGCCGTGAGATAATTATTCAAAGTATATGTATAGTTATTCAGAACATCCCTGGCCGGAACCCTCCAGCCCGGAGGACAAGGGTCATAGATGCTCTTCTGACGGCTGTCAGTCACCTTAGGATCCCCCCACGGCAGGCTTGCATTAGCTGATACCGATGTCTTCTGCCAATAGTTTGTTCCCCAAAGACTGAGTCCGCAAATATATATGTTAGGGTGGGAAATGGCATACAGCACATTATCAGTATAGCCAGTCGCTGATGAGCTTATAATCCCATATCCCAAGCCGGCAGGACCCTTATAGACAGTCTGCAAAGGAGCTATCGGATCCTTACGCCCCCATTGATAGTAAATGAAGCCCTTGGCCTTGTTTACATACGGCCCCACAGACAATGCCCCCAGACTCCGGTCCATGATAAAGCAGTCTTTATAGGCGCCTGTCTTCCATGAAGTATAATTATAGCGATGCACGTCTCCGTTTCTCACGGAATAAGCGAAACGCAATTCATTACCCTGATCATCCACCAGCGGCGTATAGTTCAACGCCGGATACGGATCATAATCAGTCACCCACATCTGCCAGCTCCATATGAAGACATCCGTAAGCTGCGTCTTGCCGGCATCAGTATATCTGCGCAGGCCAATTACTATGGTACCATGCTCAAAGCCATAAGGGAGAGCGAACTCAAACCAGTCACGATAGTCCGTGCCCTCATCCTTTATCCACTTGAAGTTGGTATCATATTCTATCGGCATCTCGCTCCAGATCACCTCTGCCTTCCAGCCATAGCCTCCGGGGAGAAGAGCATTTTCAGCATCTGTATAATATCCGTCAAAAGGATTCCAGAACTCATAGCACTTGGCCACAGGGATTCGATAGCTCTTCCACGCATCCTCAACGGCAGGAGGGTTTATCATATAGGTGTTGGCGTGTTCCCATGAGCAGAAATCCACCACCGCCTGCTCAGTCTCGCGGCTGTCGGTCCCGGCATCTGCCAAGTCATCTACAGATATGATATAGCTGTACTTGCCGTTAGGCAGCAGGTTGAAATCCGTCTCGCTGGCTCCCAACATGATCTTGTATTCCACCGGGCGCTTTATTGTCGGATCCGCAGGATCATCGTATGTACCCCTGATGCTCAGGAACGTGGCTCCGTCAGGAGCACATGAGCCATGGAGCAGAGGGTTATGCGGGACTTCTGCCACACCGCTTTTGTTTACCGGCAGATAGAACGTGAAACTGCGTTCATCATCATTCGCTCCGCGTGTTCCGTCTGTCCAGTCCATGGCAGGATAATCTATGCGGTCCCCGTCATACTTGGCAGGATAACGGTCAGGCAGGTCATAGCTGTTGAAGAAGAACGACTTGGACGGTACAGAGCATACCATCACCTTGTTTATGTCGATATCGACCGCCCCTGTCTGCCTGGTAGTGTTGGTTATGGTCACATTCACCTTACAGATGGTACGCTTCAAGTCGAAATCAAGGGTCACGCCAGCTTCGTTAAGGATCACGTCTTGATATGCGCTCATCAGGGCGCAATGCTTTCCGCCCACGATGCAGTCCAGGTCCGACTCATCCCTGACAGTCCTGAACGACTCCATGAACTCTGCCATGTCGGCACAGTGGCTGAACGCAATCTGGTCATCAAATGTATTGGCCACGAGCACCACCCTGTTAGGAACCGATGATGCGATCAGCTTGAATATCTGATCCGGATCATATGAATCATAGTAACGTGCCTCGCGCAACGAATCTGAAGCCTCGGTCCCCTTGAACTGGAGCACCCAGAGGTTATGTACTTCATTATCCTCATCGGCGGTCTCATCCACAAGCGAGCTGCGTGTCTGCAAGATATCAAGGTCCATCGAAGACACGTTCAACGACATCCGGACATCTACATGCCCGTCTTCACCCCTGCCGGCCGGCCGGATGATGTCCTCGTCGCAACCGGCTGCCAGAAGCGCCAGAACCGAGAGAAACAGTATTTTATGTATGCTATATTTCATGTCTCTTATGCTATTTATATCTGCCCTGCACCCCCGTCGACAGTATCCCAACTTCCTGTAATGAAAGTAACCGTCTCCGTAACAGGCGAACCGATCTCGACATCCTGTATGCCGGAAGCCTCATCCCAAGGCAAGGCGATTATGGACATCTTGATGAACGCGGAGTTGATTGAAAGGGTGTATGTATAGGAATACTGAGGCTTGAACTTATGGTTCAGAGGCACGACCACCTTGCCCGAACCGATGGTCAGCTCCAATTTCGGCACATCGTATATGAAGTGGTACTCGCCGTCAATGCTGTCATAGTTGAGCGCAAAGAGATAATAATCAGCGTAAACCTGGACGGGAGCCTCTCCGTTAAGCAGTTCTATCTCCGGCTCGCTGCTATCATACAGAATCTCTCCGACGGTGTCAAGAACGGGATTATACAGACTGTCCGAGCCAAAGTCATAATACATGGTGGAATAGACATCCTTTATCAAGATCTCGCCCACACGGACCGACACGAGGTCTTCGCCGCATTTCAGCCTGACGGTGAGCTTTGAGCGCCTGTCTTTCAATTGCTCCTCACTGGCCTGATAGACATACTTGCGGTTCAGATGGTTTCCGCTTACAGATACGGTCGTGGGCGAGCTGACCTTGACGCCGACTCCTTCCCTTTCCATACGATAGCCCCATCTGGCCACATTGGAATTAGCGCCAGTCTCTGTCCAGTCCGGCAGTACTGCAGGTGAAACCAGGCTCAGTCTGTAGCTGCCGACGGTGCTTGCACGAAGGCCATACTCGCTTCCATCGGCAATCCATTCCCCTGTGGTGGAATTGACCTTGCATGGAGTCATCCAATCCTTTGCATCCCTGTTACGGTATGTTCCCTGATATCTATATGCGGAGTACACCGAATATACGGCGTCATAGTTGAACAATACCGCCCTGTATGTGTCAGATCCGGGCGATCCGTCCTTGGTACTTACCGAAAGCAAGAGATCCCCCTGCTCATTGTCCTGTACGACATCTTGCCCGTCACGGCTGCATCCCATAATGACAGCAACCGTCAAAAACATCAATATGCTATAAAAAACTCTCATATCTGCTTATTCAATTCTCATCATATGACACGCAGCGCACAGGATAGCATATCGCACCGCCCGCTGAACCTCCGGAAGCCAACAGCCGGCAAGTACAGAAACCGCCAAAAGGGACATATATATGAATCTGCGCATATCCGTTCCTAAATTTCGTCCGTAAAACTATCCTCTTCCCAGTCCTGCTTGATCACGACTCCATCCATATGGACATAGTTGTCGATCGTTATCTTGAACTCATAACTGCATGACGCTCTGAATCCGTATGTCATGCCGTCCGAATGGAGTACGTCGGCACGGTTGATCTTGAACACCTTGCGGAAACCGTCCACGACAATTGCGACCTCATAGTCTCCGTCGGACTGATACTCTACAGGACAAATCATGACATCGAAATACCTGTATGTGCCGGAATCGAAGTAGCCTCCGCTGGACAAGGATCCGTTTCCGATGAAGAAATGCTTGACGCTGATGCTGTCTGACACGGTCTTCGGCTGGATCTCGCCAGTGATGGCATTGAAGACTCCCGTCTTGTACAACTCGGTATTCGCAGAACCGGCTTTCTTTATGACTATGGAGTCCACGACATGGCGGCTGACCGGAGAGGTATTCTTTATCCTCATGCCGAACCTCAGCCTGGCCATTGCGTGCCTGAAAGTGAGGGAAAGGTGGCCGTGCAGGTCATTGCCCGGCTCAAGGTCCTTGTTGATGTTCCTGTCGAGGTTCTCACTGACATACATCAGGTCATGGTTGGAGTTGACGTCGAACGGGATCGAGTCCGGAGCCGATATTTCTTTTATATACGGAGCATAGGCATATACATCCGCATTATAGTTGCCCTCAGCCGTAGAAATATAAAGCTTTGCCAGGTCCTGCTCGAGAATCTGGTTGTAGAATTTCCAGGCGGTGGCGGTCTTGGTCACCTTGATATTGTTGTATCCGATGTTATGCTCTACGAATTCGAGATTATCGGGATTGGCGGCCTGGTCCTCATGCTTGCAGATAAACAGGCCGAAGGTTGAGTATTCGACGAATGTGGTGCCGGAGATCGAAATCTTGGTCTCAACAAGATTCCTGCGATGCGGATCCGGCATATCAGCCTTACGTCCGCCGGTACATCCGGCGAGCGAAATGACGAGAAAGATATATGCTAACGATGAGTATCTCATGATCAGTCGAATTCAATTTCTGAATGGTTGTTTCCTGACTCGGTCCAGTCGTCTATCGTGTAGCCGTCAAGGACAATAGGCGAAGATTCGCCGACATTGATAGTCAGCTTATAGTGGATGGAACGGTTTGCCGGCCATACCGAAGGAGACGGGATGCTGACCGTCTTCGTAAACGTGGCCTGGCGTACCGCAGGGGTGCGGGAAGTGTCAAAGAAACTGTATGTAACCTGGATGTCGGCAGACGGATCAAGAGTCTGCGGGAGCAGGTAAAGCCTTCCGAGAGTGTTCTGCACAGGGATTCCGGCAGCAGGTTTCTCAGGCAGATATTCGTTCCTGAGGTGGCTGGAAGACAGTTTCAGCTCATAAGTGCAGTCGGCCGGGCCATAGTCCGTCCATTCGAAATACGGGGCGGAGGCGGAAAAAGTTGCCGTAGCGACGCCTCTGACGTTGCGGAGCCTGATGTCCTCGACCAGCACGGAATACGTTCCCGGAGGAGTACCCTTATAGTTCATGTCGAACCAGATCTGCGTAAGGGAGTGGTGGAACTCGGCAGGAACAGGACCGATGTGCTTGGTAGCATTGAGGACAGGACGGGCCAGACACAGGTCCGCCTGATTCTCGATGTTGGTCACGCTCGGAGTATATCGCACTCCCGGCATTCCGTCAGTCGGGAAAACAGGTTCTATGCCCGGAGCCGAAGCGGAAGAAGGAGCATACATGAAGAAACTCAGGTTGCCGGTGACCGTCCAGTAGGAAGGCGGGGTCGTGGTCCAGACCGAGCCGGACTTGGTCACCTTCTCCTGCTTCAGGTACCACGTGTTGGTGGAAGTCCCGTTAAAATTCCATATGGCAGACATGTCGAAATCGACAAGGGTGGCGGTCGTCAACGGATCGACGCCCTTTGTCCCGGGCATATCCACGACGATCGGGGAATCATGGTCAGCGACAGGCTGATCCTGCGATTCCGGTCCGTTATGTTCCGAACATGCTCCCGCAGCCAAAAGAAGCGGCAGTACGAAATAAACTATATGATATGCTGTCTTCATTAAATAAATCCGTCTTCTATTACAGGCTCGACAGTAATTGTCGAAAGGGAAATGTCGATTTTATAGACATACTGCTTGCCCATGAACCACATACGGAAATTGTCGTCAAAGGTAAAAGTCTCTTCCAGCACCAGGTCGGAGTCCCAGGCGATGCCGGTATTGGCCCTCTGGCGGAAGGTTATGGTGAACGTCTTGTTCTTCTGCTCCGGCACCAAGATGCCCAGACCGAACTCCTCGAAGGAGCCTCCCGGTTCGAAGACATATGTAGCCGAAGGCTTCGGGACTGCGCGGTCCGAAGCGGTCGCCGAGCTGAAATCCCAGCTCGCCTTGAGCGGGCCGTCTCCCTCAACCGTCAGGGTGCCTGCCGTATAAAGGTCCTTGATAGTGATGTCATCGACCTTTATCAGGTCGAGCACGTCCGTCCTGATCATGAAACGAAGCACGGCCTGGCTGCGGTGATACTCCATCGGAACGCTGCCGTGGAAGCCCTCGAGAGGGTATGATGCAGCGTAGAACACCTCTGACTGCGAGTCATATGTATCCGGAACATCAACCTCGACCCGGCTTACATTCTTGGCAGAATCCCAGTTGAATCCAAGGGTCAGCTCAGCCGGATCCGCAGCTATGCCCAGGAAGTCAAGGGTGCCGGACAGCGGCCAATATCTTGCCGGATCCGATCTCCACTCAGTGCCGTCCTTGGCAAACTCGACGCCGGTGAAATAGTTCAGTCCGCCGCCGGGATACACATCGTCATTGAGCCATGATGAGACCCAGATATGGAAACCGTCAGGCATTTCAGGGCCCGAGATTACCGCGCGTGTCTGCAAGCCCGGAGATACGGCTATCTCTTCCTGAGGCTCAGGTATCATGCGCCCCTCCCGGTCGCAGGAAGCAAATCCTGCAACCAGGAGCAGAGCAGACACGATATTGATAATCTTGTTACCCATTACTAGAGGTTAATCGGCATTCCGGTACTTTCGTCGTAAAGAGTTACGCTTGGATCAAGAGTAATCTCGTTGAAAGTCATGGCAAACTTGTAAGTATACTTCTTGCCGTTCTCCCAAGTACTGCGCACACTGTTAACGACATAGACGAGGTCGTTTACGCCGTCAGTGCTGTAGGTGATCCTGAAGTTAGGGATAGTCTGCGCAGGGAGAAGGATACCCATGTCGCCGAATGCATGGTCTGTATCAAGCGCATTGACAGAGCCGTCGATATCGACTGAAGCTAATACATTCTCTGTATCGTCATCCACATAGGTAAGAATTGCCTTGTCGGCACGGGCGCCAGGTTCCCATGAAACCTGAGGGGTGTTGGAAGTCTGGTCGATGGTGAAGACACCTTCAGTGAAAACATCCACGAGCTCGATTTTCTTTATGTCTACAGGGATGTTTGACTTAACCATGAAGTTGACCCATGCGAGAGCATGCTTGAACTCGATAGGGAGAGCGTTATTCCTTGATGAAGAAGAAGTGGTAGCATAGAGAAGGTCGTCCTGGGTGGCTTTCACGCCTGCTGCCGGAGCAGCATAGTTGGCAGGATAGGTGATCTTTACGAGACCTGCCACATCATCGTCGGATGCAGGGTCGCCGTCGCCCCATACTGCAGTAGCGTCAAGAGTGGTGCTGTAGGCGAGGAAGTCGAAGCTGCCTGCACCGCCGAGAGGCCAGTAGAGAGGAGTCTGGACTGCGCCCTCGAAATTCTTCCATACAGTGCCGTCCTTCTTGAAGGTCTTGCCCTCGAAGAACTTGGTCTTGTTGTTCGAAGCGGACACGTAGATTACGTTGTCATCAGGGAACGCCGTAGTTGCAACTGCAGCCCTTGTAACTGGAATACTGGCAGGTTCGAAAGAAACTTCCTTGGCGGAATCAACTGTTTCTGACTTGGCGCAGGATGCGACTACCACACCTGCAACCAACAAGTAAAGAAAACTGTTTTTCATAAATAGGGTATTTGTTAATGTTAATATAATTGTCAGCTGATCGGTATATCGATGATCTCATCATCCCACTCATCCACTGTCGGATTATATCCGCTCTCGCCGGAATCGCCGGAGACGGTGATTTCGATGAGGTCGTCGATGTATATTACATGGTCAGTATTTTCCGGATTATTGACCTGGTCGGTCACGTCCGAAGAGAATATATGTTCCTGGCCATCGGTGGCGATTATGATCAGATTTATGCAGACCTTGCCGGAAAAGTTTCCGAAGGTGTTATATACTCCGTAAAAACATTTGTGGGGCAGATCAACCACTGCAGAAGTGAGCAGGTTGGCAGGAGTCAGAGGATAGTTGCCCGCCCAGAGGTACTTGCTGCCCGCCTGGCCCGTGACCATGGCCTGGACGGTCCTGGCGTTTTCGATGCCCTGGATATTCCTTGCTATGAATGAATATGTATCAAGGGAAGTAGCGGCGTCAGCCTTGATGACATACGGCCCGTCGGAACCGGCATTTTCAGGAATCGTCACGCTGGCGAGCCTGGCGACGAGGATATGATCCGGCTCGACGATCACGTTGTCATTGTTCGCCTTGGTCCGCGGGTCCGCAGAAGTGCGGCGCCAGCGGCCGGCGCTTGCGGTGATGTCGGAGGTGAAGGCCCTCATTTCGTCCCTGACTCCGTCCTTCTCCGTCTGGGTGCTGCTCGTGCCGAGCTGATAGACGAGCATGTCGTAGGTGCCGGCAGGAAGCGACGAGATGTAGCCGCCCTCAGCGTCCACATACTCCTTGTCTGCGAGCTTGTGGGTCTTGGAATCATAGAAACAGGCCACCATGCGGGATGGCGTGGCGATATGCAGCTTGCTGTTGTACTGCGGATTGGCCTGCAGGTCGATCGTGTCCGGGACGGCGATGCCGACATCGAGCCTCGGACTCAGTTCCAGATAAATGGACGACTCCGGGTCATGGAGGGGAACTCGTTTGCACGAGGATGCTGAAAACAAACCAGCGACGATCAGTACGGCTGCGCTGAAATACCTGATGTGGTCAAAATATCCTTTAATCCTCATTCTATTCATGTACGACATTGCGGGTAATAGGAATTACCAGCGAAATACCGGCCTTGGTCGGGCCGAACCAGTTAATGTTCTTTGTGGCTCCGGTCCGGATAGCATCTCCGCCGGCAGTGAACACCTTGTACTCGCGGGCGTCGCTGTGGATATAGCCTACGCCGATGGTGAATTCCATCCTGAGGCCATAGCGGCGCTTGTTGAGACGGGCTGTGTATTTATAATCGAAGCCCAGGCCGAAATACTCGCCCTGATACCCCTTGAAATCACGTTCGAAGTCATAATAGCCACCATAGAGATCGGCGCCTACGGAATGTCCGAGCAGACGGTTTGCCCTGTTGTGCGAGCCCGGGGCATGGCTTTCGCCAAGCCAGTAACGGACGTCCAGCCCTCCTCCGAGAAGCTGCATGCAGTTGGTCATGTCAAGTTCCTTGGACCAGTGCCTCCACAGCCATGTATAGTACCAGTCTCCCCCGACAGACCAGCGGTTGCCCAGGGGAACCTCAACTCCGAAGTTCATGAGAGGGGCAAGCAGATTGGTCCTGACGGCCATCAGCAGGTCTTTCTCAATTGTAGGGATATATACGGTCGGCGCCGGAGCCGGCACCATTACATATACGGTATCGACCTGGCGCATCACGACGGTATCTCTCCGGGCCTCCACAGGATCGGCGGCCCTGGTGATATAGCACTTGACTGAAGCACCGCCCTGCCTCAGCTCCGGGAACAGGTTCGAATACATCCAGTTCCATGCAGTACCGCCATTAAGCTCCATCAACCTTTTCTTGAGGCCATCTACGATGACTCCGTCCTTGCGGATCCAGACCGGAGTGGTCCTGATAATGTTGCAGACGGTATCGCGATACTCCCAGTCGGTCTTGGCGACAAGTCTGGCGAGACCGGCCCAGTCGGCTCCGACGCCGCCAGTGGATATCTGACCGGGGGTGAGCACGGTATTCCCGACGAGCCATTCCTTTATATTGCGGGCGCGGGCTCCGGCAAGCCTGACATTAAGGTCGGACGCACCTTCAGGAGAGGCAGCACCTTCAATGTAAACATGTTTCAAATCTGAAAGGGGGTCTTCAAGCAAGGTGGCGACAGTGTCGGCGAAGTCATGGAGATTCTTCCCGTTATTCCTGAAATTGAGGTCAACTTCGGAAAGTCCCTGCCTGAAGAAAACGCTGAACTCGAGGCTGTCTGTCCTGACTGTCTGGGCAGACAAGCCGGCAGAAGCTAAAACACACGATATTAGTACCAGAAAAGGAATTCGATAGCGGTTTAGGGTCATATGTTATCCGATTTCTGGAAATAAAGGTAATAGTTTTCTACCAAAATACAATACTATTTCGACCTTATTTACATTTCGTCAAGCATATGAATGCATGCCCCCTAAAATTACGTTCACACCGAAGTATGTAATCAGCACTGACAGAAAGGCGAAGATGCAGAACAAATGGAAAGCCCTCGAACTGCGATATATCCCGTGAAGAGCAGAAAGATACACCAGTATCGTCACCAGAGCCCAAGTCTCCTTAGGGTCCCACTGCCAGTAGCTGCCCCAGGAAATATTCGCCCATTTGCCTTCAACTTGTATGGGACAACCCTCCACCAGTCATAATAGAACAGCCAGCCGGTAAAGACTTGCTCTGCGGTATAATCTTTCCAATGGCTCTTGCCATAGACCTTGAGACAATAATCCCTTGCCATTGTCTGGACCGGGGCAATCCTTAATAATTGTGATAAAACATTTTAAGGATACCAAGAATTGGTAATTTGTTCAAATAAGTTGGTATGGCAAATCGGGGAAAATACCAACTTTTCAGTATTGCCGCGAAAGGCCTGCCGTATTACCTTTGCATCAGAAATCAAGATTAATGAAAGTTAATCAAGCCATATAGTTAACAAGTTTAGTGAGTTATCCTTTTAATTGTTGTTGAGAGCAGCCGCCCTTGTGAAAGGCCGGCTGCTTAACTTTTATATATGTAACCCTTACGCTAAAGGAAGAGCGTGCCGATCTGGTTGGCGAGGAGGGCGAATACCCAGGCCACGACCATGGTGTAGGCACAGCAGAGGATTGCCCAGCGCCACCTGCCCGTCTCGTTCTTGATAGCCACGAAGGTAGCCACGCACGGGAAGTACAGCAATATGAAGACCATGAAGGCAAGGGCCGCCGGCCATCTTATTGCCTGCACCAAGGCAGACTGGAGGGCCGTGTCGTCCTGAAGGTCCTCTCCCTGGGAAATCTTCGCACCCTGGGAATACATAACGCCGAGAGTACTTACCACAAGCTCCTTTGCAGCCACTCCAGTAAGGAGGCTGACATCCATCTTCCAAGTGAATCCGAGAGGATTCATCACAGGAGCGACCGCACGCCCCAGCATTCCTATATAGGAGTTTTCCTGCTGGTATTCATAGAGATCGTTGACCTTGGCGGAGACGGAATCAAGCTCAGCCTGGAGGTCCTCCGTCAGTACCGGCTGCTCGGAGAGCTCGGCATAACGTGCCTGGGCATCGATCAGTTCGGTGTTTCTCGGGAAGAAACCAAGGAACCAGATGATTATCGAGCAGATAAGGATGGTGGTAGCCATCTTCTGCAGATACTGCTTTCCTTTTTCCCAGGTATGTCTCCAGATAGCCTTACCCGTAGGCACGCGATAAGGAGGAAGCTCCATCACGAAAGGCAGGTCATCATCCTTCACGAAGCGGCTGAGCACCGTTGCGGAGAGAATCGCCAGCACTATTCCGAGCAGATATATGCCCAGCATGGCCAGGGCCGCATTGGCCGGGAAGAACGCTCCGGCGATCAGCACGAATATCGGGAGACGGCCGGCGCAGGACATGAACGGGATGATCGCGATGGTTATGAGCCTGGACTTGCGGCTCTCGATCGAGCGGGTGGCCATGATTGCAGGCACATTGCAGCCGAAGCCCATGACCATAGGAATGAAGCTCTTGCCGTGCAGGCCGATCTTATGCATCAGCTTGTCCACGATGAAGGCGGCCCTGGCCATGTATCCGGAATCCTCCATCAGCGAGATGAAGAAATACAGGATCATGATGTTCGGCAAGAACACCAGGACGCTGCCGACTCCGGCGATGACGCCGTTGACCATGAGATCCTTCAGCCAGCCGTCTTTCATGAACATCGCTACGAATTCTCCGAATTTGCCGACGAGCCAGTCGATCCAGTCCATCGGATAGTTGCCGAGGGCGAATGTGGCCTCGAACATTATGTACAGAAGCAGTACGAATATCGGGAAAGCCATCCACTTGTTGGTGACGACGGCGTCGATCTTGTCGGTGATGGTGCGGCGGGGACGCTTCTCGATGTGCCGGGT
>Ga0310695_10009167_pt1 | contig 15009 bp, 8 predicted proteins | sample RumenRJG_04DNA_FD_203882 | JGI IMG/M metagenome (GOLD analysis project Ga0310695, IMG submission 203882) | Bovine rumen microbial communities from Lethbridge, Alberta, Canada - RJG_04 (v2) (version 2) | ecosystem: Host-associated > Mammals > Digestive system > Stomach > Rumen | place: Canada... | reverse complement strand
ATCAAATTCTCCATAAGCAGTTAAAAAGATGCGCGGCGCGAGGTGAAATCGACCGCATGGCGTCCGACGTGACGGAATCGTATTCCGAAACGAGAAACCGTTTCCATTATATTAGAGTCGTCGTTAATCGTCAACGGACGTCGAGAATAACGCGTCGCCTTTGCCGACGTTGTTTTTACCGCGACGAGAGAGCGTCCCGCGACCTCTGACGGTCGCGGAAAACGCGGCGATTTCGCCGTCGTCTTGCCGAAACGCAAAATCGCCCCTTGAAGAAAAACGGCATGAGAATATAATCTCACCTCAGCGTAACGCTATGCGCTCGTGGCTCAATTGGATAGAGCAGCGGACTTCTAATCCGCAGGTTGAGGGTTCGAGTCCCCCCGGGCGTGCTGAGAGGGTTTTGACGGTCTTTCGTCAGAGCCCTTTTTTATCGTATCTCCCGGATTTCTCCGAGTTAAATGCGTTTTCGCTCTCTTGCGACGCTTTCTCTAAATTCCTTCAAAACGCTCTCTTTTTCGCTTGTTTTGGTTACTCTTTCAAGTCTCTCTCTTCCGACGACGCTCGCTTTTTTTGCATAACGGGACGTATATTCGTTTGATTTTGCAATCCAATAAATAACAACGAGTTCCGACGATGTTTGTGGCTCTTGAAACGACTCGGTCGACGTCGTTTTAAGAAGCGTCGCACATTAAAACACGCGCGTAACGCTTATTTTTTTGACGAATAGAAAACCGCCGTCTTGTTCGGAAAAAATACGAGGCGGCGTTGTTTTCGGAGTCGAAAAAACGTTTTCGGCGAGCGTCAACGCAACGAACAAATCGCTTTCAGTCGCAGAGCGTTCCGATCAGCCAAACGTGCAGAATCACCGGGACGAAAAGAATCCCGAGTATGGGATCGCTGTTCGTCCAATAAACTTGAGCTAAACGGCTCCTCTTATTCCTAGAGAATTCGAGCTTTTTCGGGAAAACATCGGTAGCATAGAGGCTTTTTCTGAGTATCCTAGATTAAAGTCGCAAGAGGCGACGTTCCTTTTGGAAAAACCTTTTTCAGGATACTTTGCGACTTTCAGGAGACCTGCGACTACGTAAAGGCGGCTAGAGTAGAAAGATCGTTGACAGCTTAACTCGAGGATCGCGGGAAAAATCGGAAGGAATTGAAAGAGCTTGAACAATAAGTAAGTAGCTTGCTTTTTCATATAGGATTGTTGGAAGGGTTGCGTTTATGGCCAAATTAGAAGACCTAACCGTGGGCAGCATAGTCAGTGGACTTGTGAGTAACGCCCCTGTGGAGGTCGTGGCTGTTAAGTGGTACGGCAACGCTGTGCTTGAGTTGACGTTCAAGAATAGTCAGGGGATACCTGCAAATCAGCTTCTGTATCGAGAGGACGAAGCCCGTCTCGAGGTTCAGGAAGACAATCTTCCATGGAGTTTTGACGCGGACGGCGACGACGTTCGACTGGCGTCCGAAGCGTACCGCATCGACTTAGCGCATCTGTTCGACCCGTATCTTGCGGTTCATACGTCGACGATCGAACCGTTGCCGCACCAGATTTCCGCCGTCTATCAGGAGATGTTGCAGCGTCTGCCGCTACGGTATATCCTCGCGGACGACCCGGGCGCTGGCAAAACGATCATGACGGGACTGTTGCTGAAGGAACTGATCGTCCGCGGCGATCTAAAGCGCTGTCTTATCGTGTCTCCCGGCAGTCTGGCGGAACAGTGGCAAGACGAGCTTTACGGCAAGTTCCACCTGAAATTCGAGATTCTTACGAACGACCGCGTCGAGTCCGCCGTCAGCGGGAACGTGTTTGCGGAAACAAATCTCTGCATTGCGCGTCTCGATAAACTTTCGAGGAATAAAACGCTGCAGGAAAAACTCAAGGCGACGGAATGGGATTTAGTCGTCGTCGACGAGGCTCATAAAATGTCCGCCTCGGTTTGGGGCGGCGAAGTAAGATACACGAAGCGTTTTCTGCTGGGCAGACTGCTTTCCAATATTACGCGCCATTTCCTACTGTTGACGGCGACGCCGCACAACGGCAAAGAGGAGGAATTTCACCTCTTCATGTCGCTGGTCGACCCCGACCGTTTCGAAGGCGCGGCGCGGTCGAGCGCTCAGGCGATCGACGTTTCCGACGTTATGCGGCGTTTGGTCAAAGAAGACCTGCTGAAATTCGACGGTTCGCCGCTCTTCCCGGAACGCCGCGCCTATACGGTGAATTACAGCCTTTCTCCCCTTGAAGAGAGACTGTACCACGCCGTCACGGAATACGTGCGCGAAGAGTTCAACCGCGCGGACAAGCTCGCCGGCGATCATCGAAGCACGGTAGGATTCGCTCTTACTATCTTGCAACGCCGTCTAGCCTCCTCTCCCGAGGCGATCTACCAATCTCTCCGCAGGAGGCGCGAGCGCCTTGAACGTCGACTCGACGAGGAAAAGTTAGGGAAACGCGCCGAGGAATACAAGTCCGACGTCCGTTACGACGCCGAGGACGACGACAAATACGACGAAGAAGACTACTCGTCCGACGAAAAAGAGCGCGAAGAGGAAAACGTCGCGGAAAAAGCGTCCGCCGCGCGCACGATTGCGGAACTCGAGGCGGAAATCGACACGCTCAAGAATCTGGAACGGCTGGCGAACGACGTCCGACTCAGCGGCGAAGACCGAAAATGGAACGAACTCTCCAAACTGCTCCAAGACGAAGAATGCATGTTCTGCGGCGATCAGCGTGAAAAACTCATTATCTTCACGGAACACAGGGACACGCTGCGCTATCTCGCGGATAAAATCCGCACGCTCTTCGGCGACGCCGACGCCGTCGCGACCATTCAAGGCGGCATGCTCCGCGACGAGCGCCGAAAAGTCGAGGAGAAATTCCGACAGGACAAAGACGTCCGCATCCTGATCGCCACGGACGCCGCCGGGGAAGGCGTCAACCTTCAACGGGCGCATCTGATGATTAACTACGACCTGCCTTGGAACCCCAACCGACTCGAGCAGCGTTTTGGCCGTATCCACCGCATCGGTCAGACGGAAGTCTGTCATCTCTGGAACCTCGTCTCGAAAGAGACCCGCGAAGGCGCCGTCTTCCAGCGTCTGTTCGAGAAACTGGAAGAAGAGCGCGCGGCGCTGGGCGGCAAGGTCTTCGACATTCTGGGCGCCATGACCTTTGACGACAGACCGCTGCGCGACCTGCTGATCGAGGCTGTCCGCTACGGCGCCGATCCCGACGTCCAGCGGCGCTTGTGGGAAGTCGTGGACCATTCCATGAACACGGAGAAATTCCGCAAGTTGATCGAGGAAAACGCGCTGACGGACGACTCTATGGACGTTTCCAAAGTCATGGAAATCCGCGCCGAGATGGAGCGCGCGGAGGCGCGAAAACTACAGCCTCATTTCGTCGAGGCGTTCTTCCTGCAAGCTTTCAAAACGCTGGGGGGAAGAATCCATAAGCGGGAACGCGGTCGTTATGAAATAACGTTCGTCCCCTTCGCCATTCGCAGTAGAGACATGCAAATTGGCTTCGGCGAATCCGTCCTAAATAAGTACGAGCGCGTTTGCTTTGAAAAGGACGACTGCAACGTTCCCGGGCTGACGCCGGCGACGCAGATTTGCCCGGGTCATCCGCTCCTCGAAGCGACGACGGACCTGATTAGGGAGCGTTACGCGGACTCTTTGAAGCGCGGCGCCGTCTTCGTGGACGAAAACGACGAAGGACGCGACCCGCGACTGCTCTTCTACATCGAGGACGCCGTGCAGGACGGCGTCATTCTGCCAAACGGCGCCAAGCGCGTGATCTCCAAAAACGTCCATTTCGTCGAACTCAAAGAGGACGGTTCCGCCATGAACGCGGGCTACGCGCCGTATCTGGACTACCGCGCGCTGACGGAGGAAGAACGCGCCCCCGTTTTTGACTTCATTCGAAGTCAAGACTGGCTGACCCATGACGTCGAGGATCGCGCTCAGGAATACGCCGTCTCGGAAATCATCCCCGCGCGTTTTTCAGAGGTCAAGGCTCGCAAAATCCAGATGTTGGACAAAATCGCCAAAGCGGTCAAACTGCGCCTGACGGCGGAAATCCAATATTGGGACGCCCGCGCGATCGACCTCAAACAGAAAGAGGCAGCCGGGAAAGGAAATCAGAAACTCACCTCGGCGAACGCCGAGCGTCGCGCCGAGGAACTCGCCGCCAGAATGCAAAAGCGACTGGCGGAAATCGAAACCGAGCGGATGATATCCGCCGCGCCGCCGATCGTCGTGGGCGGTTCCCTCGTGATCCCGAAAGGACTGCTGCAAATTCTGACGCGCAAGACGGCGCCCGACGTCTTCGGGCAAGGCGACCGACAGGAGGTCGAACGCGCCGCGATGAACGCCGTCATGGAGATCGAACGCCGCTTAGGCTATCTGCCGTCAGACGTCAGCGCGAAGAAATGCGGTTACGACGTGGAGTCTGAAATCCCCGAGGGAAAACGAACTGGCGACGGGTGTCTCCGCTTCGTCGAAGTTAAAGGTCGCGTCAAAGGCGCGACGACGGTAACCGTCTCCAAGAATGAGATTCTAACCGGGCTGAACAGACCCGAGGAGTTCATCTTGGCGATTGTCGAAGTCGACGGAAAGAACACAAAGACCGTCTATCTGAAAAAACCCTTCAAGACCGCGCCCGATTTTACGGCGACCAGCGTCAATTACGACATTGAGGACCTCGTCGGCGATTCTGAGATCGTCTATCAGGAATGACGCGCCTTCCTATATGCTGGAACACAAGAGCCTCGTCGTGCGAGTGATTTGAAACAAACAAAGGCAAAACAAAAAACTTACTGCAGTAAAATCTCAGGACGGATAACGAAAGGAACGAGGTTCTATGAACAAAAAGAAGGAACGTGAAAAAAGAATCCACAAGGTACCGTCTAAATCCTTTGCTGACGGAACGGTTGTTTCAGGGGGTGCAACTTCAGTTGAGACGACTGAATCAATGTCTTTAGAGCAAAAGAATCGCCTGTACGAAAACGCGATGGAGTTCGCAAGGTTTTCTTTTGAATTGGAAGAAAAACGTGAACAGAGTCTTATTAATCAATCAATTCAGATGCTCACGGCTTTTGCTGTTACTTCTGTAGCTTTACTGATGGCTATCCCTGTTTTTATCGAATGCGCGACTATTTCACGAGATGTGTTTCTATTTTCAGCCTGTTTAATTTTCATATTAATGTTAATCAGTATGGCGCCCGCGATGTTGAGTCGATGGCGTTTTAAATATAGGACGATGATTGACGGCAAGGAGTTTCTCAACCACTTGAAATCTCAGGAGAAAGAACAACAATGGCAGTATGATTGGCAATGGATTGATCAGCTATCAAAAATTCAACGCAGTAAAAAGAAGAACAACGACATTCAAGTTCGGTTGATTAAAATTTCGATGATTGCCTTTTTTGTTGTTGTTTTGTGTATGATCATTGGCTCGTCAATAATTGCCTTCAAAATATGGCAACTTCTGTTCTGTAATTGATAATGGAGAAATAATAATGACAAGTAGTGATAAAAAGGGTAATAGTACGAAAAAGAACCCAAAAAACGAATCGCCTAAAGCGACTGGCAATTCGCCTTCTCCAATTCCTACGACAATGACTTGTGGCTTGAAAAAAGGAAAAAAGTCTTAATGTTTAACAGGAACAACGCGTTTCATCGCTGTTTCTTCTGAATCCTTCATCATTTTTTCCCAGAATTTGAATTTAAACATAAAACGATAAGTGGTCGGCCATGCAAAAGAAGAAGCTCATCGAAGTCGCTCTGCCGCTGGAAAAGATCAACGCCGAATCCGCGCGAGAAAAATCCATCCGCCACGGTCATCCGTCGACGTTGCATTTATGGTGGGCGCGGCGACCTCTGGCGGCGGCTCGCGCCGTTATCTGGGCTTCCTTGGTAGACGACCCTTCCTCGCATCCCGAACTCTTCCATACCGAGGAAGAGCAGAACGCCGAACGTCAGCGACTCTTCAAGATATTGGAAGAGTTGGTCGTATGGGAAAACTCCAACAACAAGGAGGTGTTGAATCGCGCCAAAGCGGAGATCATGAAGTCTACGGACAATAATCCACCCGCGCTTCTCGATCCTTTTGCTGGCGGAGGCGCGATTCCGCTGGAAGCGCAACGCCTTGGTCTGGAGGCTCACGCCCATGACCTGAACCCTGTGGCGGTCATGATTAACAAGGCGATGATCGAAATTCCACCCCGTTTTGCCAATATGCCGCCAGTTAATCCAGATTCCCGCAGATTGTGCGATATTAGTTGGAAAGGCGCCAGCGGTCTGGCGGAAGACGTTCGCTTCTACGGCGAATGGATGAAGCAAGAAGCTTTCAAACGCATTGGTCATCTATATCCAAAAGTTAAAGTCCCGCAGTCTCTAGGCGGAGGGGAAGCGACTGTGATTGCGTGGATTTGGGCAAGAACTGTTAAATGTCCGAATCCTGCATGCGGTTGCGAAACACCGTTGGCTCGTTCATTTGAATTGTCGAAGAAGGAGACAAATGCAGCGTATGTTAAATTATTACGCAAAGGCACCTCTTTTGAATACGTCGTTGAACACGGAAAACAAGCTCAAGAAGGAACTGTAAATCGCACAGGGGCTACTTGCGCCGCTTGCGGAACAAGTATTCCTCTGGAGTATATTCGCAACGAAGGTAAGAATGAAAGAATTGGTTTCGACCTAATGGCTATTGTTGCCGATGGTAAAAATGGTCGGATATATATTTCCCCATCACCTGAACAAACGAATGCAGCCTCCGTAGATAGAATAGAAGATGCTATTCAAGGAAATCTGCCAGATCAAGCATTAAGCTTTCGAGTACAAAACTATGGTATGAACGAGTATTCAGATTTGTTTACTAATCGTCAACTAATAGCATTAACCACTTTTTCAGATTTAGTTGTTAAGGTACAAGAAAGAGTTAAACAGGATGCTGTAGCTACAGGCTTTTCCGATGACGACATCCCTCTGGCAGAAGGTGGAAATGGTGCGCTGGCTTATGGACAGGCGGTGGGGGTATATCTCAGCTTTGCCGTGGATAAAGCTGCCAATATGTGGAGTTCAATCGTCACTTGGATGAATGACAGAGGGGCTTTCAGAGAAACCTACGCGAGGCAAGCCATTCCGATGGTTTGGGACTATGCAGAAGCAAATCCTTTTTCCAACTCAGGCGGCAATGTATCAATGTTTGTGTCTCGTTGTGCCGACACTGTGTCGTTTCTTGTTGATCCCGATAAATCAGCTTTTGCTACGCAAATTGAAGCACAAAGTGATTGTGGATTGCGAGATGTGATGATTTCCACCGACCCGCCCTATTACGATAATATTGGATACGCCGACCTATCGGATTTCTTTTATGTTTGGATGCGTCGAAGCCTTAAGAACGCATACCCAGAACTGTTCCGAACTGTTTTAGTTCCTAAAGCAGAAGAGTTAATTGCTACACCCTACCGACATGATGGGAGTACAGAAAAAGCAAAACAATTTTTTGAGGATGGTATGTTATCAGCATGCCGACACCTCTACGTAAGCTCTCGCGAAGATATTCCGGTTACCATATACTATGCCTATAAACAAAGTGACTCAAGTGAACCGACAGAAGGGCAAGCATCATCAGGTTGGGAGACGATGCTTTCCGCAATCATTCGAGCTGGTTTTTGTATTACTGGAACATGGCCTATGAGAACGGAAAGCCCTGGTAGATCTATAGCGCAAGGTACAAATGCACTGGCCTCCTCTATTGTCCTTGTTTGCCGAAAGCGAGCAGAAAACACTTCCGTTCTTACTCGTCGAAATTTCATAATCGAACTGAAGAACGAACTCCGTCCAGCTCTCCAAAAACTTCAGAACAGCAATATCGCTCCAGTGGACCTAGCACAATCCGCAATCGGTCCCGGTATGGGAGTCTTTTCCAAATACTCGCAGGTGTTGGAAGCGGACGGAACCCCCATGAGCGTCCGTAGCGCACTAAAGGTTATCAATCAGGAACTGGACCTGTATTTCAACGCGCAGGACGGCGATCTAGACAGCGAGAGCCGCTTCTGCGTCGATCTGTATTCTCAATCGGCGTTCAACGACATAAAATTCGGCGACGCCAACACGCTCGCCAACGCGAAGAATACCTCCGTTACGGTTATGGCGGGCCACGGCGTCCTGTATGCGCAAAAGGGCGTCGTCCATCTGGTCGAGCGCCCCGAACTTCCTGAAAAAATCAGCGACCATGACGTCAGCGTCTGGCTCCTCTGCCAGCAGCTTACCTACCGAATGGAGAAAGAAGGCGTGGAAGGCTGCGCCAAAGTCGTCGCCAATATGTACGGCGCCAACGCGGAACGCGCCAAAGACTTGGCGTACCGTCTGTTCACCATTGCGGATCGCAAGAAGTGGGCGCAGGAAGCCTACGCCTACAACTCCCTCGTCACGGCATGGTTTGACGTCCAGTCCCGAGCGGCGGAACTCAAGGCGGCGCAACCTAAACAGTTAACCCTCTTCGACCTCTCCGGCAAGGACCAAAAATCATGATCTACAACGAGTCGGAACTGCTCGCAAAACTTCAAGAAATGCTTTCCCATCCGGAAAACGAATACGTCGAGTTAAAAGAAGCGCGAAACGCCAAGAGTTTCAACGAGATCGGTCAGTATTTCTCCGCGTTGAGCAACGAAGCCAATCTGCGCGGACAGACGGAAGCTTGGCTGATCTTTGGCGTCGCCGACGACGGAAGCGTTGTCGGCTCTAGTTTTCGAGACGATGAAAAATCGTTGCATAGCCTGAAAAAAGAAATCAAGTCGCACACGAATCAAGGGCATACCTTTATTGAGATTTATACGCTTACGGTATCTGGAAAACGAGTGATTATGTTCCAGATTCCGCCTGCGACGCCGGGCGTTCCGACCACTTGGAACGATATGGCTTTCGGGCGTGACGGCGATTCCCTAGCGCCGTTGTCGACTCCCAAAATGGACGAAATTCGTCGTCAAATCGGGTATGACTGGTCAAAGGAAATTGTGGATGGAGCGAGTTTAGACGACCTTGACCCCATAGCGGTACAGAAAGCGCGAGAACTCTTTATCCAACATGAGACGAATCGCGGCAAAGACCCGGCGTACTTTGAAAGCATGGACACGACGGCGCTATTAAATAAAGCGGGCGTATTGCTAGGAGGAAAAGTTACCCGCACGGCTCTGATTCTGCTGGGAAACGAATACGCGAAGAACTATTTCGACGGGTTCATCCCTCGCATCACATGGACGCTGTACAATTCGAAGGGCGGCGTAAAAACTTACGAACATTTCGACACGCCTTTCCTTCTTGCCGTCGACGAGGTTTTTAAGCGCGTTCGCAACGTCAAATACCGATTTATAGCGGGTCAACAGACTTTGTTTCCCGAAGAAGTCGATATGTATAGTCCGGACCTAATCAAAGAGCTTTTACACAACTGCATTGCTCATCAGGACTATACGCTACGCGGTAAAATCAACGTGGAGGAATTTGAAGACTATTTGGTCTTCATGAACGAAGGACACTTCATCCCCGAAACCATCGAAAAAGCGCTTGAACCGGGATATAGACCGCCGTATTACCGCAACGCGTTCCTGTGCGACGCGATGGTCAATCTGTATATGATCGACTCAAACGCCATCGGCATTCCGACTATGTTCGAAATACAGCGCGGTCGGTATTTCCCCCTGCCAAGTTACGATTTATCCGAGTCAAATCGCGTAAAGGTTACGGTCTACGGAAAGATACTAGATAGAAACTACACCCAACTGCTCAACGCCGACCGCGATTTGGATTTAATGACCGTTTTCCTTCTCGATAAAATTCAGAAAAAAGAGACCATTCCTCAAGAAGACTATCGGCGACTTCGCAAAGCGGGTCTCGCGGAGGGAAGATATCCGAACATCTACGTGTCTTACAAAATTGCGGAAGCGGTTGGTCAGCCCGAAACGTACGTCAAGAACAGCGGTATCGGCGACGAAAAGTGTAAATTACTCATCAGAAGCTATCTGGAAAAAGTTGGCGAAGCAAGACAAAGGGAAATATTCGCCGTTGTAAGCGACGTTATGCCCAGCGTTTTGTCTAAAGAACAGAAAATAAGGAAGCTCTCTAACTTGCTCCAGATTATGAAAACAAAGGACGGAATACTCGACTCTCGCGGAAAGACAAAAAACGTCGTCTGGTTCTTGCTGAAACGAGATTAGAGCGCGCTAGTAAGTTTTAAGCTAGCCTCTAAGTAAATCCTAAGTAAATCCAAAACGAGTTTCAAGTAAATCCCAAGTAAATCCTGAGCGGTTTCACTCGCGTTTTAAGCGGGTTTTAAACTAGTCCCTGAGTAAATCCTAAGCAAATCCAAAAAAAGCTTCAAGTAAATCCCAAGTAAATCCAAAGCGAGTTTCAAGTAATTCCCAAGTAAGTTTTAGCAAGTTTCAAAAACCTTCCCAATGAAAAACCTGTTCATGTTTTCGGAAGAAACGGAGCGAGTCCGTAGATAGTTTTTAGATAGTTGCGTAGATAGTTTCATTCCCGCAAGGCGGCGCGACGACAAGTCGACTTCGTCTCGAATCACAGGATAAGACCGGACGCAATATTGATTTAACCCACTAACGACGCGACAAGTTATCAAGGAATACCGCAATGCTTGAGAATCTTGAATACGTTCAAAAAGGCTTTCGCATCCTCCACCCACACATGGCGTCCTACATCGCGCAGGAAATGAGCCGAGAGTATAAAGATCGTTGGTGGCAAGAAGCGCTAGGTTCTCTCGGCGATCAAGGTCAAAATCTACCGTCCTCCGGCGAATTTCGCGAACTGGTCGACTCGCTCGACGTCGCCAACTGCCTGCGGATCCTTGACCGTCAGTGGGGCGTGTTGTTCAGGAGGCGTCTGGAACGCAACCGCCGAGCTTGGGCGCAGGAGCTAATGGGGGTTCGGAACGTTGTGGCTCACTCGGGTTCGCAGGATATGAAGAAAGACGACGCGGAACGCGCGCTCGATACGATGGCGCGGCTTTGCGACGATTTTGACCTTGAAAGCGCCGATAAAATACGTTCTCTCTTGCGCGAACTGCGCTATGGAAACAGCGACGGGTCAACCGCAGGCGGCGCCGCGCCGCAGCGGTCCGGAGGCGAGAAGGAAGGCGGAGTCCTGACGAGTATCGTCGGTTCCAAACTCCCCAGTTGGCGCGAGATTATCACGCCGCACCCCGACGTCGCCGAAGGTCGGTATCTGAACGCCGAATTTGCGGCGAACCTCGCCGACGTCGCTAGAGGCGGCGGCGCTTACGAGTATCGCGACCCCGTCGAATTCTTCGCCCGCACCTACATAACCGAGGGAATCAGGGGGCTGCTCGTTCAGACCGCTAGACGTCTGAGCGGTAAGAACGGCGAGCCTGTCCTTCAGTTAAAGACCGCGTTTGGCGGCGGCAAAACGCACAGTTTGCTGGCTCTGTATCATATGGCGCGAGGCGCCGTCGCCCTAGAGAAACTGCGGAATCTGAAAGAAGTCCTGAATGAAGCGGGATTCCAACAGACGCCCCGCGCCAACGTCGCCGTTATCGTCGGCACCGCCGTCGATCCCGCCAGATTCAGACGACCTGCGAATCTGCCGGGCGTGACGGTCAATACGCTGTGGGGAGAAATCGCGGCGCAGCTTGCTATTTCAGCGGGAAATCCAAAGTTATACGACTATGTGAAAGAGGCGGATAAAAAGGGGCTGTCTCCCGGAAGCGAAGTCCTAAGAGAACTCTTCGACGCGTGCGGTCCATGCCTTGTTCTGATGGACGAACTCGTCGCCTATGCAAAGAAAATATACGGCGTCAACGGTCTCCCCTCCGGCTCCTTTGACAACTTCATCACCTTCATCCAAGAAATCACCGAGGCCGCAAGCGCCAGCAAGAACAGCATGGTCGTCGCGTCCATCCCCGAGTCCGCGATCGAAGTCGGCGAAGGCGAAGGGGGTAAGAAAGCGCTGGAAGCCATCGAACACACGTTTGGACGTAAGGAGTCGATCTGGAAGCCCGTCGCCGCCGACGAGGGCTTCGAGGTCGTTCGGCGCAGACTCTTCCTCGACTGTAAAGAACCCGAAAAGCGCGATATGGTTTGCGCCGCGTTCAGTCAAATGTATCAGGATAATCAGGGCGACTTCCCCACTGAAGCCAGAGAAGTCGAATACAGGAATCGCATGATTTCCTGTTACCCTATCCATCCTGAAATCTTCAGTCGTCTCTACGAAGAATGGGCTACGCTTGAGCGTTTCCAGCGCACGCGAGGAGTCCTGCGACTAATGGCGTCGGTCATTCATGAATTATGGATGGGAGAAGACGCAAGCGCCATGATTATGCCCGGCTCCCTGCCTCTCAACGCGCCCGTTGTAAAAGAGGAGCTTATTCGTTATCTCCCCGAAACGTGGAACGCCATTATCGACAAAGAAGTCGACGGCAAGAACTCGGCGCCGTATGCGCTCGATAAGTCCGCGACCCGATTCGGACAAAAGATGGCGGCGCGACGCGTGGCGAGAACAATCATGCTCGGCAGCGCGCCGACCGTTCGCGCGCAGAATATTCGTGGAATCGAAGTCTCCCGCGTTCGTTTGGGCGTCGTCCAGCCCGGCGAGCATATCGCGGACTTCAACGACGCGCTAAACACGCTCCGAGGCTCCCTAACCTACCTGTACGCCGACCCCGCCGGAAACCGTTATTATTACGACACGCGACCGACGCTCCGAAAGACGGCGCAGGACCGTTCGACTCAGTTTCCGGGTTCCGAAGTCGAGTATGAGATCGAACAAGAGCTGAAAAAACTAAAAAAAGAACCCCCGTTCGCCGGACTCCACCTTTGCCCGACGTCTTCCGGCGACGTCTCCGACGACCAGTCCGCGCGCCTCGTTGTCCTCAGACCCGCCGACGCCTACGTCGCGGAAAAAACGGATTGTTCCGCCCTCGTGAAAGCGGAGGAGATTTTGAATTCCAGAGGCTCTTCTCCTCGAACGTATCGAAACACGTTGGTTTTCGTCGCGCCGGATCAGTCTCTGCTTCATGATCTGAAGAAGGCCGTCAGAGATTTGCTGGCGTGGCGGTCCATCAAGAACGACAGCGTTTCGTTAAACCTCGACCACGCGCAAAACGTTGAGACCGCCAACAACATCGACCGGTGTAAGGAAACGGTCGCCTACAGACTCCGCGAAACGTACTGCTGGCTCCTCGTTCCCAGCGTCGACGCCTCCGCCGATATTAAGACGATCCTTTGGGACGTCGACAAGTTGACCGGCGTGGAACCAATCGTCTCCAAGGCGGCGGCGAAGACGAAACAGAACGAGCAGATCGTCACGAAATGGGCGCCGGCTCTACTGAAGATGGAACTAGATAATCTACTTTGGAAGAACGACGATCACATTCAAGTCAAAAAGCTCTGGGAATATCTAACGACATATTGTTATCTGCCTCGCCTAGCGAATCTCTCCGTATTGGAATCAACGATACGGGCCGGCGTCGGCGGAGAGTCTTTTGCGCTCGCGTCGTCTTTCGGCGACGGGAAGTATTCGGAACTAAAGCTCAATACGACGGTTGCGAATATATACCAGAGCGATTATCTGGTAAAGACGTCCGAAGCGCTGAAGCAAATCGAGCGGGAGGCGCGAGAAAGGGCGGAACTAGGTCAGGTGGAAACGCCTGACGGAGGGGAAACGTCCGGTCAAAATCCGCGAGGAACTTCCGACGCGCCCGATTCCGCGCAGGGAGGTCCAAAGACGTCTCCTGAAACCCCGCCCAGAGAGGTCGTCAACACGCGTTTCTTTATGAGCGCCAAGCTCGACAATACAAGGGTCATACGAGATTTGCAGAAGTATCTGGACGAAGTCGTAAACAACCTCTCCGCAACGGACAATTGCGAGGTCGAACTCACGCTTGAAGTGAGCGCCTATGCGGCGAACGGGTTCCCCCAAGGAACGGTGCGAACCGTTTCCGAAAACTGCAAAACCTTAAAGGTGGAGAATTTCGGATTTGAAAAATAAGATGTGTTGGCAACCGTCCTCAGTCTTGATAGCCGTTATCCCTTAGAAGACGCGACGGATTCTAAGGGACAGGACGCGTTCCGTTATGTCGTGAACGGTCGCTCCCCGCTCGAGTGGCTTGTCGAACGCTACTACCGCAAACTGGACAAAGCCTCCGGCATAATCGACGACCCCAACCTCTGGAGCGACGACCCGAAATACATTTTCAACCTCATCCCGCGCCTCGTCTCCGTCGCGCTCAGAACAAACGAACTCGTCGCCCTACTGCCGCAAGGGTAAGCGTCGAAAACGCTTTGACGAAGTGTGACGCGAAGTCCTTTTGATTGAAGCGCGTACGCTTACGGACTAGAAGTCCGCGCCGACGAGTTCCTTAATCATCCTGATTCGCTCGTAGCCAAACGGTTCGAAGATAAAACGTTCCGCTTCGCGGTAGCCGCCGCGGAGAAAGTTCTTGACGCTTGCGACGTTGTTAGGGGAGACGATTCCAACGGCGTAGGCCGAGCCGTTTTCGCGCGCCCACGTCTCCAGTTCGCTAAAGAAAAGACGCTGGAGCCGGCGTCCGCGATATTTCGGAGCGACTTGGATCAGTTTGACATACGCGACGTTGCGCGGGGAGGCGTCGAAATCGGGGATCAACGCGCGGAATTTCAGCCGCGATTCTCCGCGGTATGTCGCGATCCCGAAGCCGACGAGTTCGCCGTCCGCAGTCCTCAGGACGAGCGCGCGCGACTCTTGGTCGTCGAAAAACGCCCGGAATTCCTCGGGAGACTCGGCGGCGAGGCATAGCTCCGGCGTTCCGTCGCGCTCAAGTTCGAGCGAGACGGCGGTTCGGAGCCGCAGACAGTCGTCGGCGTCGGCGCGGGTTCCCGTCGTTAGAATCGCGCCGGGGACGATCTCTTGCAGCCGCTTGTCGGTCATGGCGAGATCCTTGTTTTCTTTGGGTTTTTAACGGGAAGACGTCGGAATTATAACCGCGCGAACTCGACG
>Ga0310695_10009166_pt1 | contig 15010 bp, 11 predicted proteins | sample RumenRJG_04DNA_FD_203882 | JGI IMG/M metagenome (GOLD analysis project Ga0310695, IMG submission 203882) | Bovine rumen microbial communities from Lethbridge, Alberta, Canada - RJG_04 (v2) (version 2) | ecosystem: Host-associated > Mammals > Digestive system > Stomach > Rumen | place: Canada... | reverse complement strand
CAGGAAAAAAATCAGTATTACATCATTTGCAGTAACGTATCTGATCATAGCCGCTGTAGTATCTGCGGTATTGATCATGTCTTCGTATTGCGTGATTCAGTTCAGAACAATCTCACATGAGGGTGCAGGGCTGCTCAATCGGTTTGAGGAGACCTGTAAATACATGAAGGGTAAGGAGTCTGCTACCTCCAATGAAATAGAAAATGACTTTTGTGTATCTGCAAGACTTACTGCTTCAGCTATTAGAATAAGTAATGATACATTGGAGCCTGCTAAATACGGTAACGGGTGGATCATTAGGAAAAAAGGAGATGCCATTGATTTCCCTGCGGACTTCTCTTCTGATATCACTTTTTCAGCTTCTGATCTTCCAAAAGATTATTCTACAAAAGTAATAGATGATACAGATGTTTCGTGCGCTAAAATACGAGGGAACTATTATTATATTGAGTTTGAACCTGCAGCAGCAGAAGAAATCATAATAGAAAAAGGTGTAAATTTTCAAAATGCACTCGACAATATTGCTGATGCTACAGGCTTTGACTATATAAGTCTTGTATCTGATAAGAAAAATGATTATACAATAACTGCTGCAACAAGAAAGTACGCAGATTTCAGCAAGGCATCTGAGCTCGGACTCAATGATTTCCTCAGCACCATCACTGACACTGATTCAGATACGGATGAGTCGCATACAACTGTCTCAAAACTGATGAATATAAACAGGAAGAGCTATGTAGTTTTCGGGACAAAAGAATTTGACATAAATTACAAGCCTGATGATGCGGCAGTTATGCTGGTCCCGCTGCACGATGTCATTTTACGAGCAATAGCATTCACGCTCTCATTGCTCTTTCTGATTGTGATTATGTGTTTACCGCTGGCCATCTGGCTGATCTCTATATTCCGAAGGCTTTCCGGCGGTTATTTTACTGATGAACAGTTGAGTCGCTATAGTTATGAAATGGTCAAGAGAAAAGTTGTTATTATCGTTGCCATCTGTACGGTCACAGCTTATATTGGCGCTGTCTTTACTATGTCACTTGACAGTGTGTTCCTTCAGACATCCCGAGGTTCTTCAGCGCTTAAGGAATATTTTAAGAGAATCGATGATGACAAAAGCCGTACTGACATACAATGGGAAAGCAGCCAGGACCGTTATATAAGAAATGCAAAGAGACTTGCGTCACTTATTGATGATAACAGAGAGCTTCAGAATGAAAAATGGCTCAAGGAGGCATCCGGGATTATTGATGCCGACTATATAATGATATTCGATGAAAATGGCGATGAACTGATCTCTGACTCGCAGTACAGACGTATCTCTCTTAATAACCGGGAGAATCCTGAAATGGCGGATTTCAGCCGTCTGCTCAATGGCGTAGAAAGCATATCGCATGCCGGCGTAGAAGATGAGGTGACCGGGCTGACCCGCGATTATCATGGTATCTGCCTCAGGTACATTGGTGACCGGGATTCTTATGGAGCGTTGCTTATTGCTGTTGATCCGGAAGAACACACTTGGGTACGTTTCAGCGATGTTAGCAATGTTGCATCAACTATGGCGCCGGAAAAGGGATTTATTATTGGTATCGATCCCGAGACAGGCATTATAAAAGTTGCAAGCAACAAAAAGCTGATAGGAAACAAACTGAAAGAATCAGACAGAGATGACTCGTTCCTCGGATTTGTGAAGATCGATCACAAGCCATTTTTTGCTATTTCCTCAGCACATGATAATAAATATTATTACTATGGTGTCGGGGAAAAAGACATGATGGAGTTCGGTTTATTATTTGCCGCAGGCTACGCGTTGCTGTGCATGATAATCATGGTAATACTGTGTAACATCCTTCTTAAGAGAAGTCCTTATAAGTCTGATGAAACTGAAATAATCAATGCTTATACCAAGAAAAAACTTGATAAACTATCAGCTTTTATACAGAAAGCATCAGAAAAGAATACCAGACTTCTCCGGATCAATGATGATAAGCTGAACCGGGAGATGACAAAAGACTACTATTACAGCAGCATCACTCCGGAACGTGAGGCATTGTCAGCATTTGAATTGCTCCTGTTCTTATTCACTTTGGGTGTCGGAATAATAGTTCTTGCCAGAAATATGTCTTCTGAAAGCGGTCAGACAGTCATAAGTTTTCTGTTTACCGGAAAGTGGACACATGGATTTAACATATTCTCGCTTGCTGCGATATTCTTCCTTTTCTGCATACTGTTCTTGTTCCTGGCCCTTCTGAAAGCAATTTCAGCTGTACTGGATTCGGTGCTGAGCAAGAGAGCTCTGACTATCTGTTCCCTGATCATGAACATATTGCTCTACGCCTCAGTCATTGTTTTTATATTCATTTCATTAGGATGTCTGGGTGTAAATGCAAAGGCACTTATTGCATCGGCAGGATTTGTCGGATTGGCTGTCAGTATGAGTTTCAGAGATATTATTTCTGATGTTCTGGCAGGTATTATGATTATTACAAGCAGGACATTCGAGGTCGGAGATTATATTGAGATCAGAGATGCAAGCTCAGGTACTGTCAAGAGAATGGGGCTCAGGAAGACAGAATTGATATCAGATAACGGAAAGACTTTTTCTATACGCAACAGTCAGATCAGTAAGGTCACAAATCATTCTCGCATGGCTGAAAAGCCAAAAACAGAAAAACCGAAAAAGGATAAATCAAGTTAAAAAATCAATTCATATACAGATTATGAGCAACTAAGGAGGAAAACAATGGATCTGAATGAAAGATTTGAAGAAGTATCAGCTAAGATGGATGAGCTCAAAGCTAAAGCAGAAAAGGCATCCCGTGAGGTAAAAGAATCCTGGAATGAGGGCATTGCCAATTTTAAGTCTGATATGGCATTCACCATGGAAAGCATTAATGAGGTTGCCGATGAAGCAGAGATGAAGCACGACCAGAAGGTTGAAGAACATATCGATAAAATAGAGACAAAGAGAGATGAAAGGCTTAAGAAACGCAGAGAAAAGGTCTATGCTCTCAGAGACAGGATCAACGAGCTTGCTCAGGATGTAAGCAAAGCCGATCAGGAAGAGTTTATCCTCGATCTCCTTGATTATGCGGATGAATGCCAGGCAACTGCAGTGTATATGGCAGAGGAGGCAGCTGTTGCATACAAGACTGCAGCTCAGGAGATAGCAAAATATAACGAGAAATACGGCAGATAAGATATACTGCACATTACCTGGTCCGGGAAAGCCTCTGATCATAACGGTCAGAGGCTTGTTTAGATCCTTCCGATTGCTATACAAGCTATATCGCTATACAATTATCCCTGACAACAGTAAAGGACAATAATTGCTATGAAGTATTATGTAGATATTAATGCGATGCCGGGAGGCCAAGGTACACAGGAATCCCCATTCGGCACCATCCAGGCGGCAGCAGATATCGCCCTGCCGGGTGATGAAGTTATAGTATTGCCTGGTATATACAGAGAAAATGTTGATCTGAAAAACTCGGGGACCGAAGATGCGCGAATTGTGTATCGTTCATCTGAACCACTTGGGGCTGTCATCACAGGTGCTGAGATCCTGACCGGCTGGAAGAAAGAGGATGGCATATGGACTGCGCGTGTGAGCAATGACATTTTTACTGAGCGCAATCCTTACACAACAAGAATCAGCGGAGACTGGTTCATGGCAGAGTTTATCGCACATACAGGTGATGTTTTCCTGAATGGCAAGTCGATGTACGAAGCAGATTCCGTAGAGGCCGTAAAGGCTGCAGTACCGTCAGCTGCCTCATGGGATAAAGCATTCTCTGTATACCAGTGGCATGCAGAACAAGATGGCAATGAGACTGTTTTCTATGCCAACTTTCAAGACTATGATCCAAACAGAGAAACTGTTGAGATCACAGTAAGATCTGCCTGTTTTTCACCTAAGATGGAAGGTGTCGGATATATAACACTTTCCGGTTTTACTGTGTGCAAAGCTGCGACACAGTGGGCACCTCCGACTGCTCTGCAGGAAGGCATGATAGCGCCACACTGGTCTAAGGGATGGATAATCGAGGACTGCGATGTGTTTGAATCGAAGTGCAGCGGCATATCACTTGGTAAATACAGACAAAAGGGTAATGACAATAAATGGCTGAACTGGAAATATAAAGACGGCACGCAGACTGAGCGTGAATGTATCTGTCAGGCCCAGGCAGAGGGCTGGTCAAAAGAGACGATAGGCTCTCATATCGTAAGAAGATGTAATATCCACGATTGCGGACAGACAGGGATCGTTGGTCACTTGGGAGGCGTTTTCTCGGTTATTGAGGACAATCATATCCACCACATCAATAATAAGCAGAATCTTGCCGGAGCGGAAATAGGCGGGATCAAGATGCATGCTGCAATAGACACGGTGATCAGACGCAACCACATCCACAACTGTACTCGTGGCCTGTGGCTGGACTGGCAGGCACAAGGCACAAGAGTCACACAGAACCTTTTTCATGACAACACAGTTCCGACGATGACTGAGATACCCGGTGAAGCGGATCTTTCATTGTTACAGTCATCAGGTGCAATAGGAGAGGATATCTTCGTTGAGGTATCGCATGGGCCAACACTGATCGACAACAATCTTATACTTTCCGACCGTGCGATCAAGCTCGCCTGCCAAGGGGTGGCAGTAGTTCATAACCTCATTGCAGGTGGACTGGTTTCAGTTGGAAGGGGGACCGACAACGGTGCTGTGACTCTCAGTTCACCTCGTTACACACCATATCACATTCCTCATCGTACTGAGATCGCGGGCTTCATGACATTCCTTCATGGGGATGACAGATTCTATAACAACATCTTTATACAGAAGCCTGTAAGACTTGTGATGAATACGTTGGTGAACATTATGAGCAGAGACAATGCTGCGTGGGACGAATGCAATATCCAGACCGGGACCTTTGTCTTTGATGAGTATCAAAACTTTGAGGAATGGGACCGAGAGTTCGAAGGATACTGCGGAATGGGCTCTCCGGCCAGTGACAGATATTATATACCGCTGCCTGTATGGTCAGCAGGCAATATCTATTACAATGGTGCGAAGCCGTGGAAAAAGGAGATCGGGGCAATTGTTGACAGCGAACAGGATATCAGGATCAGAGTAGAAGAATGCGAGGTCGGATGGTATCTCAGGACAAATCTCGGAGATGTGGATCAGCCGGATGCTCCTGCTTTTGTTGATACTGAACTTCTCGGAATGGCTTTCGAACCTGAGCAGAAGTTCGAGAATCCGGACGGTACACCAATCACCTTCGATACAGATTATTTTGGATGCAAAAGGACAAAAATAATTGCCGGTCCATTCGCAGACATCAGTGATACGGCAAAGAAGCTGTGGTGATACACCAATAATACATGACAATATAGTCCTATACTTTATGATATACTGAATAAAAGTCATACATAGACAATAGAAAAATGACAGAACTGTCAGCAATTGTGTTTAGAGATGAAAAAACTGGATAAATATTACAATAAAGAATATTCCCTGAAATCAATATATGTGGTAAAGACCGCGCTGATGATCTTTGTTTTGGGCTGGGTGGTCTATTACCTTGGCGGAAAACTAGGAGGAGCTGTCTCTTTTGTATCGGCTGTGTTCAAACCGCTTGTACTTGGTCTGGTCTTTACATATCTGTTCAGCCCGCTTGTAAGGATACTCGAAAAAAAGCTTTTCGGTTCGATGAAAAACCGGACCGGCAGAAGGGCAGCCGCTGTGATCCTTACTTTTACCATTATTATAGCGGTATTCGGTTTTGTCTTCGGCATCATTGCATTTACAGTAAGCAAGAGTCTGACTTCATTTAATCCTGCACAGATAAAAGATTATGTTGTCCTCCTGAGTGACCAGTTCGCCAGATTCTGGACAACGATCGAAAAGCAGCTGGCAAGCATGAATATTAATCTCGGAAGCGTTGGGGATATGCTTGGCAGGATATTCAATGGGGTCAGATCCGGGGCATCTACATTGCTGTTTGCATTTATATTCACAGCGTACTTTCTGCTTGATGAGAGAATATTCGCTTACTGGGGCGACATACTCGATACCTTCACAAGTGAGAAGACAAGAGCAGGGCTCCATCAGTTCGCTGAAGATGCTGACAGAGTTTTTTCTGGATATATCAGAGGACAGGCACTTGATGCTTGCATAGTAGGTACTCTGGTATCCATCGCGCTTCTTATAGCAGGCGTTCCTTATGCTGTAGTAATAGGTATACTGACCGGTATTGGAAACCTGGTGCCTTATGTAGGACCTGTAGTTGGGTTTGGCTCACTCATAATCGTGTGCCTGGCTGAAGGCTCATTCAGCGATCTCCTTATAGGTGCAATAATACTTGTTGCTGTGATGCTCATTGACGGAAATGTCATCAATCCGAGAATGCTCAGCAGCAAAGTTGAAGTACACCCTGTATTGGTGATCGTTGCTCTGCTGGCCGGCGGTAAGATCGGCGGCGTTGTAGGAATGCTTGTGGCAGTGCCTGTTGCTGCATTGCTTAAACTGCAGTTCGAAAAAATCGTTGAAAAAAGAAAAAATGCAAAGGCTCGAAACCAATCCGATGCTCAGAGTGAAACTGCTGACATTTCCGAAAAGACAGAGGTGGATATAACATGAGAACACCGTATTATGAAAGCACGATGCATAAGCAGATAAGAGAAAAACGTGAGAATCGCAAAGAGAGGATCAAAAGCGATCTTGAATTCTACGGCAGTGATGTGCTCAAGTCTGAAGAGATGAGCAGAGCCTTTGAACAGACCCACCATAAGTGGTCTACTGTCGGGGAGCATACTTTCAGAGTAGCATTTTCCAGTGTAATGATCTGCTATGCGCTGCGAAAGCTGAATATAAAAGTAAATATACCGGCAGTCGTGATCGGATCTCTGTGCCATGATCTGGGAATACTCGGACGATATGAAAAGTTCTCTTCTGAAAAAGAGTGCAGCATAGAACATCCTAAAGAGTCTGTAGCGGTAGCCAGGGAGCTTATTGACGTTTTGCCGGAAAAAACCGAGGACATAATCGAACGCCATATGTGGCCTGCCGGACAGAGCAAAGCACCTAACTCTATAGAGGGGGCTGTGGTATCGGTTGCTGACAAATACAATGCTGTAAAAGACATTATCAAAGGCAGTGAAGTAAATCATACCGGCGTGAAAAACTACGTTCAGGATGAGAGAGAGAGAATCAGAGAAGGAATAAAAGATCTGGTGAAATAATTATGAGAATGGGATTGAAGATAGGGGGCTTTCAGTATTTTTATTAACACTAGTAATGGAGACAGATATGCAGAAGAAACCTATCACTAACAAGCTTCTATGGATATTCGCAGTAGGGCAGTTCGGCTGGAGCCTGCTTTCAGGTATCGTTGCAAACTGGATGGTCTATTATTATACCGGCAGTCCTGATGCACAGAATCCTAACACAGGAATTTTTGCTTCAGGTATCACACAGCATCCGATCCTCTTCAAGCTGACGCTTTTCGGTCTGGTACTTGCAGTAGGACGTATATTCGATGCTGTAACCGACCCGCTGATCGCAGGCTGGTCTGACCGTTCAAAATTCAAGGGCGGGCGGCGTATCCCATTCATGCGTGCGATCGCCATACCTTTTGCGCTGGTCACTATAGGGCTTTTTACTCTTCCACAGACCAGCAGCATAGTGATAAACGATATCATACTTTTTGTACTGCTTATCACTTTCTACCTGTTCATGACGATCTTCTGCACTCCTTACAACGCTCTTATAGCGGAGCTGGGTGACACACAGGAGCACCGCATCAATGTTTCCACTTATATCTCATTTACGTTCATCGCAGGTCAGTCCATCTCATTTATGCTGCCTAACGTAGCAGGGATGCTGCAGGGCGCTGTCGGACAGGCAGGTTCTGTCAGACTGGCTGTGGCTATTATGGCAACCATAGCATGCATTGCAATGCTCGTTCCTTCTCTATATATCAAGGAGCGTGATTATCTGGAAGCAAAGCCGAGCGAGACAAAAGCATTTTCATCCCTGCTCAAGACATTCCAGAACCGTCAGTTCCGCCGCTTTGTATGCAGTGATGTGATATATTTCTTTGCACTGACACTGTTCCAGACAGGCCTCGCGTTTTATGAGACCAAGCTGATGGGCATAGAAGATACATGGACGTTCGTCCTCACTGCGACAATGACGGCGATCAGTGTTTGTCTGTATCCGATCGTTAATAAGCTTGCACCGAAAACAGGCAAAAAGAAGCTCATTATCACAGGCTTCTTTGGCTACGCACTGGTATTCCTTATCACATTCGTGTGCGGCCAGGGACTTTACTGGGGATTTATAGTTGCCGTCTGTGCCGCAGTTCCTATGGCTATTCTGGGAATATTGCCTCAGGCATGTGTAGCTGACGTGGCAGAACTCAGCCGTCTTGAGACTGGTGAAGACCGAAGCGGCATGTTCTTTGCAGCACGTACTTTTGCTTTCAAAATGGGGCAAGCCATTGCGATGGTAGTTTTCACGTCCATAACTGTTTTGGGAACTCCGGCAAGCTATCGCGCTACAGCTGCAGTTGCTTTCGTCACATGCGTTATAGGTGCCTGCCTGTTCTTCCTGTATAATGAAAAAATGATATTGACAAAAATCGAAGATCTCAAAAAGTGATATAATCGAATCATATTCTACGGCGCCGCAGCCCGGCGCCTGTTATTTCAGATACCGATTTGCAAAAAAAGAATAGACGCTTCCGGAGGGATCAAAATGAAATACGGTGCTGTCATCATAGCTGCCAGCATGTCGACTCGCATGAAGAAATACAAGCAGCTGATGAATATAAGCTACGCGAGTATCGCTGAAAGAGTTATCGTAAACTTTAGACGCGCGGGCATAAAAGACATAGTATTAGTGACCGGTCATAATGCAGAACAGATAGAGAAGTCCCTAAAAGGCTTTGGAGTTACTTTTATTCGCAACAACAGCTATGAATCAAGTGAAATGTTTGACTCGGCAAAGATGGGACTTAAACATATAATGAGCAGATGTGACAGGGTGTTTTTCTGCCCGGTCGATGTCCCTTTTTTTACTGATCAGACTGTAACATATGAGATGCAGATGATGGATGAAAATCCGTCTGCCAGAGTCATAATACCGAAATGCGAAGGAAGGAACGGTCATCCCATACTTATCGATGGTAAGATATTACCGCATATCATAGCTTATAACGGTGACAGAGGAATGAGAGGTGCATACCGTACTCTTCCTGAGGGAAGCATTCTCAGGATAATCGTTGATGATGTTGGAGCCGTATTACCTGATGATACTCTAACTGATTGTCAGAAGCTTGTGGATATGCATAATGAGAGAATACTTCATCCTGAGATCAAACTGACTTTTGCCACTACAGACAGATTTTTCGGGCCGGGATCTGTCGGGCTTCTTAAAGAGATCGATCGAGTCGGCAATGTGAGAGATGCATGTGAAAAATGCGGGTTTTCTTATAGCAAGGGATGGACGATAATCAAAAACTGCGAGGAGAAGTTCGGCTATTCGATAGTTGAAAGACAGGTCGGAGGTCAGGCCGGAGGCAGTGCAAGAGTGACAGAGAAAGGAAAAGATATGCTCGCTGCATATGAGGAACTCGAAGCAGAACTCAAAGCAGTTGCCGAAAAAAAGTTCCGGGGACTTATGAAGAAATACCGGTTGACAGGTGAGGAGGATCCTAAATGAAATTGATAAAAACTGAAGAAGCGGTCGGACATGTGATCTGTCATGATATAACACAGATCATCAAGGGCGTTACCAAGGATGCGGTGTTTCGCAAGGGACATATAATTACAGAAGAGGATATCCCTGTACTCCTGTCGGTAGGTAAGGATCACATCTATGTGTGGGAAAACGATGACACCATGATGCATGAGAATGAAGCAGCCGAGGTGCTCTGCGCAATATGCAAAGGTGCTAACATGAGCCGCGGAGGCGTTAAGGAAGGAAAGATCGAACTGTCCGCAGAATGCGACGGAGTTTTCAGGATCAATAGAGAAAAGCTCAGAGCAGTCAATACTTTTGGACAGATGATGATTGCTTCAAGACATGGCGATTTTGAAGTAAAGAAAGGCGATAAGCTGGCCGGTACCAGAATAATACCGCTGGTTATCGAAAAAGAAAAAATGGAGCAGGTCAAAGCTCTCTGCGGTAATGAGCCGATCATGCGGGTCGAACCATACAAACCTCATAAAGTCGGTATAGTAACAACAGGGAATGAAGTTTTTTACGGTCGGATCGAGGATACATTCACACCTGTCGTTATTTCCAAAGTAGAATATTTCGGCTCTGAGGTCATAGGGCACAAGATCACCAACGACGAGAATGAGAATATCGAGAGATGCATTCGTGAACTGCTTGATGAAGGCTGTGATATGATTGTATGCACAGGCGGCATGAGCGTCGATCCGGATGATAAGACACCTCTGGCAATAAGAAATGTCACTGGAAGTGTCGTTACTTATGGAGCACCTGTGCTCCCGGGCGCGATGTTCATGCTTGCATATTACGGAGACAACAATATTCCGATAATGGGGCTTCCGGGTTGCGTCATGTATGCGAGAAGAACTATATTTGATCTTGTCCTGGCGAGAGCAATGACAGGAGAGATCATGAAAAAAGAAGACCTTGACAAGCTTGGAGAGGGCGGACTGTGCCTTAACTGCAGTGTCTGCACGTTCCCTAACTGCGGATTCGGAAAAGGAAGGTAAAATACATGAATTTTTACGAAGTCATTAGCGAGACCGATCTCAATACGGAAACATGGCTCCATACTGTTGCGGACGGAGATCATGCAGGAGAGAAAGCTGTGATATCCGGAGGGATCATGACATGGAAAAGCGATGATCATGGATTTTTCTCAAGTCATGCTGAAGAGGCTTCAGCTGTTTCTGCCAGCGGGGTGTCAGAAATAGACAGTGTCAGAGTATATTCTGAACTCCTTGGTAAGGACAAGAAGCTTGTGATCTGCGGTGCAGGGCATGTTTCGATGCAGATCATCTCATTGGGCAAAATGCTGGGATTCCATGTCACAGCTATAGACGACAGGCTGCAGTTTGCTAATAATGCAATAACGCAGGGTGCTGATGAAGTCAAGTTCAAAGAATTTGAAGATGCACTGAATGAGATCCCAGGAGACGAAGATACGTATTTTGTTATTGTAACAAGAGGGCACAGATACGATAAAGAATGCCTGCGTGCGATCTCACAGAAACCGCACGCATATATTGGAATGATGGGCAGCCACAGGAGGGTCCTGATCGTTAAGCAGGATCTGGAATCTGAGGGTATATCCAAAGAAGTCCTTGATGCGATATGCACTCCAATAGGACTGAACATAGGGGCAGAGACACCTGAAGAGATCGCTGTTTCTATAATGGCTGAGATCATAGAGGTCAAGAACAGGAAGAAAAGAAACCTTGGATTCCCTGAGGATATTATGAAAGCGATCCTCTCTGATAAACGTGACAGGATGACATTAGCTACGATCATATCAAGGCGGGGATCTACACCGAGAGGCATAGGTACTAAGATGTTGATCAAACGCGATGGCGGGATCACAGGAACCATTGGAGGCGGCTGCATCGAGGGCAATGTGATCGCGAAAGGAAGAAGAATGTTACTTGATGAGGAACATAAGCCTGTAATAATAGAAGTGGATCTGAGCAACGATACAGCAGAGGAAGAAGGAATGGTCTGCGGCGGAGTGGTAGAAGTATTACTTGAGACAGTATAGCTAACGTATAAGAAAATGAGACGTGCTCTCTTTCATCTCTTAAGGGGGGAAGAGAGCATATTATTAAAATACCGATTACTTTCTAAAAACAAATCGTGTATAATGTAGACAATAGGGTCCGTACTGATTACGTTGAGATATAACGATCAGTCATATATGACAGTATTTCATAATCAGAAGGGGATTCAGATCAATAAGCTATTATTTATATTTATTACTTTTTATCGGAGGAAGAAAATGAAGAAGAAGTTATTTGCTATCGCACTCGCTTTAGCTATGGTATTTGTAATGACAGCTTGCGGTGGAAGTGGAGACGCTGAGGAATCGGAAGCTCCTGCAGAAGAAGTATCAACGACTGTCAATGTATTTGCTGCAGCATCACTCAGTGCTGTAATGGCAGAGTTCGAGACATCATTTGAAGAAGCTAACCCGGGAGTGGATATAGTAGTAAATGCTGACAGCTCAGGAGCTCTTCTGACACAGATACAGGAAGGTGCACCTTGCGATGTTTTCTTCAGTGCTGCGCAGAAGCAGATGGATACACTTGAGGAAGATGGTATGGTCGTTGAAGGCACAAGAAAAAACGTTGTCAACAACCAGCTCGTAGTAGTAACACAGCCTGACAGCGAGACTGCTGTTACCGGACTTGCAGACATTGCAAAGGCTAAGAGCATTGCTCTTGCAGACGGCAGCGTTCCTGTAGGAAAATACACAAGACAGGCTATGATCAATCTTGGACTCCTTGCTGAAGCAGAGGATCCTGCTGCTATTACTACTGCAGAAGTATCAGAACAGCTTGGCGGAGTAGAGATCAGTGAACAGGGCAATGTAAGCAAGGTGCTGGCTGCTGTAGAAGAAGGATCATGCGAAGTAGGAACGACATATCTTTCAGACACGATAGGTCATGAAGACTCTGTCAAGATCATTGAAACTGTAGGCTATGATGTTACAGGCAACATCATCTACCCGGTAGCACAGATAGTCAATCAGGATGCAGAAGATGCTGAGACCGCAGCTGCCGTGGACTTCATCGAATTCATCACCAATGACGAGGCAAAGGCTCTCTATCAGAAATACGGATTCGATACAGACGTAGAGTAGTCAGAAACTCTGAAATAGATTATAATTCTTAAAAAGGTTTTCCTCGGGAAAGCTTGGCTGGGGACAGAAGTCTATTCTGTCCCCGGCTAGCTCCCGGGTGATCGGAGGATTATTTCCAATTAGGGAAATGTAAAACAGATGAGCAGCTTTATCGAACTTGCCGGAAAACTGGACTGGAGTCCGCTGTGGATCTCGCTCAAGACGGGTGTAGTAGCGACGATAATATCGTTTTTTCTCGGACTCTGGGCGGCTCGCAAGGTAATAAAAAAGGATTATAGGGCAAAGTCTATCCTCGACGGTATACTTACCTTGCCTATGGTTCTCCCACCGACAGTAGCGGGTTTTTTCCTTTTGCTCATTTTCAGCCGGAGAAGGGCGTTCGGTATTTTTCTTGATAAGACATTTGATATACAGGTCGTACACACCTGGCTGGGTTGTATCATAGCAGCAACAGTTATCGCGTTTCCTCTGATGTACCGGAATGCACGGGCCGCTTTTGAGCAGATCGACGCCAATCTGGTATATGCTGGGAGGACACTCGGTATGTCAGAGATATCTATATTCTGGCGGATCGTTGTCCCTACAGCAGGGCCGGGCATTGCAAGCGGGACCATCCTTACTTTTGCACGTGCCATGGGCGAGTACGGAGCTACATCGATGCTCGCAGGCAACATACCCGGCAAAACGGGAACTGTATCCCAGCGGATAGCGATGGTCATACAGGACGGTGACTATGTTACTGCGGGGTTCTGGGTCATAATCGTTCTGCTTATAGCTTTCTTCGCAGTGTTCCTGATCAATATGATCACAGGCAGGCACATGAAGAATGTAAGAAAGTGGTAAGATCGTATGAGCAGGCTTTACGCAGATATCCACAGGAAAATAGGTGATTTTGACCTGAATATATCGATTGACAGTGATGCCGGGCGCATCGGTATCCTTGGTGCGTCAGGCAGCGGAAAGAGCATGACTCTTCGCAGCATAGCTGGCATTGAGGAGGTAGATAACGGGCATATCGAGGTAAATGGCAGGGTGCTCTATGATTCAGCAACCGGAGTAAACCTCAAGCCTCAAAAACGCAATGTCGGATATATGTTCCAGAATTATGCTCTTTTCCCTACAATGAGCGTTCTGAAAAATGTCATGGCCGGGCTGAGGGGACATTCGGAAGAGAACCGAAGCAAAGCAATGGACATGCTCAGGCGTTTTCGTATGGATGGTTTTGAAGACCGACTTCCCGGAGAGCTTTCCGGTGGACAGCAGCAGAGGGTAGCTCTTGCACGCATAATGGTTACTGAGCCTGAACTGATACTGCTGGATGAGCCTTTCTCTGCTCTGGACGGATATCTCAGAGACCGGATGCAGGTAGAGATGCTCGAGATGCTTGAAGACTATCCGGGGCAAGTGGTAATGGTCTCACATAGCAGAGACGAGCTTTACAGATTCAGTGAAGAACTTTTTGTGGTAAGAAAGGGCAGCATATTAAGACAAGGTGAGACAAAATCTGTTTTCCGCGATCCGGTGAGAATTGAAGCTGCGAAACTGACAGGTTGCAAAAATTTCTCTGACATAAGATTGCTGGACAACCATACTGTTGAAGCTGTTGAATGGGGTATTACTCTGAGGATTGAGAAAGAAATACCGGAATGGGTAAGACACATAGGGTATCGTGCGCACAATTTCGAACCGGTATGGGGTGAAAGGCAGGAAAACTGCATCAGATTAAATCTTGCAAGAGTAGATGACCTTCCTTTTGAGAAGAATTACTATATTACTCCTGAGCATATTGCAGATATGCATGGCGGAGCTGATACCTTTAAGGCGAATGCAGATGAAACTCTGCTGTGCTGGTTCGTGCAGGGAGAGGAACAGAGAGTCATAGAGAAAAGAGGTCTTCCCGACTATCTGAAGCTTAAAGAAGAAAGCATTTTACTATTAGAATAATCAAGGAGAAAAAGGATGAAATACGCATTAAGCGCAAGAAATCAGCTGGAAGGTACTGTAACAAATGTACAAAATGGCGCAGTTAATGGGATAGTTACTATAGATGTCAACGGAACTCCTGTGACCGCAACAATATCAATGGGTTCCATAGAAAATCTGGGAATCAGGCCAGGAGTTCCTGCGAC
>Ga0310695_10009163_pt1 | contig 15012 bp, 22 predicted proteins | sample RumenRJG_04DNA_FD_203882 | JGI IMG/M metagenome (GOLD analysis project Ga0310695, IMG submission 203882) | Bovine rumen microbial communities from Lethbridge, Alberta, Canada - RJG_04 (v2) (version 2) | ecosystem: Host-associated > Mammals > Digestive system > Stomach > Rumen | place: Canada... | reverse complement strand
CGATGACAAGGTTAATGGTGAAGGGTTAAGACTATTCCGAACACGAATCTCACTAATCAACACGAATCAATAATGGTTCAGAGTTCAGGGTTAATGGTTCAAGGTTTTTGATTATACAATGGCAGAAGATATTATACGTAGGGAAGAGAACGTAGATGTAGAGGGTATAGGCTCGCGTATCTCTGATGATATAGGGCAGATTATTGAGCATTCTAAGCATGCTGTTGCCGTATATCTTAATACGGAAGTGACATTGACATATTGGAGAATAGGCCGCTGTATCGCAAATGAGCTGGATGCTATCTCCGATGGAGGGATGCCAGGGGACAGGTCAGTGGCATCTGCTTAAATTGACACGATAAGCATACTTGAATTGTATTATGGCAAGGCAGGCGAGACAAGCATCAGGAACTGACGATGTCTGATGTTTGAAGGCTGATGGAAGATGGATGATGTAAGACAAATGCAGGAGGAACTATTTAGGGTTCAAGGTTCATGGTGAAGGGTTAAAGATTTGTAAATGTTGCAAACGAATGCAATAAATTCGGGTGGGTTTCGTTATCTTTGCAAGATAAAAAAGCATCTCTATAAAGAGTAAAATGGTATTCAGCAATCACTTGTAATGACATCATTCATTTCAGACATACAATATAATGACTTCAGGCGGCAGATAATGACCGTGGAAGAAATCGTAAAAAAGTGGGAACGATTTGGTGGTGCCCGTCGTTCGCTATCTGCTGACCATTCCTATTCCGAACAGCGTTCCAGAATCATAGAGACGTTGCTGATAAGTATGCCCCAGCAACCTATATTTATTGACGATTCTGAGTATGAATGGATTGTGATAGACGGAGAAGAGCGGGTTAAGGCATACGTTGACTTCTGTACGGGACGGTTGAAACTGACATCGCTCTATTTCAAGATGAATCAGTATGAGGGGAAGACCATCTACGACCTTTCATTGCTGGCCCAAAAGAATATACTGAGCACAGAGATAACGGTGAATGTGTTGAATCCAGGGTTGAGTCGTCAGGAAAGATTTGGAATCTATGCTTGTCTGAAACCACGACTGGACTCAGACACCCTTAGTGCCTGTAGGAAGAGGATTTATGGTTCTAACTACGGAGAAATTGTAAATCTTGCCAAATCGATACAACGAGGGGTGTGTCAGCAAAGAAGAACATCTGTTCTGGAGAACGACATCTGCCATCTGCTTGTGGCCATAAATTATAAATCATCAAATAATCAGGGAAACCGGTATCACATTGATGTGATTGCCAATGCTATTCTGGAACGCGAAGACTTTCTGCAGTTTTTCAGACTTCATGAAGACATGATTGCAGAAACGCTTAGAAAGACACTGACAGGAGGTAGGCCGTTAAGGCGTTCCATGATAAAACAAAATGTGGACTACTTGAATGCTTTGACCTTTATGCGTGGAAATGTAGATGAGGCGCGTTTAGAGGAAGAACTAAGACGGCTGCAAAAAGAGAAAATGCTTCAGCCAAACGTGAATAGTGTGGAACAATTCTATCGCGTTTTGGGAATACTTTTAGACAGACAATAAACGAGTGTATGATAACATCGATAACATTAGATAATTTCAAGTGCTTTGAGCATTTTTATATGCCCTTGCGAAAACTCACACTGATTGCAGGTGTGAATGGTGCGGGTAAGTCGAGCGTGATACAGTCATTACTGCTTCTACGTCAGAGTTGTTATGACAAGGATACGGACTGGAAACAGGCACTGGTCATCAAGGGCAAACTGGTGGATTTGGAAGATGCCTCGCAGGTATTGTATGCAGGTGCAGATGCCAAGTATCCCTTTGTACATATTGAGGTGGAAAATGACGGGAAGGAGACAATTACCTTTGAAATGGAAGGTACTTCAACCGGTGATGAAGCCAAAATCTCGTATGAAGGTGACTTGGATAAGGCAAAGCAAAGTTGGTCGCTGTTCAGAAATGACTTTGCTTACCTCTATGCAGACCGCATACATCCGAAATCGAAGTATATCATGGATAAATCCCGTCTTGACAGCCGCCTGGGTGACCGAACTGCTAATCAGGCAGTATTCCGCTTAGCACATGCTGTTAACACGAACGAGCAGATAGCAATCAAGGAGCTAAAACAGGAGGGAGCTCCAGATTTGACTGTTGCACGGAACGTAAATGCCTGGATTAATTACATCATGGGAAGCGACACGGGTGTGACAGCAGAGGAGACAGAAAAAGATAAAGAGGCCAGGTTTGTTTATTCGGTTAAGAACAAGGAAGGCGAGGAACAACGGTTGTCGCCATTGAATATGCCATTTGGTAATAGTTACGTGCTGCCCATTATACTAGCAGTGTTGACTGCACCTGAAGGGTCACTGCTACTGATAGAGAATCCCGAGTCGCACCTGCATCCTTCAGCTCAAATACGGATGGGTGAGTTTCTGTCTCGCATTGCAAAGGCCGGTGTTCAGATTGTAGTGGAAACCCATAGCGACCACCTGATGAATGGCATCCGCATTGCCTGTCACCAAGGTTTAATTAGCAATAGTGACATTGAAATGGATTTAATAGGAGTGGAGAAGGATGGCGTAACCCATAGCCGTCAGAATGTCAGTCTGGACAGTGCGGGATATGTGGAAAACTGGATACCCGGATTCTTTGACGAATGGGAGCAGGCTTTGAAATCACTGATACCGTAAACTATAGTGGCAAGGTATGACTATCTATTTGAATGACTTGTCGTTAGATGGAGGGAATGGGCTGTTAGCAGACTGGAACAAGTTTAAGGCTTTCAGTGAGTTGATAGACGAATTGATTCGTGTCGGTCAAGTGTCGCTGGTTGCGCCCAAGGATTTATGGCAAAAACCATTAGGAGGGGTAGATGTCCCGTCAAAGGTACAGGCTGACGGTACACCCATCCCTGCTGATCAAGGGAACTATGTACATCAGGTATATCGGAAATTCAAACCGAAGACAGAAGGAGAGCCCTTGTTTTCGGAAAATGAGAATATGGTAACCTGTTCTACTTCTGTTGGTGAAGCGGCAGAAAACGGTGCCCCTGTTATAAGCATCACGTTCGATAACCGTTATGCTAAAGAAAAATTGGACGGGTGGTTGAAACGTGCCGGGAAGGATGCAAGTCTGGCAAGCGTAAACAATCTGTTTAGCGGCTCTGCAAAAAATCTTACTTTTATCACAGATCTGACTCAGTGCAGACGGATAAATCCAAAAGAGAATCCTTTGTGGAATCAAGGCGTCGTGAAGACAATACTTGATGGAGTTGACTTTATTAATGGGACGAAAGAGGAAAAAAGAGAGCGATATATCAAATATGGTCGTGAGGTGGCGGTGCTTAATGGTTGGGTTTACAATAGAAGAGTTTCTACATTGAATTCGACAAACCAAAAGAAACGGATTGTATTTGATTCAGAACGGCTGTTTACAGGCTATGCGATTAACTATTTGTGTATAGATTTAGAAGGACCGGATCTCTGTTTTGAACTTTGTGACAGGCATGGCAATCATCTTGGAGAAGTTGACCGCTATGGTAATGTTTCTGAACCAGAGCAGCATCATAATTTGATGGTGTAGAGAATGGGGGATGTAAACCGTTCTTCCACCAATTCTAAGATGATTCAAGATGCCAGGGGACAGGTCAGTGGCATCTGCTTAAATTGACACGATAAGCATACTTGAGTTGTATTTATGGCAAGGCAGGCGCGAAAGGAAACGATGTAGGAAGTCAGATGTATTATGAAAATCATAGATAAAGATTTTCTAAACGAAGTCTCTGAACAGGCAAAAACTTCACCAAGGCTTCGTATGAATTTGGATTTACGTGACTCTGCTGAAGACACTTCTCAGAGAATGCTGAATGCAATAGAGCCAGGTTCTCCATTACCTATTCATAGACATCAGAAGACTTCAGAAACGGTTGTCTGTTTGAGGGGATACTTGCGTGAGATTTTCTATAATGATAAAGGTGAAGTGACAGACGTGATAGACTTGGCTCCTAATTCTGATTGTGTGGCACTCAATATCCCCATCGGTCAATGGCACACCGTAGAGGTGCTGGAAAGCGGCACTGTGATTATGGAGGTCAAAGATGGAGCGTATGAGCCCACAGGGCCGGAGGATATTTTGGTATTATAGTGTTTTAAGTCGAACACGGATTGCACGAATCTACACGGATAGTGGATGTGGAAGAACGGGGGGACGGGTTGCCTTCATAATTATATATGAGAAAGATCACATTAATAAAACATATAAGACTTAAACAGGCTTCTGAGATGCGTAAGCGTCGCAGATGGAATGATTATGTCACCAAACGAAATGTTATCAGATATAATCGACCAAGACCGAAAAAAGGTAGGAAGAAAAGTCAACATCTGAATTTCGGCTGGGAAATGACAGAACTTCCTCCCAAATTTACATTTGACCATTTGGAATCGGTTCTTAGATATATTAATAGCACGTACCAACTAAGCAGAAAAGATGGCGTAAGAAGAATTTGGATGGGTATGAGAGATGTCACAAATATAGACATCTTTACTATCTGCCTTTTGCTTGCGCAGATCAATAAATTAGGTTCTCATGGTGTTAACTGTTATGGTACTTATCCAGATGATCCGATAAAACGCAGATTTGTTATGGAGTCAGGTTTTCTGAAGATAATGAAATCGAACGTCAAAATTTCTAATGATGTGAGATATGAGAACCAGATGTACATGGTAGGTAAAGACGAGGTTGAGTCTGACAGAATTAGCAATTCTGTAAAGAAGTGCATGAAGCAATTGTTGGGACACGAGGAATACTATCCTCCTGTCTATGAGAACATGGTTGAAATCTGTGCGAATTCTGTAGAACATGCAAATCGTGTTGATTTGGATAAAAACTGGTTGGTATCAATCTCGCTCGAAAAAACTGGCGTTATGCGTTTCATCCTTACGGACACAGGAGAAGGAATTCTGAAAACACTATTGAAGAAAAAAAGAGAAATGTTTTCGGATGTTGTAAATGCAAGAAAAGACCATGAGGTGCTAAAGAGAGTATTTGAAAGAGAGTATCAATCAAGGACTGGAGAAATTAATCGCCATAAGGGATTGCCAGAGGTCTATGAAAGCTATAAAGACGGTTTTATATCAAACCTGAAGATTTTGACCAATGGCGTGGTTTATGATTTTGATACGAATAAGAGTATAAAACTGACAAACGAGTTCATGGGGGTCATGATTACATGGACTTTGTCGAAAGATAATTATGAGATATGGAAAAAATCACTATTAGAGTACTAGACTTTACAGAAGCTCCTGGTCCAAGATTTATTAGTCAAGGAGAGCATTCTGGCGAACAGTTTTATGTGGATGTGCTCAATGAGAGAATGGCTCAGTGCATCAAAGAAGATAAGGAACTAGATGTTCTGCTTGATGGGACTGCTGGTTATCCGTCTTCGTTTCTTGATCAAGCATTTGGGGAACTTGTATATGATTTTACACGGGCTGTAGTTGAGAAACGTGTGCATATTGTCACTGTCATAAATCGCAGAAGAAAAGTAAAACTGGAAAGTGAGACATACCCTCAATGGGAGGAGAAAAGGAAGATGACACCAGACTTACGGCATGAGACGCAGGAGTTTGAACTGTATTTCATCGATAAGGATGGCAATCTGAATAAAAGAAAACGCTAATGAGTTTTTCTGATATTCTAACCATTTTGGAGATCCTGATCTCCGTGGTGGTTGGCTTTTATTTGGCACACTGGTATAGTGTCCGAGACACACAGCATAGGGCTGTCAAGGACTATTATATCGAATTGCTTTCAAATCTCCAGGAGAATTGTGAATACATCTTCCATGGAGTTTTAAATTCATCTATTTCAGGGGCCGAACTACTGTCGGTGATAGATGATTTGGACAGTGCATTGGAAGGATTTGATGAGGATTTGAGGAGAGCACTTCCCATCAAGTTAAAGAAACTACAAGACCTTATAGGGGATGTCACGGATAAACTTACAAATCTTAATGATATAAATGTACAGCTCTACCATCAACAATTCAATCTTGGTATTAATGATAGGATAACTGTTAGGCAGCTAAGCAAAGAAGCACACCGCCATTTTGGAGTCTATATCAATCAAATAAATATCAACCCAGGACATCATGTATGGCATGAACTATGGAGTAACATCCGTAATACTTTCAGCTTCTTCAAAGCTCATCATTCAAAATTCCCGATATTGAGAACATTCTGGAGTTTGCTGTGCGCATTTTGGGCTAGATTGTTGATGCTCTCTGTACTTTTGCTCTTGATATTTGGCGTGTGGAATTTGTATCAGAATCAGTCATTGGATGATGAGAACGAAAAGAATTCTCTACAAGAGTGGCGTAATAGTGTGATACAGGAAATGAAGGTGCATAATGGGATATTGGAACAAATTGGTGATTCATTACCAGTTAGGAACGAGGACGTGAAGAATTATCAAGATTGTGTATTTCACCGTTATGACACTTGTGATAGTACGATATACAGAAAGGTGAAATGAAGAGAATAGAAGAGATGCTGCCGAAGCTGATGAAGATGGTGGAGGTGGAGATGAAGTCTATGGGGTGATTTCTTCTTTTCGAAAAGAAGCAAACGGTTATGTTCATTTTCTTGGCGCAAGAAAAAAGAACCAAAAGAACATCCACCCTACCAAGCCTCACCTATATGGGAGAATGTAATTGATTACGGGCAGAGACCGCCCTCCATCAAAGTTTTGGTATGATTCACAAAGCTTTCGTCCTTCGGATGAATCATGATTAGTTGTTAATTCTGAAAGATATGACATCCAATTCAATACTATATTATCCTCATATCGAATTCCAAAACGAGGCTTGGGTAAAATCAAGTCTGCTGCTATGGGATCATGTTTATCGCATTGTTCCAGATGACTATACCCCTATGGATAGTGATGAAATCAAGGCTCTGATTGATGCCGGTCTTGTTAGGAATGTTACATTAGATGATAGTGACCGAGAAGATACTTTTGATGAATTTCTGAGACTATGTGATAAAGTAGAAAAACATTTGCCTGCGGGACTTGTTCCATCAGACGAAGACAGGATTCACCCCAATAAAATAGACAGCAGATTGTATCCTTATCTTGACTTGATAGGAGAGCATTTTATCGATGAAGACAGGTGGCTTCATTTGTCAAAAGAACTAGCAAGAGGGTATATGTTTAAGCTTTCACAAGTTGTGGCTAGAAGACGTAATCTGAATAAAGGTACTGATGATATAGATGCATGGTCTATCAACCCTTATTTCTGTGAGAACGCCAACTTTGGTGAATTTCTGCAAGATAAAGAGGCTAAGGGATTCCTCTGCTCAGTAACTTTGGAAGACATTATTCCAGAAAATATTGGAGATGTAAGTTCCCGTGACCTTATAAAGTTTGTAAATGACCGTAATGATGAGAGGAAACTCCTGAGAGAGAGGTTTGATGAATTTACAAATTACCTTGCTCAGATTTCAAATGTTCAACATGCAGGGCAGGTGGAAATGGACTTCGTAAATGATTTGATGGAATCAAAAAACGAGTACAGAAAGAGCATGGATAACTGGAAGGATATACCTGCACTGGCAATTTCTACTGGGGTTCCAGTATCAATGACAGCATTGAGCACACTTTCTGCGATAAAAGGGAATCCGTTTAGTCTATTGAGAATAGCTGGAAGTCTTGTGATGGGAGCCATCTGCTCTTATGCAGATTTCTATAGAGCGAAAAAGAGAAGAGATCCTTTATACGCTTCTTATTTAATCGGAGTTGATAAGCTCTGTAAGAATGTCACGAGGGAAAGCTATACGAGGTTGGATGAGTTTATCAATGACTGAGTTGATACATTAGAAAAAACACAATAAAGTGCCAAAGTGGCATTCCGATTAGAGTATATGTCCAAGATAGTGTTTGAAGTGTTGATTGATACTGGATTTTCCGACATTTGTACAAATCCAGATTTGGCTCCTATTGACAATAAGAGCGTTTTATCTTTTCTCAATGACTTTGAGGAAGGAAAGTGGAGAAATGAACGTTTCTTGGAGTACGTATGTGGAACAGGGGGACGGGTTCTCTCTTTGAGAGTGTGGCGTTGCAATCCTGTTTCACGAATAATAGGAGTCAGCAATAATCAATAGTTGAGAATGCCAAGGCAGGCGAGACAAGCATCAGGAACTGACGATGGCTGATGTTTGAAGGCTGATGGAAGATGTAAGAACTACGATGTGAGATGAAACTCATAGATAAACAGTTGTTAGATGACGTGAGTAGACAGGCTCAAAAATCTGAGAGGTTGAGGATGAACTATAACTTCCACCAGAGCCTTGACGAGAAGTGCCATCGCTTTTTGAATGCAGTGGAGCCAGGAACGAAGGTTGAGATACATCGGCATCCGACGAAAGATGAGTCATTTGTGCTACTTCGTGGTAGAGTTAGAGTGAATACCTACAATGATGATGGGAGTGTGATAGAAAGCGTAGTTCTTTGCCCAGAGGATGGACTCTTTGGGGTAGATATCCCCAAGAATGTTTGGCATAATGTGGAATCCCTGGAGTCAGGTAGTATCTTCTTTGAGTGTAAAGAAGGACCATTCGTGCCGCATGAGGAAGAAGGCGTGATGACGGTTAAGGGTTAAAGGTTAATGGTGAAGGGAATGTGAGAAGAGGTTATAGACCTTAACGTTTATTAGTTCACACAGAACTTGTAGAACGCACGGATTTACTTTCCACAGATAACTTTTTGAACACTAATCGAACTAATTTCCCAAATGAGAGTAGCGACTTTGTCGCTAGAAATTATTCAAAAGTTTGTTACAAATCACAAAATTTCGTCTTAAAAGGAAAATATGAGTTATATAAATAACTGCTGGCGACAGAGAATAAGCATGTGGATTAGTGGAAGTGATACTCTTAAAAAACTGTAAAATTTGTGTTAAATGTGACTAATTATGTAGAAAAATATAAGTTATGGCATTACCTTTGCAACTTTTTTGAAAAAAAAGCACTATATTTGCACGAGATTACATGAATTCTGAGACAAACAATAATAACAAGACTCTATAAAACATATGGCATATCCATTTCCCAACGTCAAAATTAAAGTTTATCCAAAGACTTTTTTGAAAGATGTTCGCATTTGTATTGTGTTTCCTGAAGTTCTTTTGAATGATGATCTTCAGAAATGTGCAAGTGATTTCTTCGTAAAGAATTTTGGGTTGGCCAATGTTAAGATGGAGGAGATGCCTAAGGCGGTATCAGTGTTTTCGAAAGATAATAATATAAAATTCGCTTTTGGATTGTCACGCGTTGATTTCAGCATTAAACGAGATGCGTATAGATCATTTGCTGAAATAAGCCCTTTTCTTCAGATAGTATATAATTTTCTTTCTTCAATCAATTGTGATGTAGTAACTAAAATTATCTTCAGCAAGTATAATGAGTTAGGATATGAAGCTAATGAAAATACAACTGTTGCAAAAGTGATGGAAGGAGTTTTTAGTGGAGATTTGTTGGAGAGTATGACTAGGCGTGATAGAGATACTCAAAAACAATTATCTCGTTGGGAGAAAATTGTAAGAGCGAATGGCAACGATGCTACAAATAGTACATTTACAATAGAATATGGCTTTAGTAAAAAGCCCGAAAGCACTGTCGAGAGTTCTTTGACCCTGAAAACTCTTATTGAATCTCAGATTGAACAGATACCTTTCTCAGATATTCCTGCAGTGTTGGTAGAGTATAATCAAATTCTGGATAATGCTTTCCATTGGTGTGTTTCGGATCAGGTGTTAAATGCAATGAAGAAAAAATAAAATGAGTAGTGATTTTAGAAGTGTTGAAGTTTGGTTGGAGTTGCCTAAGGACGCTTTCGTTCAACTGAAAAACGGATTAAAAATTTTGCTTTTCTCCGTTGGGATGACTATTTCTACTCCTTCTTATGGTTATAGTGACATTGAGCCAACAACCCAGATTATTGAGAATAGTTTTCAAACTGAGCAGGATTTGTTTTCTTCACTCAGTATTCACCGGATAGATCAGATGAGTCCTAATGATTTGGATGGTTTTTGGAATGTTGCTAAAGAAATTACCGTCCTAGACTTTACTGATTCAATGGTATGCTATGAACCTGAGGATAGGCAAATTACATATGACGTATTAGATAAATCTGGATTAGTATTGCATATAACCCAATATTTGGATCACCCAAAGGATCAAGTGGTCTATTCGATTGAAAAGGATGCGAAGTTCTTGATGGCTGGTCATACTCCTATAAAGAACATGGGATTCTATTTTGATAGGGTTATTAAAGATGTACTTAAGAAATAAGGATGAATTATCCCGAAGAAATAATACCCAAGCCTAATTTTATAAAACCATTTCCTCTTGATGAACTGACAAAAGATGATAGTGACTATCATGTTTGTTTTAGGATAGATGGCGAATTGGATGCATTTACAGAAGCTGGAACTTTCAATGGAAAGAAAAAGTTGATGAAAAAATGCTTCCCTCATATGCCTCATTTGTCAATGAATCTGCATGGTGGTCTTTTTAAACCAGAGCATGTTAAGTTTGTTCAGAAAAAACCTGGATGTGATGAGTGGGATGGCGAAAGTATTATTGAATTAAAAGAGTTTGTAAAGTGTGTTGAAGAAAAGCCTGAAGCGATACCTGTTTTTTTCAATTCCAAATTAATCTGTCAAAAAGGAATTAGAACTTTGGTTTCTTTTAAGAATAAGGATTCCTATAAGGCGATGAAGGCTATTTTCCATAACATAAAATTCCCAGACTATCAAGATGGAATAGAGGTTGAATTATCTACTGATATAAAAATAGTTCATGTGCCCACGAATTTGAACTATTGGCATTTGCAGATGGAGGTTTATCCAGCCTTATTAGATAAAGAATTAAGTAAAGACGAACCAGAATGGCGTCGGTTGATTTTTGAAAATATTCGTGATAATATATTACGGTGGCACTATCAAGATCAACCAACCTTGCATTATACTATACCAGAAAAATTGTATCAAAAATAAAGTAAGCTGTCAATTTTGACGTAATGTGTATGAAATGGGAAAATGATACCTTTGACCTAAGACAAATGGTACAGGAAGACGCATAAGAAGGTTTATTCGATAACAGTGACAGGAATGCCCGCTGAAGAAGAGGCAGAGATTCAGTCAGAAGCAGCAAAGATGAGTGAGAAGTGCGAGGGGGACAGTCAGTGACATCAGCATAAACTGAAACTATAAACGTGCTTTATTATAAACATGGCAAGGCAAGATTCTGACAAAATATACAATAATTTTAAAGTGAAATAAAATATGGGACCATTTGAAAGAGATATCTTAGATTATATAATGGCTCAGCAGCATGAATCATGCTTACTGCAAGATTTGTTGAAAGTGTTGAGTGATAAGCCTGATATTACCGTGGATTGGGCGATGTCGGATGTTAATAATTTGATAAAGGACGGCTTGCTGAGCTATGACGAAACGACTGATGTGTTGACTTTGTTGCCAAAGGCTAAAAGACCGGTGGTCGTGATACCACCGGATAAAAAGTAATAAAGAGAATTTTCAAATATAATTTATGCTTGACAAAGAATTCCAATACTTTCTGGACCACCAACAGGAGTTAGCTTCGAAGTATAATGGCAAGTATGTTGTCATTGTTGGTGATAGTGTCGTAGGAGCTTATGATACTAATGAGGATGCATATGAGGAGTCGCTTAAAAGTTATAAGCTTGGCGAATTCCTCATACAAGAGTGTTCTGCTGACGTATCTTCTTATACAACAGTATTTCATTCTCGTGTAGTCTATGAAAACGTATAGAGCATTTACGGCCAAAGCAAAGGGGATACAGCGTGATCTGCGGTCTACTTGTGAAGTCTGTGCTGCCACGTCGCCAGAGGTGATGAATAGTCCTGCCCGGCCAAAGATGTTGCAAGTGAATGCCATTTGGGATACAGGTGCAACAGGATCGTGTATCACGCAGAACGTAGTAGATGCCCTGCATCTTATTCCTGTCGGAAAGAGGAAAATCAGCACTGCGAATGGTGAGAACATAGCAGACGTATATAATATCAATATAGGTCTGCCAAATGGTGTGGGTTTCACATATATACAAGTGGCCTGTACTCCTATAGGAGGGGCTGATATGTTGATTGGGATGGATATGATTATGGAGGGTGACTTGTGTATTACCAATAAGAATGGTGACAGTAAGTTTACTTTCCAGATACCTTCATCTCATGATACAGATTATGTGGAAGAGATAAATCTCATGAACAAGTATCGGAAAATCCATCAGGCATGGATTGCTCACGGGAATCACAAGTGTCCATGCGGAAGTGGTAAGAATTGGGACAAGTGTCATGGGAAGGATGAGGAATGCTAAGAAGATGTTTGAGGATTGATAATTTAAAAGAGTCCTGTTATTGAATTAGTTGGATGCCAGGGGACAGGTCAGTGGCATCTGCTTAAATTGACACGATAAGCATACTTGAATTGTATTTATGGCAAGGCAGGCGAGACAAGCATCAGGATCTGACGAAGGCTGATGTTTGAAGGCTGATGGAAGATATATAAGCTAAGGAGTAAAATGAAACTCATAGACAAACAACTGATAGATGAAGTAAGTAGGCAGGCAAAACAGTCTGATAGGTTGAGGATGAATCACAACTTCTCAAGACCTTCGGAATGAGCGAGCAGAGCTCGAAGCCATCAGTCGCTGGAAGATAAGTGCCATCGATTCCTTAATGCCGTGGAGCCTGGGACGAAGGTTGAGATACATCGGCATCCGACGAAAGATGAGTCATTTGTGCTGCTTCGTGGTAGAGTTAGAGTGAATACCTACAATGATGATGGTACTGTGTTGGTGAGTGTAATTCTTTGCCCAAAGGAAGGACTCTATGGGGTGGATATACCCAAGAATGTATGGCATAATGTGGAAAGCTTGGAGTCTGGAAGTGTATTCTTTGAATGTAAAGAGGGACCGTTTGTACCGCATGAAGTTGAAGGGGTACTTCAACTTCCGGAACTACGGAAATAGGAAACTACGTGTTTTGGAAGTTGCGAATCAACGGATATATGGAAACGTGGAACTAATGATGTAAGACGATGGCTATATTCAGAATCATTGTATTTACAAAAACACCATTGCGGAAAGCATTTAGATATAAGGATGTCTTCCAATTAGTGCCTTACACAAAAGACTTTAAACCGGAGGTGAGCAGATATGCGGTGGATTATCCTTGTTTCTTAGAGTATAGCCTGCCTGATGATAACTGTGATGGGAAAGCACAGTGGGATAAAGATAGGGAGATTCCTGTTATTTTGACAGCATTTTCGATTTACAGGGTCTTCATATATGATTTCTATGCGTCATCTTGGGGCGTAAGGTTTCCAGTCTTTAGCTATGATTATGTTGAAAATGAGTTAAAGGAGGAAGAAAAAGATATTTTAAAAGAAGAACCTGTATTTTACTATCCGTTCTTTCATTACAAAGATCCAACACATAAATTGAAGGGAAACTCTTTCTCTGAGATTGCAGAGGCTGATATGATGACACTTCGTAAACAGTATTGGACATATCTTGAATCAGAACAGGATAGGTACGATATACGCAACGATAAAGCTGAAATAACATTTTCAGAAGAAACGGTGAAATGTTTGGATGCTTATTTTGCAATGGATGATAAAAAGCAAAAGAAGATTTATTCTGCAGCAAGACTTATTTCTGATTCTATAGCATTGAAGTACTACAGACATAGTCTGTCGTTTATGGCGGGCGTGGCAGCTTTGGAAACTCTATCAGATATGGTGACAAATGATAAAGACCTTATTGAAGAAGATTGCCATTCATGTCATCATATTAAATCATCGCCTTTTACCTGTCCCAAATGTGGACGCCCTATATGGGGAGTGACAGCAAAAGTTAAGAACTTCTTAAAAGAATATGTTTCTTCTAAAGACGAAGATGTTAAGAACTACAATAGGATTTACAATCTTCGGAGTAAGATAACTCATACAGGGGATATCTTTACGAGAGATTCTATCTATGATTCTGATGAGGATAGAAGGGATAAGGAGAATAAGATGGGGTATAAGTTGTTAGAATATACTCGCAGAGGAATGGCTAGCGTTATGATGAAGGGATAATGTTTTAACAGAGTAGATTATATGAAGACATTATATTTCATCGGTAACGGTTTTGATATAGCCAGGGGGACAGGTTTCTCTCTTTGAGAGTGTGGCGTTGCAATCCTGTTTCACGAATAATAGGAGTCAGCAATAATCAATAGTTGAGAATGCCAAGGCAGGCGAGACAAGCATCAGGAACTGACGATGGCTGATGTTTGAAGGCTGATGTAAGAGTACTTACGGTTCATGGTTAATGGATCAAGGTTAATGGAGATTGAGGCAGGTAGTAAGGAATACTTACGGGCTGTTGGATAAGAATATGATAGAAGAATCACAGAATATAGAGCATAAAGAGAGTTGGAGGGACGAATATCTGAAATGGATATGCGGATTTGCCAATGCCCAGGGTGGGCGCGTGTATATCGGTGTGGATGATGACCGTCAGGTGACTGGCGTGGAGGATTCCAAGCGACTGATGGAAGACATCCCGGATGCCAGGGGACAGGTCAGTGGCATCTGCTTAAATTGACACGATAAGGCTCTTGAACCAATATGGCGATGCTATTTCTAAACTGATTAGCAGGAACAGGGGGACGGGTACTGTTTCACAGAAAAACTAAGTCAGCAATAATCAATAGTTGAGAATGCCAAGGCAGGCGAGACAAGCATCAGGACCTGACGATGGCTGATGTTTGAAGGCTGATGGAAGATGTAAGACAAATGCAGGAGAAACTATTTAGGGTTCAAGGTTAATGGATCAAGGTTAATGGAGATTGAGGCAGGTAGTAAGGAATACTTACGGGCTGTTGGATAAGAATATGATAGAAGAATCACAGAATA
>Ga0310695_10009162_pt1 | contig 15013 bp, 12 predicted proteins | sample RumenRJG_04DNA_FD_203882 | JGI IMG/M metagenome (GOLD analysis project Ga0310695, IMG submission 203882) | Bovine rumen microbial communities from Lethbridge, Alberta, Canada - RJG_04 (v2) (version 2) | ecosystem: Host-associated > Mammals > Digestive system > Stomach > Rumen | place: Canada... | reverse complement strand
TAAAGACTTTTCCCAGTTTTAATATCCGTCTTGCCATAATATACACACGAAAGCCTATGACGTATCAAGGGCAGAGATTTGACTTCAGTTGCGAAAGAGGAGTGAGATCATGAAAATTGTGATTGCGGGCGCTGGGAAAATGGGTACCGCCGCAGCACAGCAGCTCTGCCGGGAGGGACATGATCTGACTGTGATCGATCAGCGTCAGGACAGAGTGGACAGCGCCGTAAACAGCATGGACGTGATCGGCTGCTGCGGAAGCTGCGCGGCGCCGGAGACCTTGAAAGACGCTGAGGCCGGGCAGGCCGATCTGTTTATCGCCGCAACCGGCGCGGACGAGGCCAATTTGATCGCCTGTCAGCTTGCAAGGAAAATGGGCGCGCGGCATGCGGTTTCTCTGCTTCGAAACCCGGCGTACATCCAGAGCGCTGAATTGCTGAAAGAGACCATGCATTTGTCTTTCTCCATTCATCCGGATTATGTGACAGCGGAGGAAATCTCCCGTGTGCTGCAGTTTCCGGCGGCGATTCGCGTGGAGTCTTTCCCGGATTCCAATATGGAGATCGTTACTTTTATCATCGAGGAAAACAGCATACTGACCGGAATATCCCTGCAGAAGCTATGGGCCAAATTCGGACAAAAGATCCTGATCTGCTGTGTGGAGCGGGGGGAGACGGTTCAAATCCCGCGCGGGGACTTTGTCCTGCGTGCGGGCGATCGCATTACCGTGACCGGCTTGCCGGACGCCTTGCGCCGATTTTTCAAGGCCGCCGGATCCTATAAAAAACCGGTCAAAAACGTGATCTTGTTGGGGGGAAGCAGAAGCGCTGTTCATCTGACAAGACTTTTGGAGAGCACAGGCGTCGACGTTACGATCATCGAGCAGAGCAGCGCGCGCTGTCAGGCTCTGGCGGAAGTGCTGAAAAACACGACGATCCATTGCGCCGACGGTACCGACACAGCGGTACTGCAGGAATACGGCATTTCCCGGGCGGACGGATTTGTTGCGCTGACCGGGTTTGACGAGGATAATATCATTCTTGGGCTGTATGCCGGTAAAGTCGGCGTTGGCAAGGTGATTTCCAAAGTGAACAATACCAAGTTTGTGGAATTGCTCAGGGATGTCTCTCCGGAGACCACACTGTCTCCCCAGGAGCTTGTGGCGGAGCGGATCACAGGTTATGTCCGCGGCCTGGACCATGCGTCCGGAAAGAGCACGATCGAAGCGCTTTATTATCTTGGCGATCGACGGGTCGCCGCGATGGAATTCATCGTCGGCGCAAAGGCGGCCTGTATCGGCACGGCACTGAAGGATATGCCGATTTCCGGCGGCGTCCTGCTGGCGTCGGTGATCCGGGACGGAGAGAGCTTCCTTCCGGACGGCCAAACCGTGCTGCGGCCCGGGGACCGTGTCATCGTGGTAGCGGCAGATCGAACGATCGTTGAGCTGGACGACATTCTGTTTACGTCAGGGCGAAGCATATGAATTACAAGGCTGTCGGGAATATCCTCGGGAAAGTGCTTCTTGCGGAAGCCGGGCTGTTGCTGCTCCCGCTTACAACGGCTGCGATCTATGGAGAATCCCTCCTTCCCTATCTCTGTACGTTCCCACTTCTCCTGGTGCTTGGGGCAGCGCTGAACGCGTTGAAACCCGCAGTCCCCCATCTGTTCGCGCGTGAGGGCTTTGTTTGCGTCGGACTCTCCTGGATCCTGATGTCCGCCTTTGGCGCGCTGCCCTTTGTCTTCTCAGGGGACATTCCGAGCTATGCGGATGCGCTGTTTGAGACGGTTTCCGGTTTTACCACAACAGGGGCCAGCATTCTGCTTGATCCTGAGCGTCTCAGCCGGGGCTGTATGTTCTGGAGGCTGTTCACACACTGGGTCGGGGGAATGGGAGTCCTGGTGTTCATCGCCGCGATACTGCCCATTTCCGGCGACCATTATATCCACATCATGCGCGCCGAGGTCCCCGGCCCCACGGTAAGCAAACTGGTTCCCAGAGTCAGGAAAACCGCGAGGATCCTGTATCTTATCTACACCGGCCTCACCTTGCTGGAGTGCATTCTCCTGCTGCTGGGGGGAATGAGCTTTTATGATGCGCTCCTCCATTCTTTCGCGACGGCAGGCACCGGGGGCTTCTCCACCCGGGCCGAGAGCATCGGGGCCTTTCACAGCACCTATATCGAGATGGTGATCGCCTGTTTCATGCTGCTGTTTGGCTGCAATTTCAATCTGTTTTATCTGGCTCTGTTGGGGCAGGGTGCCGCGGCGCTCCGCAGTGAGGAACTGCGCGTGTATTTAGGCGTAATCATCGCCTCCGTCGTGTTGATCGCCGCCAACGTCGCGAAACAATACGGCGGCGCGCTCTCCGCGTTTCGCTATTCCTTTTTCCAGGTGTTGACGGTGTTGAGTACGACAGGTTTCTCAACCGGCGATTTTGACGCCTGGCCGGAGCTGTCGCGGTGGATCCTGGTGCTGCTGATGTTTATCGGCGGCTGCGCCGGGTCAACGGGCGGCGGGATGAAAGTCTCCCGGATCGTTATACTGATAAAATCCTATTTTGCCGAACTGAAACGTATGATCCACCCGACCCAGGTAAAACGGATCTGGTTTGAAAATCATCCGGTCGCTGAACGGACCGTGATGAGCGTCCATGTGTTCTTCTTTGTGTATCTGCTGGCGGCAGGGCTGGGGGTTCTCATCCTGTCACTGGACGGAAATGACCTCACGACCAATCTGACCGCCTCCATCGCCTGCATCTCCAATGTTGGACCCGGGCTTTCCATGGTGGGCCCTACGGGCAATTACGCCTTCTTCTCCGTCCTGTCAAAAATGGTCCTGTGTTTTGAGATGCTGCTGGGCCGTTTGGAACTGTTCCCTATGCTGTTTTTGCTGGCCCCAAGCGTATGGAAAAAACGGTGAAGATTCGGAAGGGCGCAAAAAGGAGGAACGGCTGCAGAAGCGTTGGAAAACGATCTTCGCGCTTTGCGAAAAGTGATGCGGGAACATGCATAAAAGCCCAGCCATCGAATTGGGATGGCCGGGCTTTTCTGATACGATTTGCCGCAACGATCAATCGCTCTCTTCGTAGATCCTCCGCAGTCTCGTCACCTCCGCGTCCGGCAGGAGGGGCTGCAGGGGGTTGTTGCCGGTGCGATAGCAGGCTTCAAAATAGGGAATGACGGAGACCTCCGTCAGCTCCGGGCGCAGATCCACTCGGGCGAACAGGCCGTTATCCAGCTCAAAAAGAGCGTGGTCGCCGTAATACCCCACATAGGAGACGATCTCCGGCCTGCGGTAGGGCTGCCCGCTGAGGGTCAGCAGCTCCGGCGTGTCGGCTACAAAGGTGACGTCCAATCCGGCCTTCTCCGCCTGGGTCAGGGCGATGTGCACCGCGTCCTCCTTGGGGAAATGAAAGTACAGGGCGGAGAGAAAGGGCATGACCAGGCTCCTGCAGCCCAGAGACTCCGCCAGGGCGAAGACGCTTTCATAGCAGTGCCGGAGGACCAGCAGCTCATTGCACTTGCCGTTGAGCCAGCGGGGCTCGCCGGTCAGCAGCAGATGCCGAAAAGGCAAACCGCTTACCTCCGCCTCCGCGGCGCTGCCCAGGGGGATGAACCTTACGCGCCGCACCGCCGCCCGCAGGGCCTCGCCTCCGGCGTCGGCGATGCGCTGACAGCTGGGACCGGCCGCGATGCGCATGGTCATCTCCAGACCGAGGGCCGCGGCGTCGGCGGGAATGCTGAGGATATCTTCTTGTGTGACGCGACAGGACATAGGCGCCTCCCCGAAGTGCGGTCTTTTATTTCAGCAGGCCCACCAGCGCGTCCAGCAGCGCGGCTTCGTCGGACTTGGCTGCGGGCTTCTTCTTCGCCGCTGTCGAGGGCTTCCTGGCGGTGGAGGTTTTTTTCGCTGCGGTGCCGGTCTTCCTGGCCGTGGTGGTGCCCGTCTTTTTTGCCGCCGTTCCGGTCTTCTTTGCGGTGGAGCCGGCCGCGGTCTTTTTCTTTTTGCCGGTGGTCGTGGTGGTTTGGGGCGCGCTGACGCCCAGCAGGGAGCCGATCAGGCTGCCGGCGTTCCCGCCGCCCAGCAGGCTGTTCATCAGCGTGCCCACAGCGCTGCCGCTGGTCTGGCCGGTCTGCTTCCCCAGCAGGCTCATCAGCAGCGGTGCGGCCACCGCCAGGATCTTGGCCACCTTGGCCGCGTCCACCCCGGAGGCGCTGGCGGTCTGCTGGGTGGCGGCAGCGGTGTTGGCGCCCAGCAGATGGGCGATGATCTTGCCGCCGTCTGCCAGGTCCACCCCGGACAGGAAGGAGCCCAGGTCCCTGGTGTCGGACTTGGCGTGCTTCGCCAGGGCCCCGGCGAAGCCCGCAGCGGTCTGGCTGTTGTTGGCCTGCTGGGCGGCGCCGTTGAGAAGCCCCGGCAGGGCGGAGCTCAGGACGGCCTTCACGTCCTTCTGGGACGCGCCGCTGGCCTTGCTGATGCTTTTGATGCTGTCGCTGCTGAGCATGGCGCCCATCAGAGTATTCAAATCCATGGTCGGGACCTCCAAGCGTTTTTTCTTTATTATAAAAGCGCGGAGCCGCAAAGTCAATTCTTCATGATATTGTGTAAAAGGCTCTTGTATTTATCTTCCAAATGCCATATAATGTGGACAACGTAAGGAAATACCGTCAACGGGAAAAGAGAATATAAAAGGAGAATACAACTATGGCCGAACCGAAAAAGAAAAAGATCATCTCCGCGGATACCGGAGAAGTTGTGACGTCAGTTCCCAAGAAACCCCAGGTGGTTCAGGCGGCCCCCGTAGGCAACGCCACGGGCCTGCGCGTGGGCGCGATCGTACTGTGGGTGCTGGCTTTCGTGTTTGAGATCCTGGCGATCTGCATCCTGTTTGGCAAGATCCAGTGGACCTTTATGCCGCAGCTTTATCAGCTGATCCTGTTCATCGTGCTGGATATGGCCTGCGTGATCATCGGCTCTCAGCTGTGGAAGAAGGCAAACCACATCAAGCCCGCCTCGGAAAAGAATCCCACCCTGTTCTGGCTGTGGAACAACATGGGCGTGATCGTCGCCTGCCTGGCTTTCGTGCCCTTCATCATCCTCCTGCTCACCAATAAGAACGTGGACAAGAAGACCAAGACCATCGCCACGATCGCCGCGATCATCGCGCTGCTGATCGCCGGCGGCACCAGTGTCGACTACAACCCCGTGTCCGCGGAACAGCAGCAGGCTGCCATGGAGGCCATTTCCGAGAGCGTGTTCTGGAGCCCCTTCGGCAAGGTCTATCACACCTATGTGGTGCTGGATGAGACCGGTGAAGTCGTGGAGTGCTGCCCCCATCTGAACCGCAGCGAGCAGCTGCACACCGGTACTGTGGAGCAGGCCATTGCCGCGGGCCGCACCCGGCTGTGCTCTTACTGCGCCAAGCATGACGCCATCACCGGTGTGGCTACCGACAACGTGGACGTGAGCGACTATGTCCCCGAGGATGTCGTGGAAACGGTTGAGGACGCAGTCGAGACCGCAGAGACTGAGGCTGACGAAGCCGCATAAGAACCGCATAACAGACGATCCCTCCGCCCACCGGCGGAGGGATCTTTCTGCCCTTTGACATCTGCGGCTTTTCTGCTACAATAAGAAAAGCATCAGCACAGATCGGAGCAAGCCAATGAAAACTGTTTATTTTATGCGCCACGGCGAGACGGACCTGAACCGCCAGGGCCGCATGCAGGGCCAGAGCGACTATCCCCTCAACGACACAGGCAGGGCCCAGGCCCGGCAGGCGGGCGCGCGCTTCGCGGAGCGGGGGCTGCGCTTTGACCGGGTGATCAGCAGCCCCCTGAGCCGGGCGCTGGAGACGGCGGCCCTGGCCTCGGGCTATGAAGCCGAGCGCATCGCCACGGACCCGCGGCTCATGGAGATGGGCTACGGACCCTATGAGTCCCTGGTCTTTCAAGAGCTGAGCCCGGAGGTGTTCCGCTTCCTCCGCGATCCGGAGCATGTTCCCGCCCCGGAGGGCATGGAGCCTATCCCCGCCCTGGTGGCCCGGCTGGGGGATTTCCTGGAGGACCTCAGGCGGGACGAGCGGGAGGAACAGCTGCTGGTGGTCTGCCACGGGGTAGCCCTGCGGGCGGCGATCCGCAATTTGCTGGACGACGCCGGCGCCTGGAAAATGCCCATTGAGAACTGCGTGCTTTACCGCTGCGCCATAGAAGACGGGCGCTTTTCGCCCATTGAGAAGCTGGCTCTTGACGAGCCTGAGCAAGAGGCCGCGCCATGAGTAAGGAGCGGGAACTTGTACAGCAGTGCATCCCCCGCCTGATCCGGTGGTACGCGGCCGGCCGCCGGGTGCTGCCCTGGCGGCAGGAGCCCACGCCCTACCATGTGTGGATCTCGGAGATCATGCTGCAGCAGACCCGCATCGAGGCGGTGCTGGGCTACTATGAGCGCTTCCTCAGGGAGCTTCCCACGGTGGAGGCCCTGGCTGCGGTGGAGGAGGACCGGCTGCTGAAGCTGTGGGAGGGCCTGGGCTATTACAGCCGGGCGCGGAACCTGAAAAAGGCGGCACAACTCCTGGTGGAGCAATACGGCGGGGAGCTGCCCCGGACGGCGGCGGAACTGAAAAAGCTGCCGGGCATCGGGGATTACACCGCCGGGGCCATCGCCTCCATCGCCTATGGGCAGCCGGAGCCCGCCGTGGACGGCAATGTGCTGCGGGTGCTGGCGCGGATCCTGGCCAGCCCCGAGGATATCATGCAGCCCGCTGTCCGCACCCGCTTTGCGTCCCTGCTGCGGGAGCAGTACCCCGGCGGCGAGGACGCCGCCCTGCTGACCGAGGGCATCATGGAACTGGGGGAGACCCTGTGCATCCCCAACGGGGAGCCCCGCTGCGAGCTGTGTCCGGTGCGCGCCTGCTGCCGCGCCTGCCTGAGCGGCACGGTGGAGCGCTACCCGGTGAAGTCCCCGCCCAGGGAACGGCGGATCGAGCAGCGGACGGTGCTGCTGCTGCGCTGCGGCGGGCGCTATGCCATCCGCAAGCGGGCGGGCAGGGGCCTGCTGGCCGGGCTCTGGGAGTTCCCCAACGAAAAGGGCGTATACAGCGCCGGGGAGATCACCGAGCGCTTGACGGAGCAGGGCGCGCGGGTGCTGGGCTGTGAGCCCTGCGGCGAGGCCAGGCACGTCTTTACCCATGTGGAGTGGCACATGAGCGGTTATCTGGTGGACTGCGCGGCGGAGTGGGACGGCTTTGTCTGGGCAAGCCCTGCCCGGATCGCCGCGGACTATTCCATCCCCACAGCCTTTCGGTTTTATCAGAGCCGCATGGAGGCCGAGGCATGATCGAATATGAACTGATCCGCAGCAGCCGGAAGAGCCTGGGGCTGGAGGTCAAACGCGACGGGCGGGTGATCGTCCGCGCGCCCCGCTGGGCGCCGCTGCGCACGGTGCGCCAATTTGTGGAGCGGCACCGGGACTGGATCGAGGCGCGCCTGCAGGAGGCCGCCCGCTGTCAGGCGGCGCAGCCGCAGGCGGAGACGCTCAGCGAGGAGGAGCTGCGCCGGCTGGTCAAGGAGGCCCGGCGGCGCTTTACCCAGCGGGCCGAGTATTTCGCGCCGCTGGTGGGCGTAGGGTATGAGCGCATCGCCATCCGCAAGCAGCGGACCAAGTGGGGCAGCTGCAGCAGCAAGGGCAATTTAAATTTCAACTGCCTGCTGGCGCTGGCGCCGCCTGCGGTGCTGGACTATGTGGTGGTGCACGAGCTGTGCCACCGGAAAGAGATGAACCACTCGCCCCGCTTTTGGGCGGAGGTCCGGCGGATCCTGCCTGACTATGAGGACGCCCGCCGATGGCTGCGGGAAAACGGCGGCGCCCTGCTGGCGCGCTTGCCGGAAGCTTAGTTTTTTGTTTTCAGGAGACGAAAAAAGAGATGGGATGCATGGCATCTCATCTCTTTTTCTTATGCGTGCTTTTCCTGGTCGGGCTGCCGCCCTTGATGCGGCTCATGGCCAGATGCTCCTGCTCCAGCTCCCGGTGCAGCCGCAGGGAGGACCAGGCCGCGTTGTGCTCCGTGACCACGGCCTTCAGCGGCACCGCGGCGCGCATCCGCCGCAGCTCGTCCAGAAAGCGGTCCAGCAGCGCGCCCCGCAGGCCGTCCATCAGCAGCATCTCCGCGCTGAAGCTCTCCGCCGGGGGCTCCGCGGCCGGGGCGTAACCGTCCAGGCCCAGCAGATAGCCCAGAGGATGGGCATAGTCCTCCGGCGCGATCTCCCGGCAGGGCACGCCCAGCCGGTACAGCGCCAGCTTGATCTTCACCCGCTTGTCCGGGTCCGTGATGTTGTAAAGCAGTACCTGCGGCATGGGTTTTCTCCTGTCGAACAGGCGCGTCATCTCAATTTTTGATTGACGGGAACGCGCACTTTGTTATAATGAATACAGAAAGTGTAACCTGTTTTGAATTTCCTGTCAAGGAGTCTGCCATGTCCCAGCCCAAAACGCAAAAACCGGATATCATGCACAGCGTCGCTGCGGGCATCGTGCGCTCCCGCTTTGTGATCATCCTGCTGTTTATTGCGGCGGCGGTGTACTGCACCCTGTCTCTGGGCCGGGTGAAGGTCAACTCGGATCTGACCTTCTTCCTGCCCCAGAACACCGAGACCCGCCGGGGCCTGAGCATCATGGAGGAGGAGTTTACCACCTACGCCTCCGCCAACGTGATGGTAGCCAACGTGACCTATGAAAAGGCCCGGGAGCTTGCGGATGCGGTGGCGGAGATCGAGCATGTGAGCAGCGTGGACCTGGACGACACGCCCAGCCACTACACCAACTCCGCCGCGCTGCTGAGCGTGTCCTTCGACAGCCTGGAGGCGGACCCGGAGGTGGAGACGGCTATGGGCCAGATCCGGGAATTGCTGTCCGCCTATGACACCTATATCTATTCCGGCATCGGCCAGAACTATTTCAAGCAGCTGGCGTCGGAAATGGTCATCGTGGTGCTGCTGGCGGCACTGGTGATCGTGGCGATCCTTCTCTTTACCTCCCGCAGTTATTTCGAGGTGGTCATCTTCTTCCTGGTCTTCGTGTTCGCGGCGCTGCTGAACATGGGCACCAACTTCTGGCTGGGGGAGATCTCCACCATCTCCAACTCCATCGCCATCATCATGCAGCTGGCCCTGGCCATCGACTATGCCATCATCTTCAGCCACCGCTACCAGGACGAGGCGCTGGTCTGGGATTCCCCCCGGCAGGCGCTGATCGAGGCCCTGTCCAAGGCGATCATCGAGATCTCCTCCTCCAGCCTGACCACCATCTCCGGCCTGGTCGCCCTGATGCTGATGCAGTTTCGGCTGGGCTACGACCTGGGCATGGTGCTGGCCAAGGGCATCGTGTGCAGCCTCATCACCGTGTTCTTCCTGATGCCGGGACTGATCATGTTCTTCCCCAAAGCCATCAGGCGCACCGCCCACAAGACGCTGATCCCGGATATCCGGCCCTGGGGCAGCTTTCTGATGCGCTCCCACTACCTGTTCGTGTGGATCTTTCTGTTGGTGGTGCCTGTGGCCGTCGTGCTCTCCGGCCGGACCACCTATGCCTTCAACGACAGCTCCGTCACGGAGCTGGTCTATTCGGAAAACCGGGCGGCCATGCACAAGATCCGGGATACCTTTGCCGACGACACCATGATCGCGGTGCTGGTGCCCAGCGAGGATTTTGAAAAGGAGAAGGCGATTTTGCGGCAGGTGGAGGCGCTGGAAGGCATCCGCAGCGCCACCGGCCTTGCCAATATCGAGATCGACGACGAGCATGTGCTGACGGACCTGTATACGCCGCGGATGTTCGCCCAGCTGGCGGATATCAGCTCCGAGGAGGCCCGGCTGCTGTTCCAGGCCTACGGGGTGCGGCACGAGGAGTACCAGGCCATCTTCGGGGACGCTGAACGCTACGAGGTGCCCCTGGTGGACATCTTCCTGTACACCTTTGACGTGATCGACAGGGGCATAGTGTCCCTGGATGAAAAGACCCTGGACCGGCTGGACGAACTGCGCGAGCTGCTGGACATGGGCATCGATCAGCTCCGGGGCGAGCATTGGAACCGGCTGATCTTCACCGCCTCCGTCCCCGTGGAGGGGGAGGAGAGCGTTGCGATGGTAGAGCAGATCCGCGCCATCGCCGACAGGCAGTACGGCGCCGGCGAAACGCTGGTGGTGGGCGACATTACCAGCGCCCGGGACCTGCGGGAGTCCTATACCGGCGACTCGAGACTCATCAGCCTTTTGACCATCGCCTTTGTGTTCACCATCCTGCTGTGTACCTTCCGCACGGTGGTGGGCTCGGCCATCCTGGTCTTCGTCATCCAAGGGAGCATCTGGATCAACTTCTCCTTCCCGTATCTGGAGCATTCCATGCCCTCCTTTGTGACGAACATGATCGTCTCCGCCATCCAGATGGGCGCCACCATCGACTATGCCATCGTGCTGATGAACCGATACCTGGTGTTGAAGCGGGAGCTGCCCAAAAAGGAGGCTATGGCCGAAGCCGTGAACCAGAGCTTCCCCACGGTGCTGACCTCCGGCTCCATCATGACCATTGCGGGCCTGCTGATCGCCTACCGGATCAGCGACGTGTATGTGGGCCATATCGGCCTGGCCGTGGGCCGCGGGGCTTTGATCTCCGTGATCCTGGTATTGAGCGTGCTGCCCCAGCTGCTGGTGCTGCTGGATAAGGCGGTGGAGAAGACGACCTTCCATGTGGACCTGAGCGGAGGTGAGGAAGCGTGAAACGGATACTGGCATGGCTGCTGGCGGCGCTGGTGCTGCTGGCAGGGAGCCCGGCGGCCCTGGCGGCGGAGCCGGCGGGGGAGACCCTGTCGATCCGCTCGGTGGAGGACTTTCTCCGTTTCGCGGACGCCTGCGCGCTGGAGAGCTATTCCAAGGGCAAGACCTTTTCCCTGACGGCAGATCTGGATCTGTCGAATACGGGCTTTGCGGCCATCCCCTATTTTGCCGGGACCTTTAAGGGCAACGGCCATGTGATCCTGGGCCTGCGTCTGGAGGGCGAGGGCTCCCGCCAGGGCCTGTTCCGCCAGCTGGGCGAGAGCGCTGTGCTGCAGAACCTGAACGTCAAGGGCACGGTGGCGCCGGGCGGCAGCCGCTGTTATGTGGGCGGCCTCGCAGGCGTGAACGCGGGCACCATCGACAGCTGCAGCTTCGAGGGCTCCGTCTCCGGCCTGGACAACGTGGGCGGCATTGCAGGGGAAAACGCCGGGAGCGGGACCATCCGCAACTGCAGCGTCCGCGGCAGCGTGGCGGCCGAGCATCAGTCCGGCGGCGTGGCGGGCGTGAACCGGGGGCTGATCGAGCGCTGCACCGGCGGCGCGGCGGTCAACACCGAGAGCATCACGCCCAGCGGGGAGAGCCACTTTGACTTGGCCACGCTGACCCTGGACGACTTCCTGGATCTGGCCAACATCGGCGGTATCGCCGGAGACAACGGCGGGACCATCCGCAACTGCCGCAGCAGCGGCGACGTGGGCTACCGCTACACCGGCTACAACGTGGGCGGCGTGGCGGGCAAAAGCTCCGGCTACGTGTCCAACAGCAGCAGCTACGGCGCGGTCCGCGGCCGGCGGGACGTGGGCGGCATCGTGGGCCAGCTGATCCCTTACGCGGCCTGGGACCTGTCCGAAGGGCGGCTGGACGATCTGAGCAGTCAGATCGCCGGGATGAACGCCCTGCTCTCCCGGGCGGCGGACGACGCCCAGGGCATGTCCCTGGATCTGGTGCGGGAGCTGGCCCAGATGGCGGACCTGACCCGCGTGGCGGTGGAGGCGCTGGAGGATGTGCTCTACCGCTTCCAGCTCAATGACATCAACGCCATGGACAGCTTCCGCGTGGATATCGAGTCCGGGCAGATCTCCTTTGGGGATTTCGGCACGGTGGACACCGGCGCTTTGACCACGGCGCTCTACAACATGTACGGGCAGAGCGCCGTCCTGGCCCAGGCGGCCGGGGACGGCGTGGGAAGCCTTGCGGATGACATCACCGATATCGGCGTGCAGATGAACCGGATCTTCAACAGCCTGTTCACCACCGTCAGCGGTATGCAGAACGTGACGGGGGAGACCTACGACCTGTCTGACGGCGAGACCTACAAGCATGATGTGGGCGCGGTGGCTGCCTGCGAAAACTACGGCCCGGTGGAGGCGGAGAACAACGCCGGGGGCGTGGTGGGCAGCATCTCCTTCGAAGTGGAATTTGACCAGGAGGATCAGCTGAACGCCTCGGACTATCTGCTGAGCAACGCCAAGCAGTATCTGTTTGCCGCGGTGCGCGACTGCGGCAGCTACAGCGACGTGACCGCGAAGCAGGACTCCGCCGGCGGCATCGTGGGCGACATGGATATCGGCGCGGTGGTCAAGTGCGTGGGCCTGGGCACCGCGGTTTCCGAGAGCGGGGACTATGTGGGCGGCATCGTCGGACAGTCCCAGGGGACCATCCGCGACTGCTGGTCCAGAATGGTGCTCAGCGGCGGCAGCTACGTGGGCGGCATCGCCGGTCTGGGCGACAGCATCCTGAGCTGCCGCAGTTGGACCCATATCCAGGAGGGCGGCGAATATCTGGGCGCCATTGCCGGCTGGGCCGAGGGCGAGATCGCCGGCAACCTGTATGTGAGCGGCCGCCCGGCCGCCGTGGACGACGTGAGCCGGGTGGGCCAGGCCGCGCCCATAGAGGCGTCCGACCTGCTGGCCATGGAGGGCGCGCCTGCGGACTTCGATTCCCTGACCCTGCGCTTCGTGGTGGAGGGCAAGACGGTACAGAGCCTGGAGCTGCCCTTCGGCGGCAGCGTGGAGCAGCTGCCGGAGGTGCCCAACAAGGGCGACCAGTACTGGAAGTGGGACGACTTTGACCGGGAGCATATCTACCACAGCATGCGCGTGGAGGGCAAGTATTACGCGCCCAATACCACCATCGGCTCCGGCGAAGAGCCGCCCAAGTTCCTGGTGGAGGGCGTATTCTACGAGGGCCAGACCCTGCGCACGGCGGCCTATGCGCCGGAGCTGCCCGGGGAGGAGATCCTGGAGGCCGCCACACTGTATGTGGAGGGCTATGAGGGCGAGCTCACCGTGCGCATGAACCAGAGCGAGGCCGGCACCCTGTACACGGCGGGACCCGGCGGGGTCCTGGAGAAGACGGCCTGCACCCGGGACGGCACCTATGTGGTGTTCCGCCTGCCCAACGGCGGCTCCTTCGCCTATGTGCGCTCAGGGCCCGCGTCCAGATTGCCTCTGTACCTGGGCGTCGGCGGCGGCGCGGCGGCGCTGGCCGCGATCGCCGGGGTGCTGATCCACAGAAAGAAAAAGAAAGCGAAAGCCGCATAAGATGAGACAGAAAAAACAGGCGGGCGCTTCCCGCCTGTTTTCGCGTTTGCCTATGCCCAGGCATGTCATTGCGAGGAGCGCAGCGATGCGGCGATCCGACTTACAAAAGAAAAGACGGATTCCCACGGCCAGTTTGCGAACTGGCCTCGGAATGACAAGAGAGGCCGACAAAAAGGGCGGAGCCGAATCGGCTCCGCCCTAAAAATATGCTTTGCGTATGCTGCGGGATTACTCCAGAACGCCCAGATCCTCAGCCACGGTGAAGTCGGCGTCGGTGCAGGCGCGGATGTCCTCCACGGTGTAGCCGGGGGCGATCTCTTTCAGGACCAGTCCGTCGGGAGTGACCTGGAAGTAGGCACGCTCGGTGACGATATCGGTGACGCAGTGATAACCGGTCAGAGGCAGGGTGCACTTTTTCAGGATCTTGGAAGTGCCGCTCTTCTCGCAGTGGTCGGTCGCAACAACGACCTTCTTGATGCCGCCGGAGCAGAGGTCCATAGCGCCGCCCATGCCGGGGGCCAGCTTGCCGGGGATGATCCAGTTGGCGATGTTGCCCTCGGCGTCTACCTGCAGGGTGCCCAGAACGGTGGCGTCGATATGGCCGCCGCGGATGAAGCCGAAGGAGCGGTCATGGGGGAGCCAGGAGCCCTGGGGCAGCAGGGTGATGGGGTTGGAGCCGGCGTCGGCAAAGTCGGTATCCCATGCATCGATCGGGGGGGTCGGGCCGGTGCCGCAGGCGCCGGTCTCGGTCTCCAGCCAGAGGTCAACGCCCTCGGGCAGGTAGTTGATGCACATGGTGGGAACACCAATGCCCAGGTTTACAAAGTCGCCGTCCTTGAAGAATTTCGCGCAGCGAGCCGCGATCAATTCACGTCCAGTATATGCCATAATATTTTACCTCCTTATGCCTTTCTCCGACTTACTTCGCAGCCTGCTTGGCCTTGATCTTGTCGATCTGCTTCTGCCAGAAGCCCCACATGGGTTTCTTCTCACCCTGACGGACATAGATCATGTCGCAGACAGGTCCCTGGATGATGACCTTCTCGGGATCCAGCTCGCCGATCTCGACCAGTTCCTCAGCCTCGACGATGACCAGGTCGGCGGCCATGGCCATGTAGTCAACGCACAGGTGGCTGCCGCCGCGGCAGTAGCAGTTGCCGGCCTTGTCAGCCTTGGTGACGTGCAGGAGAGCGATGTCGCAGTGGATGGGCTTCTCGAGGATGTAATCCACACCGTCGACCGTGACGACGTCCTTGCCTTCGGCGTAAGAGGTGCCGAAGCCGGTGCGGGTCAGAGCACCGCCCAGACCGAAGCCGCCGCAGCGGATCCGCTCGGCAAAGGTGCCCTGGGGGATGAACTCCACTTCCATCTCACCGGCGAACATCTGGTCGATGGAGGACTTGTTCAGACCGATGTGGGTGGTGAGCAGCTTGCTGACCTGATGATTGGTGATCAGCTTGCCCATGCCGTAGTCGGGACGGCCGGAAGCGACGCCGACAGCGGTGATGTTCTTGACGCCCTTGGCGATCATGCCGTCGATGATCTCGTCAGCTGCCCATCCGCCGTGCACGTCGGAGAACATAATGCTGGCGCCATCGTTGATCTTGTCCAATACTTCTTCGAGAGTAAAAACCTTTTTTT
>Ga0310695_10009161_pt1 | contig 15013 bp, 12 predicted proteins | sample RumenRJG_04DNA_FD_203882 | JGI IMG/M metagenome (GOLD analysis project Ga0310695, IMG submission 203882) | Bovine rumen microbial communities from Lethbridge, Alberta, Canada - RJG_04 (v2) (version 2) | ecosystem: Host-associated > Mammals > Digestive system > Stomach > Rumen | place: Canada... | reverse complement strand
AGTATGCCACTCGTGGTATACCTTTTATCTATAGTGAGCAAGATAGTGATTTCGATAATCAGCCTTATGTTATAAAGGCTTCACCTGATGAATCACCGATAAATGTTCAGCAGATTTTGGATTTTATTGACCATCATCAGTTTGAGCCCGAAGTAATCCGTAAGACTGTAGAAAATCTATCCTGGAAAACTCAGATGCAGAAAGTGATTGATGAAGCGTGATTATAATCACTCAATAACTTGTTTCCACTTTTCAATAATCTGATTGGTGCTAAATCTGTTGGCAATTCTTAATGCCTCTTCTGATTTCTCTTCCCAATTAAGTTCTGTTGCAGCTTCCAATTTTTGGGCTAACTCTTTTATATCCCCATTTTTAAAATAGAGTGCAAAATCACCCATGATCTCTATGCTAGTTGGAAGATCTGATGATATGATAGGTAGGCCATGTGCCATAGCCTCGATCAAAACCAGTCCAAAGCCCTCCCATCTGGAACTGAGGACATAGACTTGTGCTTTGGAATAATAATATTGGATATTGTTAGTAAACGGATGAATGAACACCCTATCTTCTAAATGATATTTCTGAATCAACGATCTGTATAGTTCTTCTTCCACACCTTCTCCCACGATGTCCAGTTTCCAATCAGAGTCCAGTTGCGCAAAAATATGGAATGCTTCTATCAATAGGTCAAAACCTTTATGCCGATGAGAGAAACGGCCCACAGCTAAGAAGCGGTGAGAGTTCCCTTCAGACATTTTACCAGGTATGAGTGTCAACGGGTTATAGATGACAGTTGGCTGAAAATGAGAATCATAGTTTTGATAAGTCTCTGCGTCATGGTTGCAGAGTACAACCACATCATCTAATTTTAGGAATTGATAGATATAATGTTGTTTTCTATCTGCTCCTAAATATAAAGATGTTTCATTGAAAAGTGCTTCAAAAGAATTGTGTATCCACCCAATTAACTTTGTGTTAGGCAGATAGGGATGGAGCGTCGCTAATCTGGCAGCCAAAGGGGCATGAACACCAATAATTACATCATAATGACCTTCATTAAGTTCCTTTGCCAACGCGCTCCTTAATGAGGTGGGGAAAGAGCTCCAGGCATAGAGGTTAGATGCCCATTTTGATTGCAAATGGCATTTGAGATAAATACCACTGCATAGTCTATATACTTTTTTCTTCCAGTTCTTAATGGCAGGATAGCTGAAATACCTGAATGTGATATTTGAACTATCCAAATCATATCGTTGAGGGTCGTATAAGTCTGGTTTGTCAAATGTCACAATAGTAACTGCATAATCTTTTGCCAATTCCTTGGCAATAACTGCAGTTACGCGCTGAACGCCTCCAATAGAGAAGATGGAGTCTGTTAAAAAGCAGATTTTTCTCATTCTAATTGCAAAAATAGGGATAAAAATTGATAGTTCCAAATTTTTTTCTTATTTTTGCAAAATAAAACGCTTTTTGGAATCATGTCGGATCATAAACATTATAAAATTGTCTATTGCACCCCGGCCTTATATATGGCTGGTGGAGTAGAGCGTGTCTTGACGCTGAAGGCGAATTATTTTGCAGAGCATTTTGGTTATGATATCACCATCATCTTAACAGAAGGAAAAGATAAACCGTTGTTCTATCCGCTTTCTGAAAAGGTAAAGGTGGTAAACTTGGATATGGGCTTTGAGGAACTATGGACCTGTTCTTTTATCAAGAAGGTATTCATTTACTTAAAGAAGCAATATCTGTTTAAGAAATTGCTGAAGCAAGAATTGATGCGTATCCGTCCTGATATAACCGTTAGTTTGCTAAGACGTGAAATCAATTTCCTCACATCTTTAAAAGATGGCAGTAAGAAAGTAGGTGAGTTGCATGTAAATAGGTCTAATTATCGAAATTTTGAGCATGGAGATACTAACGCAATAAGGGATCTATTTGCAAGATTCTGGATGCGAAGTTTAGTTTCAAAATTGAAACGACTTGATAAGTTTGTAGTTTTAACGGAGGAAGATAATAATAATTGGCCAGAATTAAATAATGTTGTAGTTATTCCAGACCCATTAACATTTTCATCTTCAACCTATAGCCCACTCACAGAAAAGCGTGTGATTGCTGTTGGTAGATATGTTTATCAAAAGGGTTTTGACCTACTTTTGAAGGCATGGACCATTGTTGAAAAAGAATGTCCAGATTGGATGTTGACCATTTTAGGTCAGGGAGAACGCTTGCAATATGATACCTTGATGGATGAATTAAAAATAGATAGGAATAATTGTAAGCTATTAGGACCTACAGAGCAAATTCAAGATGAATATATGAATAGTTCGTTGATGGTAATGAGTTCACGTTTTGAAGGTTTTGGTATGGTTCTTATTGAGGCTATGGCTTGTGGCTTGCCTGTTGTTTCTTTTGATTGCCCATGTGGTCCTAAAGACATTATACAGGATCATGTTGATGGCTTGTTGGTGGAAAATGGTAATATTGATAAATTGGCAGAGGCTATTATTTGGATGATACAACACCCCCAAGAGCGTAAGTTAATGGCTGATAAAGCCGTTGAAAACGTTCAGCGCTTTAAATTGGATCAGATAGCAGAACAGTGGAAGTCTTTATTTGAATCGTTATAAGTATGATTTATGAAGTTACCATAGGAATACCTGTTTATAGGGCTGTCGACTACATTGAAAAAACTATGGAGTCAGCTCTCAATCAGACATTTAATAGCATAGAATATCTGGTTGTTGATGATTGCGGTAACGATGGCACAATTGATGTTGTAGAATGCTTTCAGAAAGAACATCCACGGGGAAAAGATATTCACATTCTTTATAACAATAGTAATTTGGGGGTTGGCATGACTCGGAATAGAATTTTGGATGAAGCTCAAGGTCAATACCTATATTTTCTTGATTCTGATGATTTAATAGAGCCAGATACTATTAGTTGCATGGTAGAGAATGCGACCAAGAATAAAGCAGATGTTGTATATGGTTCATTGGATAGAATAGACTCTATAAATGGCAGCCCTACTCAATCTTACGTTTTGCCAGATGCCTGTTTGTTGTCTGATGATGAAATGGCTCTGTATGCATTCCGTAATTATAACTCTTTTCAGATTTCAATTTGTAATTGTCTGATGAGTCTTGAATTCCTTCATAATAGTCAATTGCGTTTCGTAGATTCTGTGTTTTGGGAAGACTTGGTATTTACTTATGAGATGGTTACGAAAGTAAGACGAGCTGTTCTTCTTTCGAAAATTACTTATCATTATTTGTGTCGTTCGGATTCTCTTTCACATTATCAGGAAAGAGGAGAATTGAATAAATCAGAAATCCTGCAAAATGCTTCTATGATAGATTATCTTAAAGAGAAGAGTAAGGAATTGAGTGATAAATCTTATTTCCCATATCTATACTATAATCTTGCAATGAACAGTTTTTATATTGTATGCTATATTATGAATTATTATCAGCGGATTGTTCCTACATTCTCAGGTTCCGATGTGTGCAGAGTTCTCTGGTATCCAGTTAGTGTTTGGCAGATCCTTCAATTCCGTCAAAGGCGTTTTCAAAATTTATTCTTCTGGGTGGTAGGCCGCTTGCCATCTTCTATATCTTTGTTTTTTGTAAGATTATTGGGTAAAATAAAAAAAGTAATTTAGGATATGCTAATTCTTTTCTTAGTTTATCATGGCTTTTCTGAGCATAGTGGAATGACAAAAAAAATACACTATCAAGTCAAAGGATTGCGTGAGAATGGACATGATGTAAGACTCTGTTACTATGGTTTTGCGGGAAATGGGCATCGATGTAGGTATATAGATGGTACAATACTGAAGGACTATGATACAGGACGACTTGCAGCTCTTCGTCAGCGTATAAGTTATGAATCTATATATAACTATTGTATTCGTGAGAAAATTGAATTTATCTATGCTCTAAGTTTTATGAATGCAACTCCTTGGCTCATCTGCTTTTTCAGAAAACTCAGAAAGATTGGTATCAAGGCTGATACAGAGATTCCAACATATCCATATGATCAAGAATTATCAACCTTCTCGAAAAAAGAACGGTTTGTCCTAAAAGTCGATAAACTATTTCGTAATTGGTTAGCGAAAGAAATGTCTGCCATTGTTACTTTTTCAGATGAAGAACGTATTTTTGGACAGCGCACGATCCGTATCAGTAATGGTGTTGACTTTGATAGCATCCCTCTACATCAATATCAGACATCACCAGATGGCTCTGTTCTTCTGATAGGTGTGGCAGAGGTGCATCTTTGGCATGGCTTTGACCGTGTAATGACGGGGCTTGGAGAATATTATGCAGGTTCAAAAGGTGAAAAATGTGAATTAAGAGAAGTGCGTTTTCATGTCGTAGGTGGAGTGCATCCTAGTCAGATGTCACATTGTTTTATGCCGATCATAGAGAAATATCAGCTTCATGATAAGGTAATCCTCCATGGACAGTTGTTTTACAAAGCTCTTGACGAGGTGTTTGACCAATGCCAGTTCGCTATAGGCTCGCTTGGTCGTCATCGAACTGGTATTACCGTTATTAAAACACTGAAAAATCGTGAGTGTGCTACACGAGGCATACCCTTTATTTATAGTAAAAAAGATTCTGATTTCGATAATCAATCATATGTTTTAAGAGCACCTGCCGATGAATCACTGATTAATATCCAGCGGATTATTGACTTTGTGGATAATTTCTCAATGAAGCCTAAGATAATCCGCAAGAGTGTCGAACATCTGAATTGGAAACAACAGATGAAAGAGGTGGTAGATGCAATTCATGAAAGTTATTTGTGTGCTTGATAATATGTATAATTAAGAGAAGATTAGCAATGAAAATCGTATATGTTGTAGGATGTGTAAATCTGACAGGAGGATATGATAGGATTATCATTGAAAAGGCAAACTATCTGGCAGAGCATGGTTATGATGTTCTGATTGCTGTTTCATATCATGGAAATTTGCAACTGTATTATCCAATGTCGGATAAAGTTAGATTAATAGATCTTAATATTAATTTTCAAGAACAATATAATCACAATATATTTATTAGGGCTTTCATCTATTTGACATTAATGCGTCGTTACTGTAAAGCACTTACGGACCTGTTATGTGCAGAGCGAGCGGATATTGTCATCACGACATTGGGGCGAGATATTGATTTTATTACTGACATTAACGACGGTAGTACCAAAATAGGTGAATCGCATATCGCGAAAGAGTATGTGCGAAATTTGCATTTGATGGAACAGCGAGGTTGGCTCTATCGTTTGATAGCACAGCATTGGAGAAGAAAGTTGGATAATAAAGTAAGAAGACTGAAAACTCTAGTGTTGCTTACCCAGCATGATGCCGATAGTTGGGGTGATGTAGCGAAAACGACGGTTATTCCTAATTCTCTACCGTTTTATCCACAACAGGCAAGTAGTTGTGACAACAAACGGGTTATATTTGTTGGAAGGTTCAATGAACAAAAGGGACTGGAGTATTTGATTAAGACATGGGAAGGCGTATTTCAAAAACATAAGGATTGGACGCTCCATATGTATGGCCAAGGTGAACAAGAAGTTATGTTGAAAAACTTGATTGAAGATGCTGGTTTAGGTGATGTTGTGATTGTGCATCAGCCTACTCAGCAGATTATGGATAAGTATATGGAGAGTAGTATGCTTTTATTGACTTCTCGTTTTGAGGGCTTTGGATTAGTCTTGGTGGAAGCCATGGCATGTGGATTGCCAGTAGTTTCATTTGATTGCCCTTGGGGGCCTGCTGATATTGTTAAAGATGGTGAGGATGGATTCTTGGTGGAGTATCTGAACACCGATGAAGCAACTCAGAGGGTATGCCAACTTATTGAAGACCCAGAATTAAGAAAGGCAATGGGTGTTAAGGCACGCCTCAATGTTCAAAGATATCGGCGCGACATTGTTATGAAGCAATGGGTTGACTTGTTTAATAGTCTGAGATGTTGAGTAATTCCTGTCTTTACATTATGGCTTCTTTCCTATGGCTTCTTTTCAAACATGGAGATATTGGGGAACTTTTTTTCAAGGGCATTACGGATTCTGCTCGACGTGTAAATAAAATCTTCTTCACAGAAATATTGAGAATCATTAATACAGATTGACGGATGTTGTTCTGCCATCAGATTCTTGATGAGGTCATCAACGATTTCTTTGTTATAATGATAGTATGCTAGTCCATTCTTTTTTATTGGATAGAATCTATTTGATGCAAATTGCCAATAGCGAATTAGATACTGGTTGATACTTGCTTCTTTTCTAAATCTGCTGCAACTCTCGTCAAGAATATACTCTTCTTTCTCCCATATTTCCTGAAAGATTGATTTTAACATGGGTTGCTCGTTGTGGTTTAAAAGAAAGGTTTCAAACTTTGATCTTCCCAATAATAATAGAGAAAGAAGGAGAGGCTTCCCCCACAAATGCTTACCAAACCATTTTTTCCAGTTTTTGCGTATAACGTCACGTCTATTAAAATTATTGTTTAGTACAGCAATGTCACAGAATATATCAAGATCAATACCAAATAAATTATATTTATTGTAGATAGGATTTCTGAATATTGATTCGAAATTGTAATCACAAGGTAACCCTTTTTTGAAGTAGTTCTCAGGGCCGACTGGGGCATTGATGAACATGTCGTCATTGAAATATACAAAATGCTCTGATAAGTCTTTAATCCTGCCTAAATTCAATTCTATTGTTTTAGAATTAAAAGTTGGTAGATACTTCTCAGGAATATAATCAGAATGTTTCACCAATACCAATTTCTCACAGTCGGGATTGATCCAATCAGGGAATTTACCGTTGGTAATTAAATAAACTTTGTTAACCCAAGGTGCATATTTCTCAACCGCTCTAAACCAATAACGGAAGATTCCCCAATTTCTGAATCTAGCCTTATCCTGTATAGGCTTCTCAGGTCTATAATAATTGTATGACTTAATCCATTCAGGGTCATTGCTGTCAACCCATAGTACAACAAAATCAATTTTAATTTCTTTTGACATATTATAAACTGTTAAATAATCTTATTGTGTTTCCTTTTCAAACATTGATATTTGGGGAAATTTCTTCTCAAAAGCATCGCGTATTCTTGTAGACGAATAATTGTAGTCTTCTTCACTACAATAAGGAGAATCATTGATGCAGATTGAAGGACATTGCTCTTCTTTAAGGTTCTTGATGAGGTCATCTACAATTTCTTTATTATAATAATGATAAGCCAATCCCCTTTTCTTAACAGGATAGAACCTGTTTGATGCGAATTGCCAATAACGGATTAGATACTGGTTAATAGTTGCTTCTTTCCTGAATCTACTGCAACTTTGCTCAAGGATGTAGGGTTCCTTTTCCCAGATTTCCTGAAAAACAGATTTTAACATGGGTTGCTCATGGTGAAAAAGTATAAAGTTTTCAAATCTTTGTCTGTTCAATAGTAACAGTGAGAATAAAAGTGGTTTCCCCCACAGATGGCGACCATACCATTTTTTCCATGCTCGGCGAATCACTTTCTTCCTGTTGAAGTGTTTGTTGAGTACAGCAATATCACAAAACTTGACAATTTCTTCGCCGAATTTGTCTTTTTTGTTATATGTAGAATTTCTATAGGGGGTTTCGATATTGCAATCACAGGGTAATCCTCCTCTAAAAAAATAATCAGGGGCGACAGGTGTATTGAGAAACATATCATCATTAAAAAACACGAAATGCTCAGAGAGGTTCTTTATTTTCCAAATATTTAACTCTATTGTACTGGAATTAAAAGTTGGTAGATACTTCTCAGGAATATAATCAGAATGTTTTACCAATACCAATTTCTCATAGTCGGGATTGATCCAATCAGGGAATTTACCATTGGTAATTAAATAAACTTTGTTAACCCAAGGTGCATATTTCTCAACCGCTCTAAACCAATAACGGAAGATTCCCCAATTTCTAAATCTAGCCTTATCCTGTATAGGTTTCTCAGGTCTATAATAATTGTATGACTTAATCCATTCAGGGTCATTACTATCAACCCATAATACGACGAAATCAATTTTGTCTGTTTTTGATAATTCTTGCATATTATATTTTAAACTTTCATTGATATGATTGATATCATTTTTTTAATGATGTAAGCTCCATTTATAATTTAAGCAGATTAGATAAATTCGTGGCATTTTGCGACGAAGGAAATCTCCTATTCTTTGTGAAATACCATTGGTAAATCTTAAGCCAGGAGCCTGCTTGTTGAGAAACTCTAAAGCTTCTATAGCATCTTTTCGATTGCTTAAAAAATGAAGGATTCTGAAGCAAAAGTTGGAGTAGAGTGAATATATATTACTTTCAAGCTTCTTTATAAGTGCAGGAGAAATGTCTTTCAACTGTGTAAGCTCCCATGTCTTTGTTATAGCAATACACAAATCCCTAGCTTTCTTTACAGAAAAAGAAGACTGTGAAGTTGCTGCGCTATCATGCCCTCTCCTGTAAATGGTTAGTAGTCTGGAAACTCTCAAACATTTGCCAGCCTTAAGGTAGCATTCCTGCGTGAATGGAACGTCTTGGAAACAAATACCAGGATAGAATATCATGTTATTTTCTATGAGAAAATTTCTTCTGAATAATGTTCGCCAAACATAACACTCTGTAGGGAGCATGTCTTCTAAGAAATATTGTTTTCCTGTCTTTTCATACATATTAAAAGAAGGTTGAATAAGATGACAGTGATTAAGGTCCTTAATCTCCTCGTCATTCATCCTTATGAAATCTGCAATTACCATATCTGCTTTCGTCTCAAGAGCTTTATCTATTAATAGCTTTAGACTATTCTCTACTAATAAGTCATCACTATCTGGCATTAGAACATATTCTCCTTTCGCCTTTACAATACCATTGTTCCTGGCAACGGAAAGGCCTTGGTTGTCCTGATTAATAAGTGTAATGTTGTTATGTGATGAGATGATATCCTTAATAGCTCCTATGCTGTTGTCTGTAGAGCCGTCATTTACAATGATGACTTCAAACATGTCATCATTTAGCCCCTGTTTGTAGATACTTTCAAAACAGGAACGTATATATTTCTCCACATTATATACAGGAACAATAATACTAAGTTGCATTTCTAATATCTTTAAAACTTTGCAAAGATATAAAAAAAAGATTATTTCACTATTGATTTTTGCGAAATCTTTGTCATTTATATATTTTTTTTATATCTTTGCATATAATTAAACAGATTCCTAATTTAAGTAAGATATTATATGAGAATACTCTATATCTTTCATTCTTTGGTACAATGGGGAGGGATCGAACGTATATTGGTCGATAAAATGAATTATTTGGTCTCAGTGTTGGGAGATGAGGCCTTTATGCTGACTACCGACCAAGGTACTCATCCTTTGCCTTATCAATTGGATAAAGGTGTACAATATAAAGATTTGGGTATCTTTTTTTATCATCGGTATCATTATCGTGGGCTTAAAAGGTTGATTTTTTCTTGTCAGCTGAAATCACGTTTTAGTCAGCTGTTTTTAGAGCAGTTACAAACTATACAGCCCGATGTAATAGTTTGTACTACATCAACATACATAGATTTGGATATTCTGGCTCATTTGAAAGGAGATTTACCTCTGGTGGTAGAGTGCCATTCTATTTGCCAAAGAACATTTGGACAAGGCGGTATGATCCACTTTTATAAAGACTATCTGTATCATAGAGCTTTGAAAAAGGCGGAGGTTGTTGTAACTCTGACAGAACACGACGCTAATGATTGGCGAAAGCATGGATTGAGGGCTTGCGTGATTCCCAATATGCTTCATCTTAATGATGGCGTTTGTTCTGATCTGTGTCAACCGCATGTCATTTTTGTTGGACGGTTTGACTATCAAAAGAGACCCATGACAATGATTAACATTTGGCAGAAGGTCTTTCCCCTTTTTCCAGACTGGCATCTAGATTTTTATGGTGAAGGTGATCAATGGCAAGAAGTAAAAAAGGTGGTCGATTCTATAGGAATGAATATCCATATTTATCCGCCAACGGCTCAGATTTTTGATCGTTATCGCGAGTGTTCTGTTTTGGTTTCTACCTCACTATTTGAACCTTTTGGTTTGGTTATCCCTGAGGCTATGAGCTGCGGATTGCCTGTCGTGGCCTATGATTGTCCATATGGACCATCGGAGATTATTACGGATGGAATTGATGGCTTTCTTGTCAAAGATGGTGATGAGGCATCTTTTGTAGAGTGCCTGTCTCGGTTGATGGGTGATATTAACATGCGTCAGAGAATGGGACAGTATGCATATAGGACTGCTCGACGATTTTCTGCAGAGAACATTATGCCTAAGTGGCAGACTTTATTTGAATCGTTAATTAAATAAAAAATAGTATGGCAAACTGGTATGATAAATATTTATCCGTGTACGAAAAACCTTTTTGTGAGGTTTCTCAGGATATAATTGATGGTGCACGACAGCGTTTAGCAGCTTTACAGTGTGATGAACCATTAATCAGTATTGTAGTTATTGCTTATAATGAAGAACGTAGATTGGCATCGTGTCTATGGTCATTAAGTGAAATGTATTCTGACTATCCATTAGAGCTATTTGGAGTAAATAACAATTCAAAGGATAGAACGGAGGATGTTTTTAAGGCGTTTGGTCTCCCCTATCATACAGAGTTAAGACAAAGTCCTGGTTTTGCCCGTCAATGTGGATTAATTCATGCAAAGGGGAAATACTATTTTTGCATTGATGCAGATACATGTTATCCGCCTCAATATGTAAACCTTATGATGAAAAAGTTACAGAAAAGAGATGTGGCTTGTGTCAGCTCTTTTTGGAGTTTCTTCTCTGATAAGAATCATTCTAAGATAGGTTTACATTGTTATGAGTTTCTGCGTGATTGTTTTTTGTTTTTTCAGCACTTTAATCGACCAGAGTTATGTGTGAGAGGAATGGTCTTCGCATTTAAGATTGAATATGCGAGACAGGTACAGATAAGAACTGATATTCGCAGAGGTGAAGATGGATCTTTAGCTCTTTCTTTGAAGAAATTTGGTAGAATATCTTTCCTGTATAATCGTAAAGCCAGACCCGTTACAGGTTATGGAACTATAGGGAATCAGTCTATTTGGAAGAGTTTTTGGGATCATGCAAAGATCCAAGGAAGGGGACTTACGCGAATCTTCCATAAGACTGACTATTACGAGGATACTGAAGACAATATGGTAAAGAATAAATAAACTTTTTCAATCATTAGTTACATAATAAGTAATCAAATTGGTAACACCAGTTATGTAAGGCGTATGTCTTACCCATGATCTCTATTTGTTTGGTATTACCCTGAGAATCACGAAGATTTCCTCGCGGCCCGACTCGCCATCCACTTTTCTTAAGTTCACCATTGACGGCATACCGTATTTTACATCCAACAGGAGATTCTTTACATTTAATAATAACGGTATTAGTATCTATATCTATAATGATGTCAGATATGATATCTACATCATCTTTTCGAATGACATTAAAACCATAATTGCTTATTTTCTTAATAGAAATGGTGTCAAAGCATAGGGGAGGACAAGGCACATTAAAAAGTATGTGGATCTCGTTATCCATAATTTGTGTCTTGATGGGGACCACTCCAATAAATCGTTTCTCCTGATGTAATAGATCTAGAACGGTTTCTGCTACAAGATATCCAAACCTTTTCTGACTAACACCGTCTGGATGTAACGATTCATTTACAAAAGAATAGGGGTACATCGGTCCGCTAGCCCAGAAAACCGAATCATCCCTGATAAGTTCCATTTGGGCTTGTGGCGTTTGAGCTTCTGTGCCATCGAAATGATTGGGCTTATATCTTTTACCTTTAGTAACGATATTGGATTGGTAACAAATTAATCGGATATCATTTGTTTGATGTGTGATTCTCTTAATGTCTGTATTTAGATCAAAATACATTTGTTTTAATAAAGCTTTGTAGTCCGTTCTTGGATAATCTGCTATGTCTGACTCCCCTTGCATCCAACAAATGGCTGGTATAATAAAATCCCATCTTTTTTCTTGAGCATTATTAGAAGCATAGGTTATTTCCTCTATGAATTTACTGTATGGTGTAGAGCCTTTCATCAGTTTTCTGATTGGCTGTGTTCCGCGACCTCCAGGGAAGATGCAGATAATGGTGTCTTCTCCTATCTTTGAAGCAAGAGACTCCGCCATACCATAAATAGATAATTCAAAAGATCGTTTGTCATAGTGTAATAACCTTCTAATATATTGTTTAAATCTACTTCCAGAATCATAATAACCGAAAATGTAATCTAAGTGCTCTGTAACAATTCTCCCATTAAAATTGATACGTAAAGAATCGAAATTAGTAATTCGTATAGCTTCTTCACCAAGAGCGTAGCTCTGTCCGTAAACAGGAATACAGATCACGACCTTATGGCCATCATCCATATTTTCCTCCTTTATATATAAATAGGTGTAAAAACCCAAAAGGAGAACAGCCATAATTGTGAGTAGCTTACGAAAGAGTCTCATACCAACACTTTAGAATAATATGTTGCAAAAGTACAAAAAAAAGAAGAAAAAAGTAACTAAATGGGATAATTATTTCATTTTCTCGATTGTTTTTCTTATTTTTGCACCAAAACTATCAAGAATATGAAGAGCCTAAGAGAATTAAAGAAGTTGGCAAGAGAGGAACTATATGGTCCAAAGATTAAAGTGACACTGCTTGGAGATACTGCTACTCAATTGTTGGTTGTAGCAATTAAAGGTGAAGCAGTTGATAGACGATTGTCACTAAATATTTATGAAGGTGAATATAATCAGGTAGAACGCCAGCTGATGGATCCAACCAGTGAGTTATACGAATACGATGCTGAGATAACGATCATATTCCAGTCCACGCATAAATTGGGAGAATATCACAGTTCTTTGTCAATAGATAGACAGGAACGATTAGCAGACGAACGACTCTCTTTTATATCTTCTTTATGCGAGAATCCATCTTTTGCCAATAAGAAGATTATCTATTTCAATTATCCTGAGATAGAAGATACCGTATTCGGAAGCTATGCCAATAAAGTGGTATCTTCTTTTTCGTATCAGCTGCGGAAATTGAATTATGAATTGATGAATCTCTCCAGACAGTATCCTAATCTTTTTATTTGTGATATTGCAGGTTTGCAAAATTTGTTTGGACGACGCTTCATGTTTGCCCCGAATGTCTATATGACGACTGAAATGGTGCTCAGTGTCAATGCACTACCATATGTAGCTTCAAGGGTGGTGGATATCATTGCTGCTATTAAAGGCCAATTCAAGAAATGTTTGATACTGGATCTTGACAATACTGTCTGGGGTGGTGTGATAGGCGACGATGGTCTGGAAGGCATAGAGTTAGGACATGGCTTAGGCATCGGAAAGGCTTTCACGGAATTTCAGATGTGGGTGAAGAAACTGAAACAACGAGGCATTATCATCTGTGTGGCTTCCAAGAATAATGAAGAGACAGCCAAAGAACCTTTTGAAAAGCATCCAGATATGGTGCTGAAGCTTGATGATATAGCTGTATTCCAGGCAAATTGGGAAACCAAGGTGGATAATATCCGGACGATTCAGAGTATCTTGAATATCGGGTTTGATTCTATGGTATTCTTGGATGATAATCCTTTCGAGCGTAATATCGTTCGCGAAAATATCCCTGGTATATCAGTGCCAGAACTTCCTGAGGACCCAGCCATGTATTTGGAATATTTGTATTCGCTGAATCTGTTTGAGACAGCATCCTATAGTAATGCTGACAAAGATCGTACGAAACAATATCAGGTGGAGGCCAAGCGTGTGTCTCTATCCAAGACATTTACCAATGAGGCTGATTTCTTGAAATCATTGAATATGGTCTCTACCGTTAGTGGCTTTACTAAGTTTAATACGCCTCGTATCGCACAATTATCTCAGCGCAGCAATCAATTCAATCTCAGGACAGTCAGATATACAGAAACAGATATCGAGTTGATGGCGAAGGATCCAGATGTGATTGATCTGAGTTTCACGTTGGAGGATAAATTCGGAGATAATGGTCTTATTGCTGTTGTTATTATGAAGAAACAAAATGCTGAGACGTTATTTGTTGATACCTGGTTTATGAGCTGTCGTGTTTTGAAGCGAGGCATGGAGAATTTTACGTTGAATACGATGGTTGGGTATGCCAAGGCAAAGGGCTATAAGCGAATTATTGGAGAATATATTCCCACTCCAAAGAACAAAATGGTGGAGATGCACTATGCAAACTTGGGCTTTTCTCCTATGGAGACATCTGGTCAAAAATTTGTGTTGAAATTAGATGAATATACTCCAAGAGAATGTTATATTACAAAAAAGGAAGAGTAATCAGAGAAGAGAGGGTAAATGAAACTCACCTTTTTAGTTCTTTGCAAATTCTCTCAGAGTAGATTTCTGCGCCTTTTCTATTGAGATGACCAAAGTCATAGAATAATTCAGCATGACCTACAAATGCAGAATCTCGGTAGAGGTCAAAAAAAGGAATATCGTACTTTGCAGCTAATTCTCTAGGAATCTTAAAGACATCTTCCTTTGAACAGATATACATAGGCGATACAACCAATGAGAGATGAATATTCTTTTGTTGGCAGTCTATGATGAATCTTTCCAATAGCGAAATCCGTTCTTGATCCATAGGAAACGGATATTCTTCTGCCTTGATGCCTGTGGTATCCATCACTCCATCAAGCGGCTTCCACCCTTTCAGGCCTCTATTCATAGAGCCTTTTTCCCCCATTATTAGATTAGGGAAACTACCTGTGTACCTATAAACCCATGAAAGTTGATAGGCCCAATAATTACCTGTTAATTTTAGCATTTCATCACATCCCTTACTCATACCACAATATGGAGCCAGTGAGCCTGCTCTTTCTACACCAGAGAATGGTATATCAAGCCATTCACTAGGATGAATT
>Ga0310695_10009160_pt1 | contig 15014 bp, 11 predicted proteins | sample RumenRJG_04DNA_FD_203882 | JGI IMG/M metagenome (GOLD analysis project Ga0310695, IMG submission 203882) | Bovine rumen microbial communities from Lethbridge, Alberta, Canada - RJG_04 (v2) (version 2) | ecosystem: Host-associated > Mammals > Digestive system > Stomach > Rumen | place: Canada... | reverse complement strand
AACTCTATTTAGATAATCATTCAGAACAGTACCATCCTTAGGAATGGCATCCAAAGGAAAAATATCGATAAAAATACCTTGATGCTGATTCTTAAAAATATGCTTATGCTCTATTGCGGCTGAACCATCTTTTCTCAACTTGGCCATCCCATTAGGAAAAAAATCCGAGAAACCTGTTTGATAGAAATATGGAGCCTTGAATTCTTCGTTAGCAACTATCTGTAACTTATCATAGTCTTCACGTAGCATAACCATATCTATATCATCATCCCAAGGTATAAAACCATGTTCCCTTACTGCCCCCAAAAGGGTGCCACCTTCTGCCCAAATTCTCAAATTATGCCGTTTACAAACATCCAAGAGTTTTTGGAGCAATTCCAATTCAACTAGCCAAACTTTCTTCATATCAGAAGAAATATAATATCCCCGTCGGGTTTCTGCTTCAAGAAACATTATTATCAAAAAAAGTAGGATATAAGAATCAAAATGGGAAATACAGGGTTATTAAATACGTTTATCAGCCTATATATCTAAATATGATAACATAAAGCAAAAGCAATACTAATACATAATGTTACGTGCTTGATAATGTCCCATAAAAAAACGAATGAAATAGACTCTCAATATTGGAGAACGCAATTTTCTAATTTTCAACCCAATTCTCCATTTTAATGAGAATTTATTAATTTCATTTGAAAAGTATTTAAGATATCTGTCTAAATCCGCTTTTGGGCAACTACAAACTGGAATATTTCTAAGGATTTGATCACATATTTTCGATTTAAAAACACTTTCATATTCGGGATAATCTTTCATAAAACCTTTAAACATTTTAATAAGCGACTCTGTAACTTCAAGTGTGTTCCTATTGAAAGAACCCCATATTTGACGACCCATCCAAGAATCAGGATTATCAATTCTATACACAGACATAATATCATTGAAATAAAAAACACGTCCTCTCATCGCGCACATAATCTGAAGAGGATAATCACCCACTTTGCATTGCAACCAATAATCAGGTTTATTATCATCAATTCCACGACAGAATAAGATGCTACAAGTAGAAATAAACCCTCCAGTTCTTCGAATTATATCCTTGGGTTCAACTATCTGACTTTGATTATAGCAGTAATTTTCACCAACAAACTTTTTCAACTTATTAGAATAAAGTTTAGTTCTGGTACAAATCATAGTAGTATTTTGGTGGTTTTCTAAATAATCAACTTGTTTCTGAAGTTTATTAGAGTCAATCCAGTAATCATCACCCTCACAAATTGCAATATATTTTATATTATTTAACCAATATTCATAGTAAGGGCGTTTAGGCTTTTTGATACTATAATGGTTATATTTTAAGAAAAAGACGACAAAGCAGCAATTGCGATTCAACTTGTGCTTGGCGATAACCAACCTATAATCATTCGTCTCTTTATTTTGGATGGTATCAGAACCATCCATTTCAAAATTATCATAAAGATATTGATGAATTATGTCTTGCTCTCCATCAGAACTGGCATCATCAACAATAACGCAAACAAACGGGAAATTAGTTTGTTGCATACAAAAGCCATTCATAGCATCTTCAATAAAGGCAGAATGGTTGTAAGTTAAACATCTGACACAGACTATATACTTATTTCTTTCCATATTTATTTAATACGTTATGAATAAGTAACTGCTTAATGTAAACGAGCTCAGAAGATTGGAAAAGGAAAGAGATTCCAAAATAGTAAAGGATGCCGACGACTATCCCTGCTAACAACTGAACTACCATATTTGGAATCATCAAGGTAACGAAATATACCAATGCACCCATACTCATAGAATAAAGCAATGAAGGAAGCAGATCCATCATCTGTTGAAAGAAACCAACATAAATCAATTTGCCAGTAAAGAAAGTATTGATATATAATGAGATATAAGATATTATTACACTTCCAATACACATAGCAAAAACTCCATAATGCATAGTAACAAGTATCACAAATAAAGAAAGGATCTTTTTTATTATTTCGAGACGAAGGAACAAGTCTGAACGTCCTTTCACCTGGAGCAAATTCAAATTCAACACATGAATAGGGCGCCACATCATAGAGAAACAGATAACAACCAAATACGGAATAGATGCTGCCCACTTATCCGTGATAAGTACATAAATAATAGGTTTAGCTAATGCAGCGAGACCCATAAGCATCGGGAAAACGACAAAACCCGAAAGCCTTATCAATCTTCGGTAGGCGGTCTGTAAGCGAGTATCATCATCTTGAATGGAACATAAGACGGGGAATGTTACTGATCCCAAAACACCCTGAAAAGTCGTAGCAGGCAATGCGGCATATCCATTCGCACGAGAATAATAACCCAAATCTATAGCGGAATATCTTTTCCCAATAACAAGCGGATACAAATTCCCCCAAATTTTATCAAGTAAAGCAGAAATAAGCAGCTTTGAACCATAAGAGAAATACTCTTTCCAAATTGTCAATGAGAAATTAAATCGAGGACGCCAATGCTGAAAATGCCAGTACATAAAAAATTTTAAGCCAGGTCCTAAAAAGTTTGGATAAATAAGAGACCAAACTCCAAATCCTAAATAGGCCAAAATAATAGTGGTTATACCAATGATAACTGTAGTAACTACATTAATAAAACCAAGAACCTTAAACTGCAAATTGATTCGAAGGCGAACGCCTTGTACAGCATTTACAGAATTCAATACCAGAAGAATAGCATTGGCTCGGACTATTTTGATCAAAATGGGCTCCTTATAAAAAACTGCAATTAGCGGAGAACTAGCATAAAGAATAACTGAGAAGAAAAAAGTCAAAACAACATTAGTAACAAAAACAGTGGAATAATCTATTTCCTTGCGCTCCTTCTTGCGCATTAACGCATTGCCAAAACCAGAATCGATAAATACACTAGCTATAGCGAAAAAGATTCCCGTCATAGCGATAAGACCATAGTCCTTTGGAACAAGAAGACGAGCAAGAATAATACCTTGAATGAACCCAAATCCCTCCAAAGAAAAATGCTGAAGGAATGTCCAAATCATGCCTGCAAAAGTCTTCTGTTGTAGATTATCTGACATTACCACTAATTAAATTAATTCTTTTCTGGAGATACTATTTTTTTAATGATCTTAAATATGCTTTTAAATAATAAAGAAAAAAAAACAAGAAATAAAATAAGAAAGCATGAAAAAAGAAATGATAATAATAAACTCATCCCATTTGAGTCAAACTCAGCATATTTCCAAAATAATAAAATAAACAAAGCATGAAATAGATAAATATACAGTGTATTACTACCTATAATTATGATAGCTTTTTGTATATATAATTGGTTAATTGAGAAATCTTTACAAAGACAAAAAAAACCGGATGATAGAATTAACGCACCAAATGTTGGAAAAGATCCGTTTACATTATCAAACATTATTTGAAAAAAATTGCTCATCACAAAATCTTCGAAATTGACAAACAACAATCCAACAATAATTGCAATTAAAACAAAATAATTAGAAATAGATTTATCTCTTAAATAATACCCCAGATAAAAATATACCAAAGCATATAATGTAAAAAATCCATCGTGTCCAATCGCCTTGAATTTATAATCAGGCCTAACGAAAACAATAAGAACATAAATTAAGTTTGAAAGAAATGGATATAAGACAAGTAGAAATAATATGATATAACATAACAATTTCGATTGATTCATCATATAACTAACCAAATATACCATGCCTAAAGTTCCTAAAAACCAGAAATGAACCATTTCTTCCTCTATAGAAAAACAATTTTCTAAAATAATGCATTGAAGAATGACTTTGCCAAAAAGAAATAGAAGAAGCATCTTTGAGGCTTTAAGAATTGATTCCTTAAGATTCAATCGCTTTGGCAATATCAACGCACCATGAACCATCAAAAAGAGAGGAACACTCGCTGCACAAAAAGACAATAGAATTTTATTGAAGTTAGGGAAGTATAATATGTCAGGCTCCATAGATCCAAAATCTATCCCTCCCATATGATAGAATACAATCATAAATATGGCAATTGTCTTGATTAAATCAAAACCAATGATTCGATCTTGACTATTCAACATAACTAAGATTGTATTTCTTCATCACTGAACGAAGCTGCTTATCGTTAGGAGTGATTTTATAACTGTTGTTTATGCGCCATAACGCAGAATCCTGTATAGATTCATTGATTAATAAAGGGAAATGTAAATAATGGTGATTAGCCGAAACCACATACGTCTTGGACAACAAGGCCATACAATTAAACCATACATCATCGGCTGTTGGGCAAATCTCAGTAAAAACAGATTGATTAAGAACTTCAGAGGTAAAACAACAAGGAGGATAGAGAACGGCTCCAACCCCTTCGAAGAAGTTTAATTTACTTACACGATCTTTATCATCCAACTCTTTCCATGTTGGTAATGATGTTGGTCGCCCCTGATTATTCAATGTGATATCCATAATCCGATTGGCACAAATACATTGAGGATGTTTCTGATATGTTGAAAACAGCAGTTCCAATGTATCGTATGGATAAAGGATGTCGTCATCAATGGTTACTATTACGGATTCTGGATATGCTTTAAGAGAAGGAATCAACTTCGTATAAGGCCCAATATCGTTCGTATACCTTATTATAAGGCCTCTACTAATCTGATTCTCAATAGTACGAGGCAATGGTTCACCTTGGATGTCCTTTGAAAGCCAAAGGACAATACGATTAGGTTTCCTGCTGCCCTGCATAATAGATTCTATGGCAAGATAAACTTCATATAGACGACGTCCATATGTAGTTAGAGAAACAATTATTTCTTTTTCCTCCTTAATGTCTTCAATTACACCCCTTTCTTGAGAATTCAAAGCGAGATAAGTGAGATGATGAGCCCGCTCGCTATAATACATTTTATTATAGACAACCGTGGCAATTGAATCCCGTATCTTACTCAGGTATTGATGAAATATCGAAGGCATAAATTCAAATCTTATCGAAAAATATCTACCCAACTATTGACATCATAACTATCGACAATATCGGATGGAAGCAGTTCAAATGGAGAATAAAGGAAATCCGACAGATTTGTCAAGTCATCTTGTCCAATGATAAAAATATTCTGTGGTCGATAGAATGAATACTTACGAACGACAGGATTATTGGTGAGAAGTTTGCGACGAACAGCCATTGCTTCTAGGGGTCGAAGTGTGCAGGATGGATCTCCTGTATGAACGATCTCAACTATACAACGCGATTGCATCGCCATTTCCATATATCTAGAATATGGAATATAATCAGAAGCAGTTTGAACTGTCACGAAATAGCAAGCATAAGAGGAAAGGATTGAATGAATTCTCTCAATTTCCTCTACCCTATTCTTAGCATATCCAACAAAAAAGAAATCGTATTGAAACGATATATTCTGATTGGAAGCCACGTGCAGATATGGCTTGACATTGAAAAATTGAGTATGCCACTCAAACCCATAACTATCGGCATCCAATTCATCAAAGGTAATTACTTGGAAATGATGTTTATGGATTGTCCTGAGATCGTTTGCAAAATTCTTGTTATTTCCCTTATGATTCCACAACCAAATATAACAAGAAACTCCATTTGGAACAATCCTGGAAATAGCAGAAATCAATGCTGGATCGGTATATTCGGCTATAATGACAACATCTCCAGGTATTAAATGCTTGATTGTTTGTTGCAAATTAGACCCTAAAACAAAATTAATTGGCAAGGGAAGAGTGTAACCATATTTACGCGCTACCTTTTGGATAATATTGCTATGCCGATTTAGAGGGAATAATACAACATCTGATCGGGTCTTTAGACCAGAAAGTACAAAATCCCAAATATCCACATCTGGGTAGATAATCAATTTCATTTATTCTTGAAATTACTCAGAATATCCCTTAGTCGTAATAGGAGAAGAGCCAATGTATCGAAACGATGGGCAATCATCCACGCTGAAACCTTCAAATAAGCCATTGTCTCATATTGAAGAATATTCAGATGACTCTCCGGATAGATAGATCGCCAAAGATGGATATTTCGAGTTTGAGGGAAAATCAGCAAATACTGTTTTAATTGAAACTTGAGCCAATTCAATTGAGATGAATATTTGTCCATCAAGTTATGCTCATTAAGAAAACTCTCAACAACGGTGCCACATTTGACAAGATCTAAACATTGGGATTTTGAAACAGTATAGGTCAAAGAATCCTCATTCAGCACATGATGATATAGTATCTCATTAATAGATTGTGTATTCCTGGACAATAGGAAAACCTCCAAAGACAAGCATAAATCTTCGCCCCAATTAATTTCCAATGGGACCTCGAGGTGTTTTTTTTCCAAAAAAACACGTCTAATCAATTTAGTCCAAAGGGCACCCGTCTGAGGACTAATGGAAAAAGAAAAAGAATTAGTGTTGACCAAAGGAGGAGTCTGACTAATACTTGTCCCATCGGTAGCATCAACAAAATATCCGCAAGTTACGACATCTGCATTAGTTTCCTTTGCTCGGAAATACAACTTTTCATAAAGGGTTGATTCTACCCAATCGTCACTATCGCAGTGAATGATATATTCTCCGGTAGCTCTCTTAATACCTGCATTGCGAGCAACACCAACACCCTGATTATCAAAATAGGAAACAAAAACTACTTGTTCGTGCCTTGATGGATATTTATCCAAAACCTGTTTAATGATGCCTAAGCTTTCATCTGAAGAGCCATCATCCACAAAGATATACTCGATGGACTGAAGCGTCTGGCTAAATAGCGATTCACAGCACCTACTTATGAATCCAGACGCATTATAAACAGGGATAATTACGCTAACTTGAGGTGCCATGGAAACATCTGGCATAATATTAGTCGTTCCTTCTTATCAAAAAGCAAAAAATAAGCGCCTAATGCCAACAACAAAATATAGGAGAATGAGACTGAAGACAGATGCAACAAGCCTTCCTTCAGATAAAAATGAAGCGGCAGAACGATGAATAGACAAACAACTCCTAAGAAAAACACCGAAGACATTGGCCTTAATAGAGCTTTCAAGTCCAACTGAGGAATATTGCCTTTCAGTAACTTTAGATTCAAATATGTAATTGCAATAAGCGCCACGACATTAAAAGCGAAAGGTAATGCTGGATGAGCAGCAACCCTTAACAACAAAAAAATGCAAGGAAGGCACAATAATTTCAATGTACCATTCACAAGGCAAAATGTTCGAATATCACCTTGGGATTGAATACCAATATAAAATGTATGATTGATCAATCCAAACATATTGTCGATCAAGAGTATCTGAGCAATAATGATGGCATATTCCGGCACTTTGCCTAACCAAAGACTCATTAATGTCGGCATACATAAAATAGCAGGGACAGACACCAACAGGAAAAGAAGAAGCGTGAGCCTGAGTGAATTGGACATCATCTGCTGCATCAAAGCATAATCCCTTTTAGCACATAGTTTAGTAATCTGCGGACGAAATGCAGCAAGAACATAATACCCACAAGTCCAAACAGTGCCTTGAACTATGGCTGCAATTGAACAAGCTGCATTAAGAGCTACACCAAAAAAACGATTAATCAAAATGTTGATACCCTGTTGCCGAATTGTCACACTAGCATCCGCGTATAAATTCCATCCTGTAAAAAAAAGCATCTTACGAAGCATCTTAGGGTTCCAAATGAAACAAAGATGGGACTCAGGGTAATGACGACGACAGTAAAGATGATAGATAGTACGAATAAAAAAAGCTACTGCAAAAACCAAAATGCCATATAAAATCAATCTATCGTTTGACGTCAATTGAAGAACCCATGCGATAATTAATTTCCAAATCACATTCAAGATCTCCAACCAAGCATATATATCCATCTGCTCATGAGCCAAAATCACTGCTGAATAAGGGACCTGCGTAATACTAACAACCGCAGAAAAAATGGATATCTGATAAATGAAATTGGTCGCAAAATATCGTTCTTGAGGAATCTCCAAATAATAATTGACCAACCACAGTCCGATAGTCTCGGCAAATAGAACAACAATAAAAGAGATGATCAGATGACTTTGGAATGAAGAATTAAAAGTCAATTTCAAGTTTTCAAGATCTCCTGTTCCCAAATCATAGGTGATAAATCTTGAAGTGGCGCTAGCCAATGATACGTTCAAGAAACTCAGCAGGGATACAACTCCTCCCACCAAGCCATAGATACCATAATCCTCGACACCTAAAGCCTGAAGAACAATTCTGCTCGTATATAGACCCACAACTACACTTATGAGCATCCGGAGATACAGCATCAGTGTGTTGTGAGCAATATGTCGAGTAGAAACTTCAGACTGTGGCATTATTCATCACTCTCGTTGTCCTTATCCTTATCATTGCTTGTACCATAAGCATAGCCATAGCCATAACCATACTTATAACTACGGCCATAGCCATAAGAATAGCCATAACGACTACCATACTTGTGATAACCATAGCGGCTAAAGGCATCGGTTGGAGCATTAAGCAGAATGGTCATTTTGGGAAGACGATTCTCATCATAATACTTCTGAACATCAGGAAGGGCAGCCAATTGCAAAGCCTCGGCTCGAACCACAAAGATGGTCATGTCTGCCAAACGGGAAATAATCGTTGCATCGGCAACAATTTCGAGCGGAGGACAATCGAGGAAGATATAATCATAATCCTTTCGGACCGATACAATGAGGTCATCCAGCTTCTGATCGTAAAGCAACTCTGTGGGGTTAGGGGGTATCTTTCCTGCGGGCAACACTTCCAATTCAGGGACCTCTGGAACAGGCTTAATCAACTCATGGAAGTCATCAACATATCCGCCCAGATAATTCGACAAGCCTTTGGAATGCTTGCCTACAAGGGCTGAAAGTGAACGTTTACGCATGTCCAAGTCGATAATCAATGTCTTCTTCTTCTTGAAAGTGAGAGCCATACCAAGATTGCTGACTATAAAAGTCTTTCCTGAATTTGGATTAAATGAGGTAAGCATAATAACTCGAGCTCCTTCCCCCTTACCTGCCACAAACTCCATATTGGTACGAATCACACGGAAAGCTTCGTTCATCACATTAGTACTGTTCTCCTTGACCACAATGTGGAGAGTCTTGTCTTCATGATGATGCTTACGACTCTTAAACCAGTCCTTCACATTATTTGTTATACGTGAAAAACGAGACCGATTGTCCAATAAAGGTAATTCACCCAAGAATGGTATTCTCAGATTTTCCAAATCCTTACGGCCACGCACGGAAGTATTGGCCAACTCGCGAAGAATTAGAATAGCAATTGGGATAAGAAGACCTACCAACATGCATATCAAGTAGATTCTAGCAGCGACAGGAGAGGTCGGTGCATTACTTCCAGAAGGAGGTGTCACCACTCGGTTATTATAAGCAGTGAATGCTTGAGATAATTCATTCTCCTCACGCTTCTGAAGAAGGAACAAGTAAAGAGACTCCTTAACCTTCTGCTGGCGTTCGATAGAAAGCAAGTATTTATTTTGAGACGGTGAAGCAGCCACCTTGGAATTACTCTGAGCCTTTACCCCTTGGGCAGTACGAATAAAAAGATTAATTTCGTCGATATGATTGTCAATAGAACTAATCATCGTCATACGTAAAGCTCCCAATTGAGCATCAAGATCCTTGACTATAGGATTTTCCAAAGAACTGGCAGATACCAAGTTATTTCGACGCATTAGTAAACCATTATATTGGCTGATCTGACTTGCAATACTTGCATTGCTCAACCCTTGACTAGCAGGCAACAATTGTGTAAAATTAGACTCATTAGTCAGATAGCTACGTAATGAACGAGCCATATACAATTGATTGTTTAGGCTCACAAGCTCTGTGTTGGCTGACTGAGCTTGACTGACATACATACCAGCCATTGATTCTGCATCTCCAACAATTAAGTTATCTGATTTATAGTTGGAGATATTGCTATCAACATTACCTAACTCATTTTCAATTACATTCAAACGTTCACTGATAAACTGATTGGTGCTAATAGAGACTTGATTACGATCGTCCATCCATTGCTCATTATAAATGGCGATAACACTATATAAAATCTCTTCAGCTCGCTGAATGTCATTATCATTGACTTCCAAATTGATAATTGTGGAACCTGTTTCAGACTTAACCTTCATTTCATTTGAGAACTTGGACAAAGCGGCCTGTGCTCGCAAATGAGAAACCACAATTGGACGCAATGGCTTATAATAATAAGGAGTGGAAGAAACTACAAGATTACCAAGAGGCGTAGATAGGGTCTTTCCCAACTGACCAGATAAAGTCGTTCCTTCAAAAACCTGTCCGTTTCTCACAAAATCACTTAAAACGAAGGTGCTGTCTCCATCAAAAACAATCGTCACACTGCTAGATTCCTGATCTTTAGCTTCAAGCATCTTTACTTCAATCGGAAGATTGCTGCCATAAAGAACAGAATTACGGAAAGCACCAGCAATTTCGTATTGCATCTGCAAGTTGAGCCTTCGAATAACTTCTGTCATCACTACTGGTGACTTAATCGTAAAGATTTCGTTTGTCAGATCAACAGACTGTATCAAAAGGCTGGCATCACTATATCCATAAGCCGATGTTCCCAGAATATTACTTTTATTCATATCCTTTAACAGGATAGAAGCTTTGCGGGTATAAACAGGTCGAGTTTTTCGCAGATATAGATTCGCAGCACCGTATCCGAGAATGACACAAAGGACAATCCAATACCAATTTGAAATGAGAATGAGCAAGATATCCGAAATACGCAAAGACTGAGTAGATGCAACAGACTGCGTATTATTTTGCTGGACCGGGATTTGTTGTTGATTAGCGTTAGGAAGCATCGTATTAAGAATAAAATTTTATTTGAAAAGAGCTATCAAACTAAAAACACTTGTGATAATACCCACCCAGAATGTATAGTTGACCATTTGGGAACCATATTGGGTCGTCGTACGTTTCACCTTATTATTCGGCTCTATGTAAATGACATCGTTTTGCTGCAGATAAAAAACAGGAGAATTATAAACATCTTCGGCCGAACAGAAATTCACCTCGTATGCTATACGTTTATCCATTCCGACTTGGCGTATCACTTTCACGTTTTCACGCAAACCTGATAAATCAAGATCTCCAGACTGTGCTATAGCATCCAATAATGTAAAATTATCACGATCGATATCGACACGTCCCACACTTCCTGCAGAACCAATAACAGTGACGAAAAGGTTATTAAAACCAACTGTAATAACAGGATCTTTTACCAAATTCTGATCCTGAATCAACTTTTTTATATATTGTTCCAATTCAAAACGAGTAAAACCTGCCACGTGGATTCGGCCTAATACTGGGAAATCAATGCAACCATCATTACCAATTATATAATATGAATCTCGTCTAGTATTAGCTGCAGCCGCACCTCCACCTGAAGCATTGCCAACAGTATAATTACTGTATAAAGAGAAAAGCGAGGACAAAGCAGCATCTCGTGTAGAAACAAGAATACTAATTTCATCGCCAATTTGCAACACCACATCTTGAGGTTTCGCAATCGTTACTTCCTGTTCCAGCGGCATATCCTGGAAGTAAGTAATGTTGTAAGGTGTAGCACAGCCCGAAAGCACTAAGAGCGCCACAGAGAAAAAGTAAGCGTAAAGAACGCATAATTTGTTGAAACGTTTCATATCTGATAAAATTTGATTTGTTACAAAGGAGGAGGAATTATAATGGTTTTTCCACGCCTCCGGCGATGGATGTCACATCAAAGGATGACACAACCATGAATATAATACCCATAAGTGGTGCAAATTTATTAAAAAAAAATCACACCCCAAAATAATAAATCAACTTTTTATCATTTTGGAGTGTGATTTTGTCAATTTAGCTATATTTTAGCTACTGGCGTATCCATTTTACAACCTCTTTCCACTCAAATTTCTTTCCGTACATAAGTATTCCAGTGCGATATATGCGAGCTGCTAGCCACAGTACTACAAAAGCTGTGACAAACAGAATGCCCAGTGAAAGAATGACTTCCCATGCAGGCACATCGTAGGGCAAACGGACCATCATCGTGATGGGAGACGTGAATGGAATCATTGAGCACCACCAGGCCAGTGGACCATCGGGATTCTCCATCGAGAATATGCCAGCATAAAGTGCAAAAATCATGAAGAACATAATCGGACCCATGAACTGGGAAGTATCCTGCTGCTGATCGACAGCTGAACCAAACGCAGCAAAAAGACTTGCATAAAGAAGATATCCTCCAATGAAGTAAAGCACGAAACATGAAAGAATCAGGGGGTAATCGATACTGAAAATCATCTGTAAGATTTCCTTCATGTCGGAATCAAGAGCCGCACCCGAAGTGCCCATTGCTTCGATTGCCTCGGCAGAACCCATGGGAGACACCATCTCGGGTGACATATTTAATCCGAAAATGCTGGCAGCAATGGTACCACCCACGCCCAAAAGAATTCCCCAAATGGCAAACTGCGTGAAGCCAACAAGCGCCACGCCAATAATCTTGCCCAACATGAGTTCCAAGGGCTTGCAAGAAGAGACAATGACCTCGACAATACGATTGGTCTTCTCCTCCACTACACCACTCATGATCATCGCACCATAGGAGAGCACGAACATATAAATAGCAAGGGCAAGGATAAGTCCCAGAACAGATGACAATTCGGAACTGCTGATGCTTTCTTCTCCTTGTTCATCCCATTTGACCGAATTCACATGGAGATTGACATCACAATCCTTGACAATCTCCTCCAAATTCTCGATGCCATAGCTTTCGATACGTGCCTTACGCAATGCTGGACGCAGGAAATGTTCTATCTCACGACTGAATGATCTGGGAACAGAAGATTCGCTATAAATGCTGAACTCCAAGGTGCTGTCGATGCTAGCAGGAATTACCACGAGGGCATAATAATCCTGATCTCCGGCAACATACACTGCATGGGCATCCTCAGCTTCTTGAGGAGCAATGGTAACAAAATGAAACTCATCGACATCCTTTATCAAGGGAGCATAGGTCTGCCCAGGGCTTTGGTCTATCACTGCCACAACCTTTTCGTCATTGCTACGAACACTACTTAACATAATAGGCGCAACGACACAAAGCAATATAGAAAGAATGGGCACAAGCAAGGTAGTCAAAATGAATGACTTTTTCCCGACCGTCTGCAAATATTCCCGCTGAATGATTAATCCAAGTCTTGACATAAATAGTAAATATAGTAACTATAGTGACTATAATAAGGTTAACTATTGACTTTCAGTTTGTCTGCGGCTCCAACAGCTTGCATAAATATCTGCTGCATCGTGGGAAGCACTTCGTGGAAACCAGCAAGAGGATACTGCGCATTAAGCTGTGCGATGGCATCGTGTACCGGTAAGCCCTTAGGAAGTTGATAATCGAACTCCTGTCCATCCTCCAACATAACACGGAACTGATGAGTACGATATTTATGACGAATCTCATCCACCCTTCCCTGAAGGACGACCTCAGAATGATTGATGAGCGTTATCTCCTGACAAACTTCCTCAACTGAAGACATATTGTGCGTCGAAAAGAGAATGGCAGCACCCTCATCCTTCAGACGAATAATCTCGCGTTTGAGTTGCTCAGTATTAACAGGATCAAAGCCAGAAAATGGTTCGTCGAAGATAAGCAGCGGGGGACGATGAATAACCGTTGCGATAAACTGGACCTTCTGGGCCATACCCTTTGACAATTGTTCCACCTTCTTGTCACGCCAATTGCCAAGGTCGAAACGCTCAAGCCACTCCTTCATACGCACGATGGCATCATGTTTGGAAAGTCCACGAAGACGCGCAAGATAGACAATCTCGTCCTGCACCTTCATCTTCTTGTAAAGACCACGCTCCTCAGGAAGATAACCGATATGGCGGATATCTTCGTCGGTCATCGGACGGCCATGCATCAGCACTTGTCCACTGTCAGCATGCGTAATGCGATTGATGATGCGAATCAGACTGGTCTTACCTGCGCCATTAGGACCCAACAGTCCATAGATAGATCCATCAGGCACTTTCAAGTTAACATGGCTCAAGGCAACATGATTGCCATATTTCTTACAGACATCGGCAACTTCTATAAATGAAGACATTTATCTCGATCTTAATTATATATTACTAGACTATTCATACTTAGATGTGAAGGTTCGCCCAAAGCAAACTATAACTTTGGGCGAACCTATACCTTAAGCATTTTGCTTCAAATCCTCAACGAACTTGTTGATACGCTCCATCTGGCGCGATATCCTGATGTTCTGCGGACAATGCGGCTCACACTGATTACAGCCAACACAATGATCAGCCTGGCGTAAACGGGGCACAGCACGATCGTAAGAGATCAGGTAATCGCGACGCAACTTGGCATAATTAGGATCCTCCTCACCTGCAGGAAGCGAACCCTCGTTTACACATTTATTATAATGCACAAAGATAGCGGGGATATCCAATCCGTAAGGACAAGGCATACAATAATTGCAGTCGTTGCACGGAATCAGCGGATACTTGAGAATCAACTGGGCAGCCTCCTCAAGATAATCCAAATCTTCATCGGTCAATGGCTTCATAGGGCTGTAGGTGCGCAGATTATCCTGCAAATGTTCCATATAAGTCATGCCAGAAAGCGCGGTGAGAACTCCATCATAGTGACCGCAGAAACGGAATGCCCAAGAAGCGGAACTCATCTGAGGTTCACGGCTCTTGAAATGAGCAATGACATGATTGGGCAGACGGCTCAAACGACCTCCCAACAATGGCTCCATAATGACTGCTGGAATTCCACGTTTGTTCAATTCCGTATATAAATACTCGGCATTGACGTTACGTGAATTCTGTTCCTTAGCATGCAGCCAGTCCACATAGTTCATCTGTATCTGTGCAAAGTCAAAAT
>Ga0310695_10009159_pt1 | contig 15014 bp, 11 predicted proteins | sample RumenRJG_04DNA_FD_203882 | JGI IMG/M metagenome (GOLD analysis project Ga0310695, IMG submission 203882) | Bovine rumen microbial communities from Lethbridge, Alberta, Canada - RJG_04 (v2) (version 2) | ecosystem: Host-associated > Mammals > Digestive system > Stomach > Rumen | place: Canada... | reverse complement strand
TGGCATGCACGCCACAGTTCATACCCGAGGCATTGTTGATCACAATACCACCTACCATCGCCGAACCGATTGATGCAGGATCGGGTGGGAAAACCCGTCCGTAGGGTTTCAGGATCTCGTTCACCCTGGCACCAACGATACCTGGTTGAAGTTTGATGGTTTCTTGGTTCTTGCCGATCTCGTACTTCTCCCAATGCTTACCTGCTACAATGAGCACGGAGTCCGTACAACTCTGTCCTGAGAGCGACGTACCAGCCGCACGGAAAGTGAACGGCAACTGGTGTTTCTTACACAATTTGACGATCTTCGAGATCTCCTCTTCTCCGTCACTTCTGATGACTACCTTGGGGATCTGTCGATAGAAACTGGCATCCGTTCCCCAACCCAGGGTACGGAGCTCGTCGGTATAAACTCGGTCTGATGGCAGAATCTGCCTGAGGTCTGAAAGAAATTGTTGAATCATAGGTCGTTGTTGGTTTTAGCGTGTATTACTTTTGGGGCAAAGATACAAAAAAAAACGAAAATATTTGCATAATTCAGAAAAAGTTTGTATATTTGGCCTCAAATTCTTGGTTGAATAACAAAAACTTATCATAATAATACTAAAAATCTATGACAGCATTAGTATCTGTAATCCCAATTCTATTGCTCATTGTCTTGATGATGGGCTTTAAAGTGTCTGGCTACAAGAGTGCGATTGTCACGCTGATCGTCACCGTCCTGTTGGCCTTGTTTGCCGTGCCCGCCATGGGCATCATTCCTGAGAAGTATGCCGCTGTGTCAATCTATGGTGTGACCGTCTGGTCGGTTGTCGAGGGCTTCCTCAAAGCCTGTTTCCCGATTATTCTGATCATCATCTGCGCCATCTTCAGCTACAACATCCTCTGTGAGACAAAGGAGATCGAGACCATCAAGTCGCAGTTCATCCAGATGACATCTGATAAGGGTCTGCTCGTGCTCCTGCTGACGTGGGGTTTGGGTGGTGTACTCGAAGGTATGGCCGGCTTCGGAACGGCTGTGGCCATCCCTGCTGCCATCCTCATCGGACTGGGCTTCAAGCCGATGTTCTCCGCCGTGATCTGTCTGGTGGCCAACACGGTGGCTGTAGGCTTTGGTGCCGTTGGTCTGCCCGCTACCACGCTCGCCAACCAGGTGGCTGCCAGTGGCGTCGCTACTCCTGAGGAGCTTTGCGAGGTGGCTACCTTTATTATATTACAGCTCTCGCTGATGTTCTACATCACGCCGTTCCTCATCTTGATGATGACCGACAAGACGAAGATCGTGAAGAATATCACTATCGCCCTCTTCGTGGGAACCTTCTCTATCATTGTGCAGTTCTGCTGCGCCCATTGGATTGGTCCTGAGACACCTGCCATCCTCGGATCGGTGGCCGCCATCATCGCCATGCTCATCTATAACAAACTCTTCATCAAGGACGAGAATCCTGCCGATGAGGTGATTGTCGAGAAGAAGCAGTTCGGCCTCGCCAAGACCCTCAAGGCCTGGAGCGTTTATGGCCTCATCATCTTCTTCATCCTCATCTCGAGTAAGATCGTGCCCCCCATCAACGAACTGTTGAACAACACCCTCGTTACGAAGTTCGATCTTCCCGTCATCGGTAACACCTTCAAGTTCGGTTGGCTTTCCAATGCTGGTTTGATGATCTTCCTGGGTGCCGTCATCGGTGGACTTATCCAGGGCATGAGCTTCGGCAGCCTGATGAAGCTGTTGGCCAAGACCACGCTCAACCTTCAGAAGACCGTCATCACCATCTGCTGTCTCGTGGCGATGGCCATGCTGATGAACAATACTGGTATGACCAACGACATTGCCAAGGGGCTTGTACTCTTGACAGGCTCTGCCTTCCCGTTCTTCGCACCGCTCATTGGTTCAATTGGTACCTTCGTCACGGGCTCTGCCACCAATGCCAACATCCTCTTCGGTAAGCTGCAGGCCACTGCCGCCAGCGACCTCGGACTGGTGAACCAAGGCACTTTCTTCGGTGTAACGGGTAACGAGACCAACTGGCTCGCCGCCGCTAACTGTGCCGGTTCCGAAGGTGGTAAACTGCTCTCCCCGCAGTCCATCGCCATCGCTACTGCCGCCTGCGACATGGAGGGTCAGGATGGCGATATCATGCGTAAGACAATGCCGTTCGCCATCTTCTGGATTCTGATGAACGGCCTCATGGTATTCCTCGGCCTCCACGTTATCTAACAGAGAAATCCCCAGCCAATCGGCTGGGGATCACTGTTTGTTAATACTTGTATTCAAACCAATCTACATCCACATAGCCTGTTGTGGCTTGGTCGCTCTGTGTAAAGAGCCCGAGCATGACGCCGGTGAAACCGCCGATGGTTTCGGTACTGAGGAAACGGTACTCCATCTTTGCCAGTGTGGTATAATGAGTGCCATCGGATGATGCCTGCATATAGTAGAAGTCCTTATCAGAGGTGATACGCAGATAGACATTACCACTGTTTATGGGAAGTTTCTTTTCGCAGTGGCTGGTCTGGCCGAGACGGATGACGGACTTGACAAAGAGGTTTCCGTCACGATGCTCCGCCACCACATCATAGTGGTTCAGCGGTGCGGCATAGGCGGTGATGCCGGCTTGCATGCCTTCGGTCAGGTGGGAGAGGTCGAACAAGGCTGTAGCGGAGAAGTTTAGCTCCGTCTGTCGGCGGGCAACGAAAGTTGGATTAGCTGTTTCACTGAGGTCGGTTGTGCTGGGACGAAGGCGCAGAAAGCCTTTGCGCTCCGTCAGAGAATAGTTGCTATAGTCGGGGTTACACAGACTCATCCATCCCATTGGCAAGCCTATCGAGTGGTAGCTGTCGGCAGGCGCATTACGCTTGATGTAATCAAAATCTTCGCGCACAGGATCTTGTGGCATAGGAACCAATGGCAGCGTCTTGCACTGCATGTTTATCTGCAGTGTACCGTCTTGATTCACTACAGGCCATCCCTCCTCATTCCACTGCACGGGTGCCAGCATCGTCTCGCGCCCCATCACATGCTGCAGGTAGCCGCTCGTGCGATAGCCCAGACAGATCATCCACCATGAGCCATCCATAGCCTGTACCAGGTCTGCATGGCCGAGGCCCTGAATCGGACTGTTCTGCATCTTCATGTTGAAATGTGATAGGATGGGATTGGCAGGGTTCGGTTCGTAGGGACCGAAGAGACTGCGGCTGCGCAGGATGTTCACATGATGTCCATGCTCCGTGCCGCCTTCGGCCAGCAACAGATAATACCAGTCGTCCTTTTTGTAGATATGTGGCCCCTCGGGATAGCGCCCGCCAAGGCCCGTTCCTAAATGGTGAATCTCTCCCGACTGCTTACCTGTCTCCACGTCAATCTCGCAAATCTTGATATCGCCCTCCTTCCAGAGGAAATAGCACTTGTCATCGTCAAAGAATAGCGTCGGGTCACAGCTGCCTATGGCGAAGTCTATCACGATGGGCTCCGACCATTCTCCCGTCGGATTGTCCGACCATGCATAGAAGTGTCGGCGCGAGGGGAACACCGTCGTTACCATGTAGAAACGACCTTTGTGATAACGGATGGTAGGTGCGTAGATACCGCTGTTGCCGTCGGTTCCCTTCAGGTCAACCTGCGATGGGCGCGTCAGGCAGTTGCCCACCTGCTCCCAGTTTACGAGGTCTTTCGAATGGAATACCGGCACACCTGGGAAATACTGGAAAGTGCTGTTGACGAGATAGAAGTCATCGCCCGCCCGGCATACGCTCGGGTCGGCATGGAATCCTGGCAATACGGGATTCTTAAATCCCTGAGCCATCGCCAGTTGCATTCCAAGTACGATGGTCATCGTCATCAATACAGTCTTTTTCATAATTGTATTCTTGGAGGGCTGCTTCATGAGTGTGCTATTTAACGATGATGAACTACTTGATGTATTTCACCTTCGAGACATCACGGGGTTTTGCATCAGGCTGCTCATCGGGATAGCCGATGGAAATGACATAAAGCAACTTATAGCCTTCTGGAATGTCGAGGCTGTCGCGGAAGGCCTTGGCTTTCTCGTCAGTCGTGAGGAAGCGTATGGGACCCGTCTGGATGCAGGTACCGAGACCCAGAACCTGAGCTGCCAACATCATATTTTCACCCAGCAGACCTGCGTCGAGGTCGAACCTGCCGTCAGCCGGTGCACAGACACAGATGAGGCTTGGTGCATGACGGCACATATCCTTCACATCAGCCAACAATTTCTGGTCTTCTATGATTCGCACAGCCCAGTTTTGGCGGTTCATGGCGCTGGGAGCGTTGATGCCGGCAAGGGCTACAGCCTCCAGTTTCTTATGTTCCACGGGCTTGTCGAGGTACTTGCGGACAGAGCGACGCGCCATGATATTACTCAACACAGGATTAACCTCCAGCAGCAAATCAGCCTCAATGTCGCTCATCTTATCAGTCGGCTCGTAACGCTTCAATACTCGTCCGTCACGAGAGACGAGGAACTTTGTGAAGTTCCATTTGATATCGGCTTTCTTGTCATAGTCGGCATCACGCTTGCGGAGCATCTCGTCCATAAACTTACCTTGTTGGTCGTTCGTGTCGAACCCGCCGAAGCCTTTCTGTGCTTTTAAGAAAGTATAGAGTGGATGCTCGTTGGCACCGTTTACCTCAATCTTGTCAAACTGTGGGAACTGGATATCAAAATTAGCCGTGCAGAAGGAGTGAATCTCCTGAATGGTACCAGGAGCCTGCTCGCCAAACTGGTTGCAGGGGAAGTCCAGAATCTCAAGCCCATCTGCATGATATTTTTCATACAGAGCTTCCAGTTCCTTGTACTGTGGCGTGAATCCGCATCGCGTCGCGGTATTCACAATCAGCAGCACCTTGCCCTTGTACTCGGCCAACGACACGTCCTTGTCCGCATCGTCCTTCACCGTGAAATCATATACACTCTGTGCCGAAAGGGTCAGCACGCCCATCATTGCCATGAGGCAGGAAATCAGTTTCTTCATATTAAGCCTATTTAGTTATTTTACGAGGTTCTGAACCGTCTGTAGGAGTTGCTTGGAGGGTATGGCCTCGCCCTCATAGGGGAGGAGATACCAGCGGACGGTCCAATCAAGTTTCTCCTGAGGCTTCAGAGTGGTATAGGCCCCTTGGCTCTCGAGTTCGATATGGGCCTTGCCACGGTTCACATAGACCTGTATCTCGGCTTCTGCGGGAGCAGGTTGTGAGGGTGTCAGGTCAGCGAACTTCTTCACCAGCAATAAGCCGTTGTTCGCATAGGCGAGCCAGCCTTTGCCGTCGGCGTTGATCTTACGGTTGTCGTTGGTCTCGTCTGTCTTGTACCACACGGCACCATGCTCAGCCTTGAAGTCCATCAGACCAGCGGGGGTGATACCGTCGAGGGGGGCGTCGAAGAAGATAAGACCGCCGTCATTGAACACACGGGTGATTTCCCAAGGGGCCACTTGTTTGGTCTCGCCGCTCTCATTGATAATAGAATAGGTGACGATGATGGCATTGTCTTTGGCGTCGGTACTGAAGTCCTTGCGGACACGGAAACCCAGACGGTCGTTCACGGGACTGGTCATAATCAGGTGGCCGTCGCGCTCCTCAACCTCATAATTACCCTTGTCGAACTCCTGTACGGGCGGCCAGTTCCACTCTTTCTGAGGACTGGTCCAGAAGGTGCTACCAAAGGCCTCTGGGAACTTCAACTGTGAGATGGCCTCCTGATCCTTATATTTCAGTGACATGATCTTTCCGCCCTTCTGGGGGTAGATGGTCATGGTGATGTCTCCGACCTTCAGCTGACGGCTGCTCTGCTGGTCGCGGAACTCGTCGAGCTGCTTGAAGCAGTTGCGGTTGATGATCTCCTCCAGACGACGGTCGGGATTGTTACGAATCTGACATTGGTGGTTGAACTCCATCAGTTCACCATTAGCCTTTGTATAGGGCTGCCAGGCGGGGAGCGACGGGATATTGGGATCGCCCGCCTTGGCAAACTGAGCCCAGACGCTGCTCATGGTCTCGGCCAACTGCTGATCCTCAGCGGTGGGCTGGGGCAGATCCTTGCCGGCACGATGGAGGGTGTTGAAACAGAATTTAAGCTCGTGGCCGTGGATGCTGCCGTTGTTCACGGGTGAACGCCAGGTGAACATATACATCCACGTCTTGGCCTGACGACTCTCGGCAATATGGTCGGCAGTGATGATCGTCTTCGGACGGAACAGCCAGTCGATGCTCAGCAGATCCTGAGGTGTATGGTTGGGATAGGCCTCGGCGAAAGCACGGATATAGCCGTTGGTCTCGAAACCGAAGGTCTTCATCAGTTCCTGACGGGCCTCGTCCTGTGTCATCTCCTGGTCGTAGCGCAGACGCTGGAGTTCGTTGAAGGTCGTGCCAATCAGGATGGGGATATTGTCGGAGATAGCGGCGAAGCCATCCTGGAAGGGCTGCTGGAGCAGCGTCTCACCGTCTGGGGTAGGCCCGAAACCCCACATCATCGGGGTGCCCGGCTTACGGGTGCCGATGCTAGCGGCCATCGCCCGCTGTCCGGCGGCATAGAGCTCGTCGTAGGGCACGTCCTTGATACGGTCGATATTTTTCACGTCGATGTTCAGTTCTTTCAGCACGGCCTGTCCCAGTTCCTCGGTCATCTTCTTGGTGTTGACATTGAGGATGGTGCCGCTCATGATGATGGCCTTGTGGAAGAGTCCCTTGGCTGCTGGCATACAGAGCAGGGTACCTACCTTGCCACCACCGCCCGACTCTCCGAAGATGGTGACGTTCGAGGGGTCACCACCGAAGTTGCGGATGTTCTTTTGAATCCACTGCAGGGCCTGAACCACGTCGAGCATACCTACATTGCCGGAGTATTTGTAGCGGGCGTCACAGGCAGAGAGGTCGAGGAAGCCGAGGATGTTCAAACGGTGGTTTACGCTGACCACGACCACATCTTTCTGGGCCAGTTTCATGCCTGGGTCCCACTCAGAGGTACCTGAGTCGAAACCGCCGCCGTGGAGCCACAGCATGACGGGCTTGGAGGCCTTCGTGTCGGTGGTCCAGACGTTCAGCACGCAGGAGTTCTTCTCCGACATCTTGTCCTCACCCAACTGCTGCCCCCAGGTGTTCTGCATCACCTGCGGACCCCAATGGTCGCACACGCGGATGGTGTCCCATTTGTCAACGGGCAATGGGGGCATGAAGCGCTCCACCTTCGCATAGGGGATGCCGAGGAAACCCATTGAACCCTCATGGTCAAAACCTTTCACCAGACCCGATTCGGTGCTGACCACCATCGGATCGTTTGTTTGTGCCATACCGCCCATTACGAACAGCAGGGCCATCGTAGATAATAAAATAGTTCGTTTCATACAGAGTTGATAATTATCATTTCTTAGACGCTCTCCAGACGGAAAGGTTAAATCCCGTTGCACGATATTTATAGAACATTAACACGATACATTTAATATATTACGATGAAAAGTCGTAACTTTGCAGAAAAACTAAGATATATGGTCAATAACATTCAAAAACTGAAGACGATCCTGAGCAGCGTGGTCATGACGAGTCTGGCCGTGCTGATGACGGGATGTAACACTGGTACGGATATGGAACAGAAAGTAGATGAACTCTATGCGAAGATGCCTCAGGAGGAGCGCATCGCCCAACTGAAGAGCATGTATATGGATGACCTGTTCGACGAGCATGGACAACTCGATACGGCCAAGTGCCGCGAACTGATTCCTTATGGCGTCGGTCATTTCTCACAGTTCTGTCTGCAACAGCCGCGCGACCCCAACGACATCCGCGACAAGGTGGCTGCCGTGCAGGACTGGCTGATGAACAACACGCCCAACGGCATTCCGGCCCTCTTCCATGAGGAGGTGCTGTCAGGTGTGAACACGGTGGGCTCCACAATCTATCCCCAGCAGATTGGTCAGGCCTGTTCGTTCAACCCCGAACTGGCTGAGTTGAAGACGCGTCAGACGAGTACGGCCCTTCGTCGTATGGGAGGTGCTTTGGCACTCTCGCCGATGGTCGATGTGTGTCGTGTACCCAGCTTCAACCGTTTGGAGGAATCGTATGGCGAGGATGGCTATCTGTCGGCTGTGATGGGTGTGGCCTTCGTCAAGGGACTTCAGCAGGATGATTTGAAACAGGGTGTGGGTGCCTGTTCGAAGCATTACCTCGGCTACGGTGGTGGTGGCGATGCGGAAGAGAAGGTTCTGATGGAGGAGATCCTCCTGCCCCATGAGACGATGATCCGTCAGGCTGGCAGTCTGGCCGTCATGCCTGGCTATCATGCTTTCCATGGCACGAACTGCGTGGCCAACAGCGAGATCCTGCAGGACATCCTGCGCAACTACCTTGGTTTCGACGGTATGGTGGTGAGCGACTACACGGCCATCGACCAGTTGCCCGGCATCGACGATGTGGTGAAGAAGGCGGCTGAGGCCATCAACAACGGCAATGATGTGGACTTCCCCTTCGGCGCTAACTATCAGCATCTCCAGGAGGCTATCGACCAGGGACTGGTGAAGCCCGAGGCCTTCGAACGGGCCGTGAAGGATGTGCTCCGGTTCAAGTTCCGTGCCGGCCTCTTCGACAAGGCTGCCTACCTCTATACCAAGGAAGAGATCAAACTCGATACCCCAGAGGAACGACAGACGGCCTACGACATTGCCACCCAGTCGGTGGTGCTGTTGGAGAACAATGGCGTACTGCCCCTGAAGGATGTGAACAATGTGCTCCTCACGGGTCCCAATGCCAACTCCATTTGGGCGATGTGTGGCGATTATACCTATCCTGCCATGTCTTATTTCTGGAAGAAGAAGGAAAACGTGCCCGACAATCCACATGTCGTGAAACTGCTGGAGGGCATGACTCAGAGCAAGCCCGAGGGTCTGAACCTGATGTATTCGCGCGGCTGTGACTGGACGGAGGAGATTGAGACGCAGTTCAGCGAACTGGGCGACGAGCGTGCTTGGGAGTACGAGATTCTGCACCGTAAAGTGGATGCTGGCGAGAAGGCCGACAAACAGGAAGCCCTCACGATGGCGAAGCAGGCCGACGTGATCATCGCCGCTATGGGTGAGAACGTGATGCTCTGCGGAGAGAATCGTGACCGTAAGAGTCTCCGTCTGCCTGGACAGCAGGAACAGTACGTCGAGGAACTCATCAAGACGGGCAAACCCGTGGTACTGGTGCTGTTCGGCGGCAGGGCACAAGTGGTGTCGGGATTGGCTGAGAAGTGTGCAGCCGTCATCCAGGCCTGGTATCCGGGTGAGGAGGGAGGCCGTGCCGTGGCCGATATCCTTTATGGTAAGGTGTCACCCTCTGCCAAACTCTCCGTCAGCTATCCCAACCAGGAGATCCACGAGCCCGTCTGCTACAACTTTTCAGCTGAGCAGGACGCACGCATCCAATGGCCTTTCGGCTACGGCCTGACCTATACCACCTTTGAATACAGCGACCTGAAGACAAAGGTCACGGACGATGGTGTAAAGTTGTCGTTCGAGATCAAGAACACGGGTGAGGTGGCTGCCGACGAGATTGCACAGATCTATCTGTCGCCCACATCCGACAATCAGACGCTGCGCCCCATCCAACTGCAAGGCTTCAAGCGTGTCTCCCTCCAACCTGGCGAGAGCAAGACAGTCAGCGTCCGTCTCTTCGAGGATCAGTTCGGCTTCTACACCCATGACGGTGAGCGCCGCTGGAACATCCAGCCTGGCCAGTATATAGTGAAGGTGGGTGCCTCGTCGGCTGATATCCGTCTGCAGGAGACGGTCACTCTCAGTGGAGAGGCTCTCGTGAAACCCATTCGCGAGCATTATTTCGCTGTGTGCCAGTAATGGACAGACTCTGGAACGCGAACTATTGTAAGGTGATGACGGCGAACTTCTCGCTGTTCTTCGCCTTCTATATCCTCACCCCGTTGTTGCCGCTCTACCTGAGTGAGCACTTCGGGGCGACGAAGGACATCATCGGTCTGGTGCTCTCGGGCTATACGATGACCACCCTGCTCATCCGTCCGTTCAGTGGCTATGTGGTCGACTCCTTCCCTCGCAAGACGGTGCTGATGATCGCCTTCGGCAGTTTCGCCATCTTCTTCGCTGGCTATCTCGCAGCTTCCACCTTGTTATTATTTACAATCGTCCGTACACTCCATGGTGGACCTTTCGGCGCATTGACCACCGCCAATGCGACGGCTGCCATCGATGTACTGCCCTCTAGCCGGCGTACGGAGGGTATTGGTTACTACGGCCTGAGCAACAACCTCGCTATGGCCATGGCCCCCACCATTGGCATCTTTATCTACCAACTCACGGAGAGCTTCGAGTTCCTTTTCTGGCTGGCTCTCGTCGTGGCCTGCTGCGGCTGGCTCATCGACTCCACGGTTGAATTTCGGGAGCGTGAGAGTCTTCTCGTACCCCCGTGCCCTCGCACTTCCGCACCCCCGAAACTCTCCTGGGACCGCTTCTTCCTCGTGCGCGGTTGGCTCATCGGCGTCAATATGGTGGCCTTTGGCTTCAGCTTCGGCGTGCTCAGCAACTACCTCGCCATCTATGGCAAGGAGGTGATGGGCATCATGGGGGGCACAGGCACCTACTTCATGCTCTGCTCCGTCGGACTGATCCTCTCACGACTGCAAGGCAGCAAGGCTCTGCGCAATGGACGGGTCACCCACAATGCCGCCGAGGGCATGGTCATCTCACTCGTGGGCTATACCTTATTCGTATTGATGCCTACAGTATCCTCTTTTCTCATCCCACACTCCTCCCTCCTCATCTACACCGGCTACTACGGCTCTGCTCTGCTCATCGGCTTGGGTAACGGACACATGTGGCCCGCCTTTCAGAACATGACCATCAATGTAGCTCGAAACAACCAGCGTGGTACGGCCAACAGCACCATCCTCATCTCGTGGGACATCGGTATGGGCCTTGGTATCCTGATGGGTGGCATTATCTCCGAACTTCTCTGCTATGGTGCTGCATTCTGGTCGGTCGTGCTGGTCAATGCGGCTGGTGTAGCCTGCTTTTTTCTCGCTACGAAGCGCTTCTTCTTGGCGAGAAACCTGAACGCGATGGTCAGATGAACAAAAAACATGTCGGCGTGGCCTCGTTTATCAAGTTCGTGGAAAATCTTGAATTGAAAGCCCTGTTCCATAGGAAGTTTATAACCAACTGTACCAAGGATGAAGTCAATCAGCATCTCAAAATGCGGCAAGAGGATATCAATCGTTTTGCCACATCGAACGACGTGGTGTGTTATTCGATGAAACTCGGGCAAGAGGATGAGTGATGAAAAATATCAGACACAGACGGTTACCATAGAACCGAAGGCCGTGATTGATCGCATGATACAGACGGTACGCCGGTTCGTGGGTGACACCGAACAGAGCGACGACCTCACACTGATGGTGATACGACTAAAGGAAAAAGTATAACAATCCTACGATTTGGTGGTCGAGATAGTGTAGTTGAGGGCTGCACCGATAGCGGTACAGAACTCCGAGTACTTCGGAATGTGGAAGCGTACGTCGTACAGTTTCTCCAGCAGAGGGTACACCTGCTTACATTCTGGATAGAGCGTCAGATTACCAATCAGCACAAAGTCCTTGATGCCCGTGTTCAGGGCCGACAGGATGGCTGCAGAACCAATAGCCTGCAACACCATGACAATGATACCTAATGCGATGTCCTCTTTGGGGGCATCGTATTGGGCTTTGGAGAAGAGCGAAGCCGTGGCATCCATCGGCAGACCGGGCAGCGGATGGGTGGTGATGTCGCCAATGAGCAGGTTGATGTTGTGGATGTCTCCCTGTTTGGCCAGACCATGAATCTGTTTCGGATCACGGGTGTTCAGCATCACACGGGCCAGGCCCTGCAGCGTACCGCCACCGATGCCGATACCGCCGATATGGCGGATGTCGTCACCACAACATTGTACAAAACTGGTACCTGTTCCCATGGAGACAACGATGGCTTTGGTCAGGCCGCTCTCAAAGCGGGCACCCAGACCGTCGGCAATAAACTCATCGGTCTTGCCCGTCGGCAGTCCATACACGGGTTCGTTGATATAGGAGGAACCAACGCCTGTCACCATCACCTGTTCAACTTCTTTCAGCTCAATGCCGTTGTCGTGCAGGTATTTGCCGAATGCACCATAGAGAGAGGTGATGGGGTCGGTAGCGGTAATACGGATAGGAGCAGTGATCTTTCCGTCTCTGATACCAACGATCTTTGTTGTGGAGATGCCCACGTCAATGCCAATGACTATTCCCATAATGTAATGTCGTTTAGGTTTATCAATAAAGAAACCCGGCCGCCATCACGCGAAACCGGGCTAATGAAAGGAGGAGTGGTACCTCCAGGAATCGAACCGGGGACACACGGATTTTCAGTCCGATGCTCTACCAACTGAGCTAAGGCACCATCATGTCAATTTGCAATTCCTTTCGTTTTGCGGGTGCAAAGGTACAAACATTTTTTGAACCCACCAAATATTTGTGGTACTTTTTTTGAAAAAGTTTCTTAGGCCAGCGGATTCCATCCCTGGGCTTTGAGCTCAAACTCCTGATTGTCACGGGTTACAAGCACCTTGCCGAATTTTTCTTCGGTGATGTGCCCGATAAGCTTCACACCGTCCAACTGCTCGATTTTTTCGTGGTCGCCGATAGGAACGGTGAACAATAGCTCATAGTCCTCGCCGCCGTTGAGAGCACAGGTGGTGACGTTCATGTTCATCTCCTCGGCCATGACAGCTGTCTGATAGTCGATGGGGATATTCTTCTCGTAGATACGGCAACCCACGCCCGACTGTTTGCAGATATGCAGCAGTTCGGAGGAGAGTCCGTCGCTGATGTCCATCATCGCCGTGGGACGGATGCCTGCCTCGCGCAACTTCTGGATGATGTCGCCTCGGGCCTCGGTCTGCAACTGGCGCTGCAGCAGGTATTCCTTACCGCTGAAGTCGGGCTGGAAGTGGGCCAACTCCTCAAGGGCGCGCTTGTCACCCTTGCGTTTGGCTTCCTCCACCTGTTGGTAATAGACACTTTTCTCGCGCTCCAGCAGTTGGAGCCCCATATAGGCGGCGCCGAGGTCGCCCGTGACACAGACAAGGTCTGTGTTCTTGGCGCCGTTGCGATAGACGATGTCTTCCTTGCGGGCCTCACCGATGCAGGTGATCGAGATGGCCAGACCGGTATAGCTGGAGGTGGTGTCGCCGCCGACGATATCGACACCCCATTTGTCGCAGGCCAGACGGAGACCTTCATAGAATGTCTCCATATCCTCAACGGTGAAGCGCTTGCTGATGGCCAGCGAGACGGTTATCTGTCGGGGCGTGCCGTTCATGGCGAACACGTCGCTGATGTTCACCATCGCACTCTTATAGCCGAGGTGCTTCAGGTCGATATAGGTGAGGTCGAAGTGTACGCCCTCCATCAACAGGTCAGTGGTGACGAGCACTTCCTTGTCGGGGTAGGAGAGGACGGCACAGTCGTCGCCCACACCGTATCTGGTGCTCTCGTTCTTGTTCTCCAGGTCTTTCGTGAGACGGTCAATCAGTCCGAACTCACCGAGTTTTGCTATTTCCATTCTTCTGTCGGGTGATTGGTGTTAAAGGATGCGGTCTGGTCGTAGTCGAACTTCCTGGACCAGGAAATCAGTTCGCGCATGATCTGTGTCATGAAGGGCTGGGCCTGGTTGGCGGCCTCCTGCACTTCCTCGTGGCTCACCTCTACAGGTACGTCGAAGCCGCCAAGGTCGGTGATCACTGATATGCCGAAGGTCTTGATGCCACAATGGTGGGCCACGATCACCTCCGGAATGGTGGACATACCCACGGCATCACCGCCAAGGATGCGATACATCCGATACTCGGCCGGGGTCTCGAAAGTGGGTCCCTGCACACCGACATACACACCGTGCTGGACTTTGATACCTAACTTCTTGGCAATAGCGTCGGCTTGCTGGATCAACAGGGAGTCGTAGGTCTCGTGCATGTCGGGAAAACGCGGACCGGTAGGGAAGTTCTTGCCACGGAGCGGATGCTCGGGGAAGAAGTTGATGTGATCGGTGATGATCATCAGGTCGCCTACCTTGAACTGAGGGTTCATGCCGCCGGCGGCATTCGAGACGAAGAGGGTCTTGATGCCCAACTCGTACATCACGCGGATGGGGAAGGTGACTTCCTTCATCGAGTAACCTTCGTAGAAATGGAAGCGGCCCTTCATGGCCATGATATCGTTGCCGCCCAGCTTGCCGAAGATGAGCTTGCCGGAGTGGCCCTCGACGGTGGAGATGGGGAAGTTGGGGATCTCTTCGTAGGGGAACTCGTAGGCGTCAGTTATTTCTGAAGCTAATTGTCCGAGGCCGGTTCCCAGTATGATCGCTGTTCTTGGGCTTGAGGTTATCCTTGCCTTGAGCCAGGATACTGTTTCTTGAATTCTTTCGTACATAACCTAAAATATTGTTTTGGAAGGCTGTCTCCTGATCTTGCATCAGACTGACGTGGATGGGCAGCATATAAAGGTTCTTCCTGACTTCCTCGCTGAATCCCTCGACACAGGTCAGTCGGCAGGCGTCCTTCTCGGTGGTGATAATCAGTTTGGGAGAGGGGAGGGCGGCAAATGCCTCGTTGATGCGCTCGATGTCCTTCCGCTTGAAGTTGTGGTGATCGCTGAAGGTCAGCGGCTCGATCTTGTCAGTATAGGCCTCCAGGTCGAGGCGCATGTGCTCGGGCGATCCGATACCCGTCAGGAGAAGGATGTTCTTCCCCCCTAGTTCTGCTAGCCCTGCCAGCTCTGCTAGTCCTGCCAGCTCAGGGAATACCGCCTTCGGCGCCTCATACTCATGCGTCGAGAAATACAGATGCTGATACGGATAGAGTGCCATCGCCTTAGTGATGACGCGGAAGTCCATGGGCTTCATGGTCGTCGGACATTTCGTGACGATGACGATATCGGCCCTGTCCTTGCTCTTGACCGGTTCGCGGAGACGACCTGCCGGCAACAGCTC